>Ga0247742_10000371_pt1 | contig 38067 bp, 29 predicted proteins | sample UWRJL208509C2_FD_180944 | JGI IMG/M metagenome (GOLD analysis project Ga0247742, IMG submission 180944) | Plant litter microbial communities from Arlington Agricultural Research Station in Wisconsin, United States - UWRJ-L208-509C-2 | ecosystem: Environmental > Terrestrial > Plant litter >...
GGACTTCATCAACGCCTGTGCCTACATCCGCGACGAGTTGCCGTATGCCCTGACCTCCGGCGGCGTGTCCAACGTGTCGTTCTCGTTCCGGGGCAACAACCCGGTGCGCGAGGCGATCCACTCGGTTTTCCTGCTGTACGCGATCCGCAACGGCCTGACCATGGGCATCGTCAACGCAGGGCAATTGGAGATCTACGACCAGATCCCGGCCGAACTGCGCGACGCCGTGGAAGACGTGGTGCTCAACCGCACCCCGAACGGCACCGACGCCCTCCTCGCCATCGCCGACAAGTACAAGGGCGACGGCAGCGTCAAGGAAGCCGAGACCGAAGAATGGCGTGGCTGGGAGGTCAACAAGCGCCTGGAGCACGCGCTCGTCAAAGGCATCACCACCCACATCGTCGAAGACACCGAGGAGTCGCGACAGTCCTTCGCCCGCCCGATCGAAGTGATCGAAGGCCCATTGATGTCCGGTATGAACATCGTCGGCGACCTGTTCGGCGCCGGCAAAATGTTCCTGCCGCAAGTGGTGAAGTCCGCCCGGGTCATGAAGCAAGCCGTGGCGCACTTGATCCCGTTCATCGAACTGGAGAAAGGCGACAAGCCGGAAGCCAAGGGCAAGATCCTGATGGCCACGGTCAAGGGCGACGTGCACGACATCGGCAAGAACATCGTTGGCGTGGTGCTCGGTTGCAACGGCTATGACATCGTCGACCTCGGCGTGATGGTGCCGGCAGAGAAGATCCTGCAAGTGGCCAAGGAGCAGAAGTGCGACATCATCGGCCTGTCCGGCCTGATCACGCCGTCGCTGGACGAAATGGTCCACGTTGCGCGCGAGATGCAGCGGCAGAACTTCTTCCTGCCGTTGATGATCGGTGGCGCCACCACCTCCAAAGCGCACACGGCGGTGAAGATCGAACCCAAGTACAGCAATGACGCGGTGATCTACGTCACCGACGCCTCCCGCGCCGTGGGCGTGGCGACGCAGTTGCTGTCCAAGGAATTGAAGGCCGGTTTCGTCGAGAAGACCCGCCTGGACTACATCGACGTGCGCGAGCGCACCGCCAACCGCAGCGCCCGCACCGAGCGCCTGAGCTACGCGGCCGCCGTGGCCAAGAAGCCGCAGTTCGACTGGGACAGCTACACCCCGGTCAAGCCGACCTTCACCGGTACCCGGGTGCTGGAAAACATCGACCTTAAGGTGCTGGCCGAATACATCGACTGGACACCGTTCTTTATCTCCTGGGACCTGGCCGGCAAATTCCCGCGCATCCTCGAAGACGAAGTGGTCGGCGAAGCGGCAACCTCGCTGTACGCCGACGCCCGGGAAATGCTCGACAAACTGATCAACGAAAAGCTGATCAGCGCCCGGGCGGTGTTCGGCTTCTGGCCGGCCAACCAGGTGCATGACGACGACGTTGAGTTGTACGACGAAGACGGCAAGCCGATGGCCAAGCTGCATCACCTGCGCCAGCAAATCATCAAGACCGACGGCAAGCCGAACTTCTCCCTGGCCGACTTCGTTGCGCCGAAAGACACCGGCATGACCGATTACGTGGGCGGCTTCATCACCACCGCCGGCATCGGGGCCGAAGAAGTGGCCAAGGCCTATCAGGACGCCGGCGACGATTACAACTCGATCATGGTCAAGGCCTTGGCCGACCGCCTGGCCGAAGCCTGCGCCGAATGGCTGCACCAGCAAGTGCGTAAAGAACACTGGGGTTATGCCAAGGACGAAGTGCTGGACAACGACGCGCTGATCAAAGAGCAGTACACCGGCATCCGTCCGGCGCCCGGCTACCCGGCCTGCCCGGATCACACCGAGAAAGGCACGCTGTTCAACCTGCTCGACCCTGAAGCCCGGGAAATGCAGGCCGGCCGCAGCGGGGTGTTCCTCACCGAGCACTACGCCATGTTCCCAGCGGCTGCGGTCAGCGGTTGGTACTTCGCCCACCCGCAAGCGCAGTACTTCGCGGTCGGCAAGGTCGACAAGGACCAGATCGCCAGCTACACCGCACGCAAGGGCCAGGATTTGAGCGTGACCGAACGCTGGCTGGCGCCGAATTTGGGGTATGACAACTGAGTTGATTTGACGGGCCTCACGCTTGGGGCCAGCACAAATCCCTGTGCTCTTGTGGTGAGGGGGCTTGCCCCCTCACCACAGAGTTCGCTCCCACATTTGTTTTGCGGTGAACCCTGGCTCTGTTGTCTATGCTTGACCGCACACACTCACACGACGCGAGGATGTATGGACGATCCCATCGACAACAAGCCCCCGACCCTGTGGCAGATGCTGCACAGCGTGATGGCGGCGGCGTTTGGGGTGCAGAGCGGGAAGAATCGCGCCCGCGACTTTACCCACGGCAAGCCCAGTCACTTCGTGATCCTGGGCATTCTGTTCACCGCCGTGTTTGCTTTGTCGCTGTACGGAGTTGTGCAACTGGTGCTGTACCTGGCAGGCGTCTGACGCGCCGTCAGTGCATCAGGGTTTGCAGGTCGAACGGGTAACGGTAGGACGACGGCCGGCCCTTGGCTGACAGCCGACGGAAGTTCACCCCGTAATCCGGCACCGCGCCCATGGCCAGCAGCCGCTTGGCTTGCGCCCGATCAATCAATTGCAGCAACGGGATGCGCTGGTCGCGGCCGCCGTACTGGCTGATGTCCACGCCTTGCTCGTGATCATGCAACTGCACCAGCGCCCAGCCGCCCAGGGCGAAGTGCCCACCCACCAGCACACTGATTTGCCCATCGACCATCGCCTGCAACGCCGCCGCAGAATTGTTGACGCCACCGAACAACGCACCCTTGCCCGGCGTGCCGCCTGACTCGGTATACGCCTGCATCGCGCCGAACAGCATTTCGTCATTGGCCGCCCACACCAGCGACGTCGCCGGGTAGCGACGGAACAACAACTTCGCCTGCTCGTAGGCCCGCTCGCGGGTCCAGCCGCCATACACCACCTGACGCAAGCGCACTTCGGGGTGTTCGGCGAGAGCACGCATCATGCCTTTCTCGCGCAGTTGCGAAGCCGGGGTGATCTTCAATCCGGAAAACGCCAGCAATTCGAGGGTCTGCCCAGGTGCCGCAGGTGGGTGCCGGCGAATCAGCTCCTTGAGCAGCAGGTAACCGCCCTCCTCGTCATTGGCCACCAGACTGCCGACCCGATCGCCACGCTCGCCCAGCAGGGCCAACTGATCCGCGGTCAAGGCGTTGTTGACCATGAACAATTTCACCCCGCTGCCCTGGGCCATGCGCAGGATTTGCGGGGCAACCGATTGTTCGTTGGCGAACACCAGATAGTCAGGCCGATCCTTGCCTTGCAAGGCGTCGCGGGCTTGCTGGAGGATGACTGCGGTCGAACGATCGGAGTAGATGATGCGCAAATCCATGCCCAAGTCCTTGGCGGCGGCGTGCATGAACTGCGAGTAACTCGTCCAGAAGGCTTCCTTCTGCGTGCCCGGGTTGAGAAACAGCACAGACTCCGCCAGCGCGCCGGGTCCGTAGAGCGCGCAGATGAACAGCAATAAAGTGAGTAAGCGCTTGAACATGGAGAATCCGGGCCCCGGAAAATGGCTGCGCATTATAGCCACCGATGCCTCGGCGATCTGCGCTAATTCCGGTTTTCGCCCGACAAACGTCGGGGCAGGACCCGGACGGGTCGTTTATTGGTGACTGACCCAGAACACCGCCGTGCCCACGACCAGGATAATCAGGAACAGAATCGCCCAGGCATCGACACTGCTGTCGCTTTTCCTTGCTTTGGTTGGGTTGCTCATTGCATCGCCTCTTGTCGGTTTTATCGGTGATTGCATAAAGACTCGACCACAGTTAAGACGAGGATTGCCCATACGACAAATAAGGGTTAGGCAATAACCCTTCTCATTAGGCGATTTGGTTCTTTGCATATACTCAAACATCACTTTTGCGCATAACTGCAAACTGGTATCTTTCCCCGGCTCCGTGGGGAGTGCGCGGCCGTGCGCGCAGAAATTGCAGATTTGCAGCGGTGATGTCAGCGCGTCAATGCAGCTCACGTCACCGATAAGCCTGAGAACAGGATCAATATGTACGTATACGACGAGTACGATCAGCGGATCATCGAGGACCGCGTCAAGCAGTTCCGTGATCAGACCCGACGCTACCTGGCAGGCGAGCTGAGCGAAGAAGAATTCCGCCCCCTGCGCCTGCAAAATGGTCTCTATATCCAGCGTTTCGCGCCGATGCTGCGCGTTGCCGTGCCTTATGGCCAACTGACCTCGCGCCAGACGCGAATGATGGCCAAGATCGCCCGCGACTACGACAAGGGCTACGCCCACATCAGTACCCGGCAGAACGTGCAGTTCAACTGGCCGGCCCTGGAAGACATCCCGGATATCCTCGCTGAACTGGCCACGGTGCAGATGCACGCAATCCAGACCAGCGGCAACTGCCTGCGCAACGTCACCACCGACCAGTTCGCCGGTGTCGCCGCCGACGAGTTGATCGACCCGCGTCCGTGGTGCGAAATCGTCCGCCAATGGACGACCTTCCACCCGGAATTCGCCTACCTGCCGCGTAAATTCAAGATCGCCATCAACGGTTCAACCTCCGACCGTGCGGCCATCGAAGTGCATGACATTGGCCTTGAGCCGGTGCACAACGCCGCTGGCGAGCTGGGCTTCCGTGTCCTGGTGGGTGGCGGCCTGGGCCGTACCCCGGTGGTCGGTGCCTTCATCAATGAATTCCTGCCGTGGCAAGACCTGCTGAGCTACCTCGACGCCATCCTGCGTGTGTACAACCGCTATGGCCGTCGCGACAACAAGTACAAGGCGCGGATCAAGATCCTGGTCAAGGCCCTGACCCCTGAAGTGTTCGCGCAGAAAGTCGACGCGGAAATGGAACACTTGCGCGGCGGCCAGACCACCCTGACAGAAGCCGAAGTGCATCGCGTCGCCAAGCACTTCGTCGACCCGGACTACAAGGCTCTGGACAACCAGGTCGCCGAACTGGCCGAACTCGACAAGCAGCACCCGGGTTTCGCCCGCTGGCGCACCCGCAACACCCTGGCCCACAAGAAGCCGGGTTATGTCGCCGTGACCCTGTCGCTCAAGCCCACCGGCGTGGCACCGGGTGACATCACCGACAAGCAGCTGGACGCCGTCGCCGACCTGGCCGACCGCTACAGCTTCGGCCAACTGCGCACCTCCCACGAACAGAACATCATCCTGGCCGACGTCGAGCAGAGCCGTCTGTTCGAGATGTGGGGCGAGTTGCGCGAGCAAGGCTTCGCCACGCCGAACATCGGTTTGCTGACCGATATCATCTGCTGCCCGGGCGGTGACTTCTGCTCCCTGGCCAACGCCAAGTCGATCCCGATCGCCGAGTCGATCCAACGCCGTTTCGACGACCTGGACTACCTGTTCGACATCGGCGAACTCGACCTCAACATCTCCGGTTGCATGAATGCCTGTGGTCACCACCACGTCGGCCACATCGGCATCCTCGGGGTGGACAAGAAAGGCGAAGAGTTCTACCAGGTGTCCCTCGGTGGCAGCGCCAGTCGCGACGCCAGCCTGGGCAAGATCCTCGGCCCGTCCTTCGCCCAGGAAGACATGCCGAACGTGATCTCGAAGCTGATCGACGTGTACGTGGAACAACGCACCGAAGACGAACGCTTCATCGACACCTACCAACGTATTGGCATCGACCTCTTCAAGGAACGCGTCTATGCAGCGAATCATTAAGAACAACGAGGTCGTCGACGAAACCTGGCACCTGCTGCCCAAGGACGCGACCCTCGACGGCATTTCCAACTGCGACGACCTGATCGTGCCGCTGGCGCTGTGGCGCGAACATGCCCACGCCCTCCAGGCTCGCGATGGCGGGTTGGGTGTGTGGCTGGACGCCGATGAAGAAGCAGAGGAAATCGGTGAAGACGCCGGGCAGTTCCAGGTGATTGCCCTGAACTTCCCGGCCTTTACCGATGGCCGTAACTACTCCAACGCCCGCCTGTTGCGTGACCGCTACGGCTTCAAGGGTGAACTGCGGGCGATCGGCGATGTGCTGCGCGACCAACTGTTCTACCTGCGTCGCTGCGGTTTCGACGCCTTCGCGTTGCGCGCCGACAAAGACCCGTATGAAGCCCTTGAAAGCCTCAAGGACTTCTCGGTGACTTACCAGGCTGCCACTGACGAACCGCTGCCGCTGTTCCGTCGCCGCTGATCCTTGGGTGGGAGTGAGCCTGCTCGCTCCCACCCAACCCTCAAGCCCCGTTAAACGCCCTTATCCGTGCCTCCAGCCGTTCGAAACTGGCCATTGGGTTATCACCATCGACCGCTGACCATTACACGGGGTCCAACGCCAGCCGCAAAAGCGCCCGCGGGCCACGAACGGCGTATTGCTGTTCTGACGTATTCATCTGCAGTCCTTGCATGATCAAGGTCCGATGGTGTTTTCCGGCACGTGATCACTGAATCGCGACGCAGGTTGATACCCGTCCGAAACGGCTGCCGGCGGTGCCAGTCCTGGATTGCGCTGCAACGCTTCGCTGGTCAGGCGGCGGGTCAATGCTGTCCGTTCATTGTGATAGTTGTCGACGATGGCGCCCATGTTTCGCGTGAACTGCTCACGGCTCAGTTGCGCACTGCTGTCCAATCGCTCGAACTCCAACGCGGCACGCAGAACAATCTCATCGAACGCGGCGATGTGAGTGCCTTCGAGGTATTCGGTCCAGAACTCCTGAAGACACATCCAGTCCTCCAGTGCCGTAGTGCTTTCCAGCTTCAGCACTTCGCCATACACCCAATCGAGGGTTTGCGGGATGACCTCCACGCCCAGATGGAAATTCATGTCTCGAGGCTGCGCTGGAAGGTTCAGACGCTCCGCCAGCCCAACGCGATAAGCCAGGCTGATTTCCATCGCCTGCTCAAGCGTCACCGACCCTGTACGGCGACGAGAAATAATACTGCTCAAGGCATGCTTTTCCACTTCCTGCAAGCGGAACAACCCGCGCAGCAGCTGCGCCAATTCTCCCTCTCGGGTCGCGGCCGCCGTCCTCGCGACACTCATGGCCCGGTAGCAGAGCACCCTGACGTGCAAATCACTGAACACAAGCGACGAGCCATCCGCGCTGATCTGCCCGACATTGGCCATGCGAAACAACGTTCGGCGCAAGGCACTGTCTTCGGCGGCCGCCGCCACCACGTCCCACACCCGCTGACTGAGTGAGCGGTACACCAGGCGGAAGTCCGCCGAGTAACGCAACTGCGTCAACAGCAAAAAAAACGGCCTGGAGTCCGGGTAGGCGTAGACCGCGCTCCAGAGGGTGCGCTTGAGTACCTGGTCCACCGCGTCCGCACCGGTCAGCCACGTCGAGCTCATGGACACGTCCATCACCATCGTTTGCACCTCATCCGCGTGTCCCAGCGCGATCAGCCCCAGGCTGATTTCACTGGATTGCTGATAAGCCAGCACCCGACGCTGGGTCGAGGCTGACAGGGGGTTACCGGCAAGAAGGGTGCCCCGGTTCAAACGCTCCGCCGCCGCGAACACGTCCTCGGGAATCTGGCTGATTTTGTTGTCGCGCAAGTCCAGGGTTTGCAGGCGCGACAGGCCCGTCGCCCCTTTCGGCCATTCTCTGATCCCGGTGTTGCGCAGTTTGAGGGTTTCCAGCAGTTGCATCTGCGCCACATCCGGCGCCTGCCCCAACGACGGATTGGCGCTGAGATTCAACTGCTTGAGGCGGGTCAGCCCGGACAGTTCGGTCACGGCGGTATCGGTGAGCGTGATCTGGTTTTCACCCAGGTCCAGTACTTGCAAACGGGACATGGCGCCAATGGCCTGTTGCAGTCGGGTCAAATGATTGCCCACCAACGACAAGCGCCTCAGGGCTTTGAAGTTATGCAGAAACCGATTCAGTCCGGCACTGGCACCCACGCGGTCCAGCACCAGCGTCCCGACATGACTGAAGTCGCCGGTAATCAGCGGCAGATCGCCCAGGCGTAAGGGTGGCAGCACCAGCTCATACAACCGACCGTCGAGCGTCAGGGTGCTGGGGGTTTCCCGCCGCCAACAGCGAATGATCTCTTGGGCGGCGCGTGCCTTGGCCAGTTTGGATACCTTGAGCCTGGGCCCGTCCGGCGCTTGCGACCAGGTATCGCGGTTGATCCAGTTCTGCAGCACCTGACGGATGGACAGCAGTTCCAGGCGCAGGTTTTCCAGCCGCCGCAAGGCCAGCACATCGACCGAGCCCAGACTGGCCAGGAACAGATCGATCTGCTCCAGGGAATGCATGGGAAAGAGCTCCTGCGCCCGGCGAATCAATTCCGCAGGACGGGGCGCTGGCGGCGCGGGTTGTGAGGATGGGCCACCCGCGGGCTTGCCCAGCAGCGGATCCGCCAGGCGCATGGGCGATGCATAGCCCGCACGCACGGGGATGCCCAGGGTCTGCTCCGCGGAAGCCCGGTGCGCCATCGCTTGCTCGGTGATCAGTTTTCTCAGCGCCACTCCGTGATCTTCGGTTGACAGACCCAAGGCCGCTCGGCGTGACGCCGACAGCCCTTCCCACAACGCCTGGAAATAATGCTCACGGGTACGTCCCGGCAGGTTGCTGAGCATCGTCATTTGGGCGTCCAGCACTTCATAACGATCGGGGTGCGCATTCATCAGCAACTGTTGTGACGCATCGTGCGCACCGATGCTGGCGAACTCTTCGGAATAAAACGACCACTCCAGCAGGCGCACGTACAGATCACCTTGCCATCCCGGCAGATGTTTCAGCGCGCTGAACACCAACCGATCCGTATCGATCCCGCCGACGGCGCCCAGGTACAACCCTTCATAGGCCCGGCTGACCTTCACCACTTGCCGGAAGCGGCGCGCCTCTTCTCCCAGGCGCAACGGCACGCTGCCAGCGTCCAGTTGGTCCAGCTCATTGCTGTCGGCGTAGCGGATCAATTCGTCGATGACACTGATGGGCAGGTCGCTGTAGCCCGCACGCAGCGGCGCGGCACGCGCCTGATCCAGCGGGACGCCGCGCTGGTAGATCCAGTCAAACAAAAGGCCTCGCTTGAGATCCGCTTGCTCCGCCAGTTTGGCGAACAACGCACTGGCTTGCTCGCTCGCCACGGAGGTCGTGCTGTCCAGCAACCGTTCCCGTTCGGTGCGGCTTAAGCCAGACAACAGCCCCGCCTGAAATTGCCCTTGGCGTACATTTTCGGAGGTCAACTTCAGGGTCTTGGTAGCCAGGTCGGTGTCGCCGGGAGCGAAGCGATTGACAGTCTGGCCTACTGCGTCGACAACCTCGATCGCCGTCTGTGCGGGCCAGGTCTTGAAGGTCATAAGCAGGCGCAATTGCAAATCGCCATCGGCCATCGCCGCCGAATGACCGTTGCTCAATTGCGCAATAAACTCAATCACCGACTGGTCAACTGCAAACCGTCGAACCGTATCGACCAGCAACGCGGGCGGTGGCGTGCGGTCGATCAGAACGCGGCGCATCAGGTCGTCGTCGATCGCAGACACCGCCAGGATTTGCAAGGCCCGGGCGTCGGCGATGTCTTCTTCGGCGTAGCCCAGTCGACGAAACAGGCGCAGGCGGCTCCATTCTCCGGGCAACTCGGAGTCATGGCGCCAGGCGCCGGCGTCATTGGTCTCAAGACGCGGCGTGTAACTGTCGCTGAGGGTCGACCCCTCGATTTCCCACAAGCCGCTTTCGGTGCCAGGGCGCACGGCATAGATGTGTTTATCCAGGGCGACGTAAGTCTTGTCTTCGAACCGGCGCAGACCGCGATGGTCGGCTTTCAACCAGGCAGGAAACGTCACACCCTGGCGATAGGGCGCCAAGTCCGGTTTCCACAGGCGCACCTTGCCATCCTCCAGCGGCACCTGACGCAGGCGCTCGACGAACCCCGAACCGCGCAAGGATTTGTACGCGGCCTTGCCAGCCCCGGCGGCGGCGGACAATGCCGCCATCATCAGCAGATTTTCCAGCGTGTCGAAGAAGTAATCGCTGGCCTGCTCCTGCTCCCCCGCCGACCAGCTTTCCAGGCCGTGGTAAACACCCAGCAATAACTCGGCAGCCGTCACGGCCATCATCACTTCGCCCACCACCGGGATAAACGATGCGCCAAACAGCAGGATATTCAGGCCGATGGTCGTGTAGCTGTCGAGCCTCGCCAGACGAGTTTTCTCGTCTTCGTCATCCGTGGGCACCACCAGCAATCGCGCATCGGCCATGACGTGTTCGACCCGCTGGCGATACAACTCAGCGAACAGGTCACCGCTGACGCTAATGGGAGTGACTGAGACAGGCGCCGCTTGTGTGGGCTGCATCCAGCCTGACGCGGGTCGAACTTTGCGGACCGCGAGCGCGGTATGAAAGGCTTCGCGATCGCTCAAGGCGACAAATCGCAACAGGAAGGTTTCGAACGACTTGTTCTCCAGCCTTCGCTGAGGTCGAGCTCCAGTTTTCGCACGGAGGCGTATTCTTTCAGCGGCTGTTGCGGATCGCCCGGCAGGTACAGCACGCAGGGGTTGTCGGCATAGACACCATTGCTTTGCGCGACGATCAACATCGCCCCGTGCAGGGAATGCTCCAACACCTCCAGCCGTTTATAGGCAACGCTGTGGTTGCCGAGCTTGATGGAGGCGGTGTTCGTCAGCACCTCGCCCAGCATGCGAAACACATCGTTATCGATGTGTTTCTTCATCAGCGCCATGTGCCGGTCGACATCGAAACAGCGCTGAGCATGGCTGGTGCACGCCTGGCGTACGGCCCCCGTACTGGTATGGGGTTCAAAAACCGTATTGAGGTGCGTTTGGTACTGTTTGCCCAAGTCCAGGGTGCGACACAACTGCGCGAACTCATGGGGCTCTATCGCCAAGACTTTACTGGCACGGCCATTGATTCGCTCCGGCTGATAAATCAACGAGTTCTCATTGTAATTACTGGCCAGCGTTTCACTTTCTTCAAAGTTCTCGCACGCCGCCACTAATACATCTCGATCAATGGGCAACACCAGTTTTTTGCGCAGTCCGAATAAACTCGATGTTGATCGAACATGCTGAAACACCAAGCCACGCAGATCAAACGTCTCGCCCACCTTAACCGCCAGCGCCTTGCTCAAGAGCGGCGTGCAAAACTGTTGTGGGTTTTGCAACGTTGCCATGGCCACCAACGCAGCCGCCCGCGACTTATGACTGGCGACCACCGCCGCGTGCAAGGCCGCGCGCTGCTCAGCGCTGGCCTGGGACACCCAGGCGGGCATGGGCTGACGTTGGAAAAACTCGAAAAACACGCCCTGTTGCTCAGGTGTCATTGCATGTGATGGATTAACCGTACTATTTGAAGACCGTGATTCATTGGACATATTAAACGACTCTTTGATAACAAGAACCTGAGTCTAACGACAGGCCTTTCAATTAAAAGTCGCAATATCGAATCAATCAACGGATTAACACATCAACAATAAGAACCAAAGATATACCTATATACCGCACATTATTTAAACCCCGACTGCATGGCTCTGACAGAAATAAAAAAACCCGGTCAATGACCGGGTCGGGTAGTGCGTGAATGCGTTACCAGAAGCGTTGTTGCGTCAGCCGGCTCCACCAAGTCAGCAGCACGCGGTCCACCGAACCACTGGCGGCCATGCCAATACGTTCCTGCAAACTTTTGCGTTCGGCGTAATGCAAGTGATAAAGCTCGGCACCCTTGGCCCGCTCTGCGAGGTATTCGTCGCTGGTCTTGAGTTCGTCCACCAGCTGTTTGTCCAGTGCCGCCACGCCCAGCCACACTTCACCGGTGGCCACGTCATCAATGGCCAATTGCGGGCGGTAACGGGCGACGAAGTTCTTGAACAACTCGTGGGTGATGTCCAGGTCTTCCTGGAATTTTTCCCGACCTTTCTCGGTGTTCTCGCCAAACACGGTCAGGGTTCGCTTGTACTCGCCGGCGGTCAGCACTTCGAAGTCGATGTCGTGCTTTTTCAGCAGGCGATTGACGTTGGGCAACTGCGCCACTACGCCGATCGAACCGAGGATGGCAAAGGGTGCACTGATGATCTTCTCGCCAATGCACGCCATCATGTAGCCACCGCTGGCGGCGACCTTATCGATGCACACGGTCAGCGGCACGCCGGCCTGGCGGATACGCGCCAATTGCGACGACGCCAGGCCGTAGCTGTGGACCATGCCGCCGCCGCTTTCCAGGCGCAGCACCACTTCATCCTTGGGCGTGGCCAGGGTCAGCAACGCGGTGATTTCGTGGCGCAGGCTCTCGGTGGCCGAGGCCTTGATGTCGCCATCGAAATCCAGCACGAACACCCGAGGCTTGGCGTCGGGTTTTTGCTTCTGTTTTTTCTCGGTCTTCTCGGCCTTCGCCTGGCCTTTGCGCAAAGCCTTGAGTTGATCCTTGTCGAACAGGCTCTGCTCGAGGCGTTCGCGCAGGCCCTTGTAGAAATCATTGAGCTTGCTGACCTGCAACTGGCCAGCGGATTTGCGCCTACCTTTGCTGCGCAGGGCGGCAAAACTGGCCAGCACCACCAGGATGGCGACGACCAGGGTCACAGTCTTGGCCAGGAAGCTGGCGTATTCGGTGAAAAACTCCACAGGGACTCCTTAAAACAAGGCGCGACCTCAAGAAGCGCGCGCGGGATGAATCCAGCATACCCATGCACCGGCTTGGCGACCAGTCATGAAACCTCTCGCAACACCCCTGTAACGGGCATTTCAAACAAGCGTATGTTTTTTCATTGACAGCCATCCGGCATCCTCATAACCTCGCCAAACCTTCAACGTACCGGGATGACGCGGACGTGGGCAGCATTTATCTGATTCGACATGGCCAGGCCTCCTTCGGTGCAGACGACTATGACGTCCTGTCGCCGATCGGTGTGCGCCAGGCGGAAGTCCTCGGCCAGCACCTCGCGCAGTTGGAGTTGAGCTTCGATCGTTGCCTGTCCGGCGACTTGCGTCGCCAGCAGCACACGGCCAGCAGCGCCCTGGAACAGTTCGCCGCCGTCGGTCTGCCAGTACCGACCCTGGAAACCGATGCCGCCTTCAATGAATTCGACGCCGACGCGGTAATCCGCGCCCTGTTGCCGGACCTGCTGCCCGAAGAACCCGAAGCCTTGCACATCCTGCGTAACGCCGCGCAGAACCGCAGCGAATTTCAGCGCATTTTTGTGCGGATCATCGATCGCTGGCTCAGTGGCAATTACGACCCACCGGGCCTGGAAAGCTGGCTGGGGTTCGTCGAGCGGGTCCAGGGTGGTTTGCAGCGCATCCTCGAACAGGCCGACAACACCCAGAAAATCGCCGTGTTCACCTCCGGCGGCACCATCACTGCCTTACTCCACCTGATTACCCAGATGCCTGCGCGCCAGGCCTTTGAGCTGAACTGGCAAATCGTTAACACCTCGCTCAACCACTTCAAGTTCCGTGGTCGCGAGGTGGCCCTGGCTTCCTTCAACAGTCATGCGCACTTGCAACTGATGAAGGCCCCGGAACTCATCACCTTCCGCTGAGTCCGGTTAGCTGTGACCCTTGTTGTATCAACCCGAAAAGGATCAAACCATGACCTCCGTAGCCGACGCCGTACAAGCCATGAAAGCCAAGTTCAACCCTGCCGCCGCTGCTGGCCTGGACCTGGTTTTCGGTTTCCGCATTGACGAGACCAAAAACTTCTCGCTGGTGGTCAAAGACAGCACCTGCGAACTGCTGGAAGGCGAGAACCCGGACGCCCAGGTGACCCTGGTGATGGACGGCGAAACCCTGGAAGGCATCGTCGACGGTTCCACCGACGGCATGCAGGCCTTCATGGGCGGCAAACTGCGCGCTGAAGGCGACATGATGCTGGCGATGAAACTGTCCGAGCTATTCCCAAGCTGATCCACGACATGCCCCACGAAACCCGCCTTATGGCGGGTTTCGTGCATTCTGCGCGGGGCAAAACGCCCGGATCAATGATGCAAATGCGTGAACACGTATCCCACCAAATCCTGCTGGATGAAGGTTGGCACCTGGCCCCGCAGCGGCATCGCATCCAGCAGGGCCAGTTGGCAATCCCAGACCATTTCCCGACGATCGCGGCGCAGGCTCAGCGGCGCATTCACCACCGCCGCATAAGCGCTGTAGCCACTGCGCGTGACCTTGGCCGCGCCACGCTCGATGGCGACCGGGTTATCCGCCACCGACACCGCTTTGCCTTTGTGATCGACGATGGCTTGCGGGGTCAACTGGCCGACCCCGTCACACAGGCTGTGACACAACACCCGGCGATTTTTCAGCTCGCCGAAACCCCGCTCATACAGGGTGATCTGCGAGCCGACTTTCTGTGAACAGGCCAGTTCGAACGCATCGAGAATGACCTGCGCATGACTGAGGCTGGCTTCCAGTTCGGCCATCTTCAGAAAGCGCTCCAGCTGTTTGTGCTTGAGGCTTTGCAAGCCACGGTCGATGGTCGACCAATGGGTGAACTCCTTTTTGCAGGCCACCACGTGCAGCTCGAACTGGTACCCCGCCGTCACGGCACCGGGGGCGAAGGTGGCGAAATCCAGGGAGTCCAGGGCTGACTCCATGATGATGTGGTATTTCCCGGCGTAAGCCTTGGCAAAGATTTTGCCGCTCAGCGCGCGCACGAAGGCCTCGGTGTGCTCATAGGCGTGCAGGACACCCTTGGCTTCCATCTGCGCATACTGCGGATGCTTTTTCCGGTATTCGGGCAGATACAGCCGGATGTAACCCGGGTACTGCCCGGTCTTGAGCAATGTCTTCTCCAGCAGCCAGGTTTTGCCGGAACCGGGAATGCCCGCCACCAGCAGGATTTTTGGCGTGGCGCTGGGGACTTTGTCCTTGAACAGCTCGGTACTGATGTCCAGGAACGCCGTGTTCAGTTGTTCATCGGTGTACGAATACGAAGGGGTGTCTGACATGACGATTAAATCCGTTTAAGTGGGTGATTGATCTTCGTCTTGAAGATCAAGGTCCACTCTACGCAACGAACCGCATCGCCATGCCCTAACTATCTACCACCATGGCCCTCGTCCAATCCGATCACGCCCTGCTCATGAAACTGCTGCAACAGCGCCAGGCCGTTGTCCATGAAGTCCGCGGCGCCGGCCATCCCCGCTTCCACCGCCAGGGCTTGCAGTTGCTGATGGCCGTCCAGGTGCGGCTCTTGCTCGATCCGTTGCAACAGGCGCCAGGCCAACGCGCTCAACTGCGAAAAACGCACGGTGAAATCCTCCGAACGGCGCACCAGCAGTAACGTCGGCTGGGCCGGCGGTTGCTGCGGGCGATAATCCGGGCCGACTTCCTGCACCGGCCAGCTATAGGCCAGCGGCCAGGCGAGCGGTGACAAGCGCAACGGCCGCTCCAGCAACAAGGTCGCGTCACTGGTCGGCAACGGCTCGGCGTCGGACTGCTGCAAGGCCATTTCCACCCACTCGTAATGCGCCAGTTCCACCATGAACGGCGGCCACGACCGCTCGCTCAACGCCGCCGGCTCGCTGGCGAGGAAACCGACGAACTCTTCGGCGATTTCGCCAAACTTCGGTGTCTGCGCCCGGTGGTCGCGCAGGAAAATTCGCAGCAGCGCCCGCCAATCGGCATCGCCCAGGGTGCGGACCAGCACCGGAAAAGTACCGCTGAGCAAGGTCAGCAGGTTGTTGAACACCAGGTCGCGGTACACCTTGACCCGCGCCGCGTTCATGCTGTCCGGCGGCGTGCAATGCTCGGGGTCGCGCAAGTAACGGGTCAATTCATGTTGCTGCTGTTGCAGGTTCAATTCGCGCTTAGCCATTGGCCACCTCCCGGCGCCCGTTCAGCGCTTCGTGCTGCAAGCGGCGGATGGTGTTGAGTTCAGCCACCAGTTCGGAGAACGCCGGGAAGTTGAAGTCCCGTTCGAGCAAGGTCGGTTGCGCGCCAAACCGCCCGTAGGCATCGGCCAGCAGAGACCACACCGCCGGTTTGACCGAGGCACCGTGGGTGTCGATTTTCAGGGTGTCGGACTCGTCGAAGTGCCCGGCGATGTGCATCTGCACTACCCGCCCCGAATCGATGCCGGCCAGGAACTGGTGCGGATCGAAGCCGTGGTTGATCGAGTTGACGTAGACGTTGTTGACGTCCAGCAACAGGTCGCAATCGGCCTCTCGCAGCACGGCGTTGGTGAAGGTCAGCTCGTCCATGTCCTGGCGCGGCGCCGCATAGTAGGAGACGTTTTCCACCGCCATGCGCCGGCCGAGAATGTCCTGGGCCTGGCGAATCCGCGCGGCGACGTGGTGCACCGCTTCTTCGGTGAACGGCAGCGGCAGCAAATCGTAGAGGTGACCGTCGTCGCTGCAATAGCTCAGGTGTTCGCTGTACAACGGCACCTGATGATGGTCGAGGAAGACCCGCACCTCTTGCAGAAACTTCACGTCCAGCGGCGCCGAGCCGCCCAGCGACAACGACAGCCCGTGGCACGACAACGGATAGCGTTCAGCCAGTTCCCGCAGGGCTGCACCGTGGGCGCCGCCGATGCCGATCCAGTTTTCCGGGGCGACTTCGAGAAAGTCGAACTCACCGAGCGGCGCCGCGCGCAAGGCGCCGAGCAAGCCGCGACGCAGGCCCAGCCCGGCGGCCATCGATACGGAAGGTGGGGAAATTTGCATCATCTGTGTCCTCGTCCGGTGTTCGGGTGGGTTGCGGGGCGCCGAGGGTTGGCGCCCGCCGATGTGCACAGTTAATCGAAGGGGTGTATCGCCGATGTGTGCGGTTTTTTAATGAATGGGCGGCAAATGTATCGTCGGCGGGCTTGTACACACTCAGGTACAAACCCGCCGAACACCGGCCTTACAGCGCGTATTTCTCGCGCACCAGTTGGCCGATGCCCATGCGATCGAGCACGTCCATCGGGCACAGGAAGGTCACGCGAATGGTCCCCGGCAAACGGCTGATGTCGATCGAGCCGTTGATGGTCGCGCGGTTGAGCACCTCGTCATACGGCAGGCCCGTGACCGCAGCGGCCCGTTGCAGACCGTTTTCCACGGCGACATTGAGGTTCTCGCCGCTGCCGATAAAGGTGATCGGCCCGGTTTCCTCAATCTCATGCTGACCCCAACGGGCCCCCAGCGCCTTGACGGCCTGACGTTGCGCGGTATTCATCGGTCGGGCCATCGGCGGCAGGTCGTCGAGGTTTTGCAGGAGGATCGGCCCTTCCAGGGTCAAGTTCTTGATGACCTGCACCGAAACTTCGGTTTCCCCGGAGCAATCGGTGGCGTGCCCGGCGATTTCACCGTTGCCCTGCTGGGCGTGCATGTCGCCCATGTAGACGCCGGCGCCGGGGACCTTGACTGGGCAGATCAACACGCACCCTTCGCGAATCGAGTTGGTGTCCATGTGGCCATCGGTCTTGGCCGCGTGCAGTTCTTCGCGGCTCATGCCGAAACGGTGCGGCGCGTTGATCAGGTACTGGCCGAAGTCGGCGCAGTTGTGCGAGTCCGGCAGGTCCCGCGAAGGCGTGGTGCCGATGTTGCCGAGAAAGGGGCGCATGTGCGCGGCGACGCCGGGCATGTCGGCACGGGCCAGGGACAGGATCGAATGCTGGGCGGCGAATTCCGGCAGCGCGGACATTTCCGGGGCCTGGCCGGCCAACTGGTTGGCCACCTCTTGATTGACGGTGAGGCTGACCTGGTTTTCCGCGTCGAACACGATCACGTAGCCATGGCTGAAACGGAACGCACTGACTTCAGCGTTGCAGTTATTGCAGCGGATCGCCTCTTCACCGATGCCTTCGACGTGGCTGGCCGGGTGCTCGGTGCCACATTTCGCGCAGAACTTGGCGACAAACGGATCGCCGTGATATCGCCCTTCGACAAAGCTCATGACCCCGGACGAGGTAGCCTGTGACGTGACTCGCATGCGCTGGATCTTGATCGCCACGGCATCGCCGATTTCCGCGCCGGCGATGGCCACTGGCTGCGTCACTTCATGGCCGCCCTCGAACGCCGGGGTAATCATCGGCCCCCAGCAACCCGGCGGCGTGCCGGTGACCAGCGTGCCGCCGTCGGCCAAGGGGCCGAGCATGGGCTGGCTCGGGCCGATCAAGCCGTTGGTGTATTGGTTGACGTGAAGGCGGTCGACAGGCTGGGTCGCGAGGGTCGGTTCAGGCAGGAGCGTGCTCATGGTTTTACCCTTGTCCGCATCAGGTACGGATCGTTGTCAGGAGTGAAACAGCCGCCTGTTGCGACGGCCACGAAGGTGCGCGGGCAAGTGTTCAAGCACTGCCCGACGTCATCCACAGTGGAGCGCAGCTTTGTATCTCGGCTGTGTTCGCCAAGGCCCGGTGTGCGGGGCACTGTATCGCCCGAGGGCTTAGATACAGTGCGATACAGACGCCAACTGCTGGGTGGCGCGGCAATCCCCGCCACACAGACGCCGTTCAACCTGATTCTGGAGGTACGCAAGTAGCCAAGGGGCGTCGAGTGCTACCCTGCATCACTTCGAATATCGCGCCGTGGTGCCCCATGCTCGACAGCCCTTTGGATCAACAACTCGAACGCCTCTTGCAGACCCTGACCGGCCGCCGGTTCGCGGTGCTGACCGGCGCCGGGATCAGCACGCCGTCGGGAATTCCCGATTACCGCGACCACGAAGGCGTGCGCCGGGGCCGGCAGCCGATGATGTTCCAGGAGTTCCTCGCCGACCCCGCCGCCCGTCGCCGCTATTGGGCGCGGGCGATGCTGGGCTGGCCGCGGGTGCGCCAGGCACGGCCCAACGTCGCACACGAGGCGCTGGCCAACTTGCAGGCCGGGGGAACGGTCAGCGACTTGATCACCCAGAACGTCGACACCTTGCACGATCAGGCCGGCAGTCATGGGGTGATCGAGTTGCACGGCAGCCTGCACCGGGTGCTGTGCCTGGATTGCAATCGCAACAGCGAGCGCGATGCCATCCAACAATTGATGGAAGCGCAGAATCCGTACCTGGCTGGGGTCGACGCGGTGCAGGCGCCGGACGGCGACACCCTGCTCGACAGCGCTTTCGAGGCGCGCTTCCAGGTGCCGCACTGTCCGTATTGCGGCGGCGAACGGCTGAAACCGGACGTGGTGTTCTTCGGCGAAAATGTCGCCCCGGCCACCGCTGCCCGAGCCATGGCGGCAGTCGAGCAGGCCGAGGGTTTGTTGGTGGTGGGCTCATCGCTGATGGCGTATTCGGCGTTTCGTTTGTGCCGGGCCATCGTCGATCAGGGCAAGCCATTGATCGCGATCAACCTGGGCAAGACCCGCGCCGACGACCTGCTCGACTGGAAAATCGAAGCCTCGTGCGAGCAGTTGCTGCCGTTACTGGCTCAGGCCTTGAGCCAGTAACGCGGTTCCACGGTGCTAATGAGCCTTGGTCGCCAGTTGCTGGACGATCTGATCCTTGACCAGCAGACGTTTCTCCTTGAGTTTTTTCAGCGCATCGTCGCTTGGAGCATCCGAGGTTGCACTCTCGGCTTTGACCACTTCGGCGTCGGCCTGGGAATACTTATTGAGCAGCGAATCAAGGCGAGAATCCTGGGCGCGTTTTTGCTGAATCTCTTCCTTGGTGCAGCTCAAATCCTGATACAAGTCGTGGATCACCGGCATGGAACACCTCCGTTTGTTGATCGGTGGCAAACCCGCATCGGTGGGGTTGCCAGTCCTCAGCATGGCCTCGCCCCACCGGTTCTGTCGACCGCCAATCAGACCAGCGGTGCCCGTTCGTCGCCCTGCCACAAGCGCGATAAAACCTTTACCGATGGCCAAGCCTCCACTGTTTAACGACGACCTGATCGTCTATTCGAACCTCGTGTGGAGATTGACCAATGGACGGATTCACCCTGCGCCACCTGACCCTCGCCATCGCCTTGAGCAGCAGCATGGGCATGGCGGTCGCCGCGACTTCCAATGACTTCGTCGACAACGCGGCGGCCGGCGGTATCGCCGAAGTCGAAACCAGTCGACTGGCCCTGGAAAAAAGCAGCTCGGCCGACATCAAGGCGTTTGCCAACATGATGATCACCGATCACGGCAAGGCTAACGACGAGCTGGCAACCATCGCGAAAAAACACGACATCGAAGTGCCTGACACCACCACCCTGGTGAAACAGGCCAAGGAAAAGATCCTCGACCTGCGCGACGAGTCGTTTGACGCGGCCTATGCCAACAATCAGGTCAAGGCCCATGAAGAAACCATTGCCCTGTTCAAGAAAGAAGCCGAGACCGTGACCGACGACAAGAAGCCGGGCAATGTCGAGCTCAAGGGCTTTGCGCAAAAGATGCTGCCGGCCCTGGAAAAACACCTGGACATGGCGAAGAAACTGCAAGAGGCTCACCCCAGCAAGTAGCCGCCGCGCTGCTCAAAATAGCCGCATCCCCGGATGCGGCTTTTTCATGGGCGCCGTCTAAAGTAAGACCTGCGGCGGAACCGACGCAAAAATGCCATCATCGGCGCACAACTATTCCGTGCGGCCACGGTCATTGGTTCGCACGCCTTGCTTTTCGGATCACCGTTTAAAAGAACAGGCACAGACCTTTCAGGAGCACATGGACATGGCAACACTGCAAACCAGCACCCTCGGCGCGATCAAGACCCAGCAGCAGCAACTGCTGAGCGAATGGATCAAGGCCCTTGAAGCCAGCGGCGCAACCCGCAATCTCAAGGAACAGGACCTCAAGCAGCAAACCGTCGATTTCCTCAACCTGATCATCGCTGGTTTGGAACAAGACGCCGGGCAGAACATCAATGCCAGCGGTTGGGACGAGATCCGCCAGTTCCTCGAAAAACTGTCCCATAGCCGCGCCATGCTTGGCCAAGACTCGCAACAAACCGCCAATTTCATCTTTGCCCTCAAGGGTCCGCTGTTCACCCTGTTGCAAGTCGAATACAAAGACAGCCCGGCGCTGCTTGCCGAACAGCTGTGGGAAATCTCCGAGCTGCTCGACGCTTTGGGCATGCACACCATCCGCACTTTCCAAAAATCCCGTGAAGCGGTGATCAAGCGTCAGCAGGAAGAACTGCTGGAGCTGTCGACCCCGGTGGTCAAGCTGTGGGACGGCGTATTGGCGCTGCCGATGATCGGCACCCTCGATTCACAACGGACCCAAGTGGTGATGGAGTCGCTGCTGCAACGGATCGTCGACACTGGCTCGGAAATCGCCATCATCGACATCACCGGCGTACCGACCGTCGACACCCTGGTCGCTCAGCACCTGCTCAAGACCGTGACCGCCATCCGCCTGATGGGTGCCGATTGCATCATCAGTGGCGTGCGTCCGCAGATTGCCCAGACCATCGTCCACCTCGGCCTTGACCTGCAAGGCGTGGTGACCAAGGCCAACCTGGCCGATGCCCTGAAACTGGCCCTGACCCGTCTGGGTTTGAACGTCACCAAGGCGGTGTAAGCCGATGGACCGTATTCCGATTTTGCAGATGGGCGATTTCCTGCTCGTCACCATTCAGGTCGACATGCATGACCAGCTCGCGCTGACCTTGCAGGACGACTTGTCCGAACGCATCAGCCGCACCTCGGCCCGGGGCGTATTGATCGACATCTCGGCGCTGGACATGGTCGACTCGTTTATCGGGCGGATGATTGGCACCATTTCCGGCCTGTCGAAAATCATGGACGCGCAAACCGTGCTGGTGGGCATGCAGCCGGCCGTGGCGATTACCTTGGTGGAACTGGGCTTGACTTTGCCCGGCGTGAGCACGGCGTTGAACGTCGAGCGTGGGATGAAACTGCTGCAGGACCGAGTGCGCGAACAATGAACGTGCGCAGCAGTGGCTCCCAGGCGATTCAGATCGAACAGGACGTGGTGCTGGCGCGACAAACGGCGCGCAAATTGGCCACTGAATGCGGCATGCGCCTGATCGACCTGACGAAAATGGTCACCGCCGTCAGCGAGCTGGCGCGCAATACCATGGTCTACGGCGGTGGCGGCGACATGGACTGGCAGATTCTCGAGGACGGCGCGCGCACTGGCCTGCGCCTGACGTTTCGCGATGAAGGCCCGGGGATTCCCGACCTGAAACTGGCGATGACCGACGGTTGGACCTCCGGTGGCGGCCTGGGCCTGGGGTTGACCGGGGCCAAGCGCCTGGTGGAAGAGTTCGAACTGGACACCGAGCCCGGCAAAGGTACCCGCGTGACGATCACCCGATGGACGTGAACCTCAGAGGGTCGCTGACCCAGGTCCTGGTCATTGAGGACAGCAGCCAGATCGGCCATGCCCGGCGCGTCGCGCAGAACCTGGCCACGGCCAACGGCTTCGGCGACACCGATGCCGGACGCGTGGCGCTGGTGGTCACCGAATTGGCCAGCAATGTGCTCAAGCACGCCAGTCGCGGCGAGTTGCACCTGCGCCTGGTGCCCGGCGACGGCGCCAGCGGCCTCGAAATACTGGCGGTGGACCGCGCCCAGGGCTTTGACTTGCAGGCCTGTATGGCCGACGGTTTTTCCACCGGCGGCACCCAAGGCATCGGCCTCGGCGCGGTGGCCCGGCAGGCCGACGTGTTTGACGTCTATGCCGACTCCCGGGGCGCGATCCTGCTGGCACGCCTCTATCCGAAGGGCCACAAGGCGCGGGATTTGCGTTTCGGGGTCAGCCAGCACTCGCTGCACAACGACCCGGCGTGCGGCGATGTCTGGCACTTGGCAATTCAGGGCGCGAACCTGAGTTTGCTGGTGGTGGACGGCCTCGGCCACGGTGAGGAAGCCGAACGCGCGGCCCGCGCCGGCGAGGTGGAATTCGCCCGGGCGCCGTTTAGCACGCCAGTGACCTTGCTCGAAGACATGCACGTGGCCATGACTGGCACCCGCGGTGGCGCACTGGCCATGTCACGGTTCAATGGCGACACTGGCGCGCTGAATTTCATCGGCATTGGTAACATCGGCGCGAGCCTGGTGACCCCCGAGGGTTCCCGGGGCCTGGCCTCCCATCCGGGCATCGTTGGCGGGCAATACCGGCGCGCCCAGCCTTTTGACTATGCTCAAGTGAACGGACATCTACTGATCATGTACAGCGACGGCTTGCAATCGAGATGGAACCTCAAGGATTACCCCGGTCTGGTCCATCGCCACCCGGCGGTTATCGCGGCGCTGCTGCACCGGGATTTCTCCCGGGGTCGGGACGATGCCACGGTCGTTGTCGTTGACCTGGAGGTCGTCCATGGCTGAGTTGCCCACTGTCGCCGAGGTTGATCAAGGCGCCTTGATCGAACACCTGAAGAACGAAAGCGCGGCCCTGCGCGAAGAGCTGGATGAAACCAACCAGGGCGTGCTGGCGCTGTATGCCGAACTCGACACCCAGGCCGAACAATTGCGTGAGGCATCGGACCTGAAAAGTCGTTTCCTGTCGTACATGAGCCACGAGTTCCGCACGCCGCTGGGTTCGATCCTGAGCATCGCCAGTTTGCTGGCGGATGAACTCGACGGGCCATTGAGCCCGGAACAGCACAAGCAAGTCGCCTTCGTCCGCGGCGCTGCCCGGGAGCTGAGCGACATGGTCGATGACTTGCTCGACCTGGCGAAAATCGAGGCCGGGCGCATCAGCATCTCGCCGGCCTGGTTCGATATGTTCGACCTGTTCGCCGCCCTGCGCGGCATGTTCCGGCCGATTGTCGACGCCTCGGCGGTGGACCTGATCTTCGAAGAACCGGTGGGTTTGCCGCGATTGTTCACCGATGACAAGAAGCTCGCGCAGATCTTGCGCAACTTTATTTCCAACTCGCTGAAATTCACCACACGCGGCGAGGTACGGGTCTCGGCGCGACTGGAAGGCACGGATTTCATACGCTTTGCCGTCAGCGACACCGGAATTGGTATCGCTCCCGAGCTACACGGTGCATTGTTCGAGGACTTTTCTCAGGTCGACTCGCCGCTACAGAAGCGCCTGCGCGGCACCGGTCTTGGTCTGTCCTTGTGCAAACGCTTTGCCGCGTTGCTCGGCGGCGAGGTCGGCGTCGAGAGCGCGCCGGGCGTCGGTTCGACCTTTTTCGTGATCATCCCGCTGGCCATTGCCGTGGAGCCCGCCGATGAAACGTGACATCCGCCTGCTGATCGTTGATGACAACGTCGCCACCCGCTACGCCCTGCGGCGGCGCCTGGAACGCCATGGCTATGAAGTGCTGGAAGCCGGCACGGGCACCGATGGCCTGGCGCTGATCGACAGCGAGACGCTGGACGCGCTGATCCTCGACGTCAACCTGCCGGACATGAGCGGCTTCGACATCGTGCGCAAGCTGCGCTCGGAAGCGGCCACCGCGCTGTTGCCAGTGATCCATGTGTCGGCGGCGTCGATCCAGACCGGCGACATCATCACCGGTCTCGATGCCGGCGCCGACGCTTACTTGATCCACCCCGTGGACCCGGACGTGCTGCTGGCCACCCTGCGCACCTTGCTGCGGGTGCGCGACACGGAAAACGCCTTGCGCGAGAGCGAGGCGCGGTTTCGCGAGATTTTCGTCAATGTCTCGGCGCCGATTGCCGTGCTCGACGCGCAACTCAAGGTCCACGAGTGCAACCACGCCTTTTCCCAACTGATCCACAACGACCTCAACGCCGCGACCCTGAGTGCCAGTTTTGCCGACGACCAGTGCGCGGTGATCGAGGAGCTGCGCCTGCGCCTGGCCGCCGGGGAGCGCTGGAAAGGCACGCTGAACCTGCTGGTGGAACGCGAAGTGCGCGAAACCGAATGGCAGATCTCGCCCTACCGCACCCCGGAATTGAGCCTGGTGTTCGTCGAAGACGTCACCGAACACCGCCATCGCGAGCGTTCGCACCTGGCGCAACTGGACGACGCCACCAGCCAGTTGGCCCAGGAAATGGCCGAGCGCGCCCGCACCGAGGCGCAATTGCTGCAAGTGCAGAAAATGGACGCCCTGGGCAAGCTTACCGGCGGCATTGCCCATGACTTCAACAACCTGCTGACCGGGATCATCACCAGCCTGGAACTGATCCAGAAACGCATCGCCGACTCGCGCACCGACAAGGTCCAGTTCTACGCCGAAGCCGCGCTGAGCTCGGCCATGAGCGCGGCGTCCCTGACCCATCGCCTGCTGGCCTTCGCCCGCCAGCAGCCGCTGGACACCCGGCCGGTGGACATTAACGATCATGTGCGTTCGCTGGAGGAATTGCTGCGGCGCACCATTGGCGAACGCATTGCCCTGAAGCTGGAACTGACCAGCAAATCCGCCATGGCCCTGGTGGACCCGATCCAGTTGGAAAGCGCAGTGCTCAACCTGGTGATCAACGCCCGGGACGCCCTGCCCCAGGGCGGCAATATCTGGGTCAGCACCTACGCCGCCTATTCCCACGGCGACCCGAAACTCGAGGACGGCGCTTACGTCGCCCTGGCGGTGCGGGACGACGGCACCGGCATCGAGCACAGCGTGATCGACAAGGTGTTCGACCCGTTTTTCACCACCAAACCCTTGGGCCAGGGCACCGGACTGGGGTTGTCAACCATCTACGGTTTCGCCCGGCAATCCGGCGGCGATGCGCACATCCGCAGCGTCGCGACCCGGGGCACCGAGGTCACCATCATGCTCCCCGCCACCAACGACCCGACCCGGGTCGAGCCAGAACCGGCGGTGGTGGACCAGCAAGGCGCCGGCGAGCATGTGCTGATTGTCGAGGACATGCCGTCGGTGCGGATGTTCGTCGCCGAAGTACTGGCGGATGCCGGCTACCGTTGCACCCTGGCCGAAGACATCGAAACCGCCATGGAACGCCTGCAGAACGATCCATCCATCGAGCTGATGCTGACCGACGTCGGCCTGCCCCGCATGAGCGGCCGCGAACTGGCCGACGTCGCCCGCGGCTGGCGCGAAGGCCTGCCAATCCTGTTCATGACCGGCTACGCCGAAAACGCCCTCAACCGCCAAGTCTTCCTCGGCGCGGGCATGGACATGCTGGTCAAGCCGTTCCAGATCAGCGAACTGCTCGACAAGGTCCGCCGCACGCTGCATGGGGTTTGAGCTTAACGGCCAGCATTGACCACTCCCCCGTTAAAAGCCTGCTTTTGTGGTGAGGGGGCTTGCCCCCGTTCGGCTGCGAAGCAGTCGTAATACCGACGCAGTCAGTGTCTTGTGATAACGCTGGGAGTGCTTCGCACTCCGACGGGGGCAAGCCCCCTCACCACAAAAAGCCCTCTCACCACAAGCAAGCCCCCTCACCACGAGGAAGCCCCCCACCACAAAGGCTCGCCCCCCATAGATTTGAGCCGCGTCAGCCCCGGCTCAGTGCCTTGGCCAGGTACGGCGCCGTACGGCTTTTCTTGCTTTTGGCCACCTGTTGCGGCGTGCCGCTGGCGACGATGGTGCCGCCCTGGTCCCCAGCGCCAGGGCCAATGTCGATCACCCAATCACTCTGCGCCACCACGCGCATTTCATGCTCGACCACGATCACCGTGTGCCCGGCCTGCACCAGAATGTCCAATTGTTCCAGCAAGCGATCAACATCCCGCGGATGCAAGCCCGTGGTCGGCTCGTCCAGCACATACAGCGACGCGCCACGGGCATTGCGTTGCAGCTCGGTGGCCAGTTTGATCCGCTGCGCCTCGCCGCCCGACAGCTCGGTGGCCGGCTGCCCCAGCCGCAAGTAACCGAGGCCGATGTCCCGCAGCACTTCCAGTGAACGACGAATCCCCGGCTGCTCGGCAAACACCGCGACCGCCTCTTCCACCGTCAACTGCAACACCTGGGCGATGGTCAGCCCCTCCCAGGTGATCGCCAGGGTCTCGGCGTTGTAGCGGGCGCCGTGGCAGGTCGGGCATGGCGCGTAGACGCTGGGCATAAACAGCAATTCGACGCTGACAAACCCTTCGCCCTCGCAATTCGGGCAGCGGCCCTTGGCGACGTTGAACGAAAACTGCCCGGCGTCATAACCCAGTTTGCGCGCCTGGGGCGTGGCGGCGAACAGCTTGCGCACGTTGTCGAACAGCCCGGTGTAGGTGGCCAAATTCGAGCGCGGGGTGCGGCCGATCGGCTTCTGGTCGACCTGCACCAGACGCTTGATCGATTCCAGCCCGGCCGTGACCTGGCCGCCGCTGGTTTGCGGCGCGTCATCTTCCAGGTCCAGTTCCGTCGGTTCTTCCTGACTGACCGTACGCCCCAAGTGCGCACCCACCAACTCCAGCAACGCCTGGCTGACCAAACTCGATTTGCCCGACCCCGACACCCCGGTCACCGAGGTAAAACAACCCAGCGGGAATTCGGCGGTGAGGTTGTTCAGGTTATTGCGGCTGATGCCCTCCAGGCGCAACCAGCCCTGGGGCTGGCGCGTCGTGCGCGGGGCGTGGCGCTGCTCGGCGAACAGATACGCCCGGGTCTGCGATTCCGTCACGTGCGCCAGCCCTGGCGGCGGACCGCTGTAGAGCACCCGGCCGCCGTGCTCACCCGCCGCCGGGCCGACGTCGATCAGCCAGTCGGCGCGGCGCATGGTGTCGACGTCGTGCTCGACCACAAACAAGGTGTTGCCCGCCGCTTTCAAGCGTTGCAAGGCCTCGAACAATGCCTCGCCGTCTGCCGGGTGCAGGCCCGCCGACGGTTCATCGAGCACGTAGATCACGCCAAATAGTTGCGAGCCCAATTGCGTCGCCAGGCGCAGGCGCTGCAACTCCCCTGAAGACAGGGTCGGCGTGCTGCGCTCCAGGGCCAGGTAACCCAGGCCGAGGTCGGTCAGGGTGCTGACCCGCTCCAGCAAATCCTGGGCAATGCGTTGCGCGGCCAGGCGTTTTTCTTCCGACAGTTGCGCCCCCAGTTCACTGTGTTCGGCAATCGGACGCAGCACCTTGGCCACTTGCAGCAACGGCATCTGCGACAGTTCGCCAATGTCCAGGCCGGCAAATTTCACCGACAGCGCCGCCCGGGTCAGGCGTTTGCCGTCGCACAGCGGGCATGGGCTGCCGGTCATGAATTGCGACACACGTTTTTTCATCAGCGCACTTTGCGAATGGGTGAAGGTGTGCAGGATGTAGCGCCGCGCCCCGCTGAAGGTGCCCTGGTAGCTGGGCTCCATGTTGCGCTTGAGGGCGACCCGGGTTTCTTCCGGGGTCAGGCCGGCGTAGACCGGCACGGTCGGGGTTTCCTCGGTGAACAGAATCCAGTCACGCTGCTTTTTCGGCAGTTTGCGCCAGGGGATATCGACGTCGATGCCCATGGTCACCAGGATGTCCCGCAGGTTCTGCCCCTGCCAGGCCAGCGGCCAGGACGCCACGGCGCGCTGGCGGATGGTCAGGTTCGGATCAGGCACCATCAACGCCTCGGTAACTTCGTAGACCCGGCCCAGGCCATGACACTCCGGGCACGCGCCTTGCGGCGTGTTCGGCGAAAAATCCTCGGCGTACAGCATCGGCTGGCCTTTCGGGTAGCTGCCGGCGCGGGAATACAGCATGCGGATCAGGCTCGACAAGGTGGTCACGCTGCCCACCGACGAGCGCGTGCTCGGCGTGCCCCGCTGCTGTTGCAGGGCCACGGCCGGGGGCAGGCCGTCGATGGAATCCACGTCCGGCACGCCGACCTGGTCGATCAGCCGTCTCGCGTAGGGCGCCACCGATTCAAAGTAACGACGCTGGGCCTCGGCGTACAAGGTGGAAAACGCCAGGGACGATTTGCCCGAACCCGACACGCCGCTGAACACCACCAAGGCATCCCGGGGAATGTCGACATCGACGTTTTTCAGGTTGTGCTCGCGGGCGCCGCGCACCCGCACCATACCGTCGTGAAGGGCGGCGTTGGCGGGGTTGGATTTGAACGGGGTGGTCATGGGTGGGCCTTGGTCAAAAATCGAGAAATTTACGCCGCTTCAGCATGGGAACACGACACCGCTTCAACCACCGAGCACCCTGCGCACCCACTCACTCAGCGCTTCCGGGCTGTAGGGTTTGCTCAACAGATGCGTATCGGGGCTCAGTTGATGATCGCGGGAAATCAGGTCCTGGGTGTGGCCCGACGTGAACAGCACCGCCACCGGCGGCGTTTGCACCTTGGCCCAGGCCGCGAGGTCGGCACTTTTGATCAGGCCCGGCATCAGCACGTCGGTGAAGATCAGGTCGACGGCGCTGCCATCCAGCAGCAGCTTCATCGCCTGGTCGCCATTGGCGGCGCTCAACACCCGGTAGCCGAACTGCTGCAACAACTCCACCGACGCGCCGCGCACATCGTCGTTGTCTTCCACCACCAAGATGATTTCCTGACGACCATCGCTGTCACTGACCGGAGCCACCACCGGCGGCGCCTGCTCGCACTCGGCACTGCGTGGGAAATACATCTTCACCTGCGTGCCTTGGCCGAGGGCGCTGCTGATCTCGACATGGCCGCCACTCTGCTTGACGAAGCCAAAGACCATGCTCAAGCCCAACCCGGTGCCCTGGCCATCGGCCTTGGTGGTGAAAAAAGGCTCAAACACCTTGGCCAGAATTTCCGGTGACATGCCGGTGCCACGATCGGCGACCGCCAGGCGTACATAGTCACCGGGCGCCAAATCCTTGCCCGCGCAGAAGCGCGCATCGAGCTTCACGTTTCCCGCACTCAGTTCAATCACGCCCTCGCCTTTCATCGCGTCCCGAGCGTTGATCGCCAGATTGAGCACGGCGTTTTCCAACTGGTTGCGGTCAACGCGAATGCACCAGGGCTCTGCGGGTAATTGCACGTCGAACTGGATCGATTCGCCCAAGGCCCGTTGCAGCAATTCGCCAAGGTTGTCGTACAGACTGCGCGGGCTGTAGACCCCTGGCGACAGGGGTTGGCGCCGGGCAAACGCGAGCAATTGTGACGACAGCTTCGCGCCGCGCTCGACCGCCGCCAGGGACGCGCCGACGCGCTTCTGCACATTGGGATTTTGCGCTTCGTGGCGCAGCAACAGGTGCAGATTGCCGGCAATCACTTGCAGCAGGTTATTGAAGTCATGGGCCACGCCGCCGGTGAGGCCGCCGATGGCTTCGAGCTTTTGCGACTGGCGCAACTGCTCTTCCGCCGCGACCCGCGCCTCGACTTCACTGGCCACCCGCTGCTCCAGGTTGCGGGTGAACTTGAGCAGGGATTCCTCGGCGGCCTTGCGCTCATTGATATCGATCAGCACCCCAGGGAAACGAAAGGCTTCGCCCATTTCGTCGAATTCGCAACAACCGCTGGCCAACACCCACAGGTAACGGCCATCGTCACGACGGATGCGGTATTCGGCGTTGAAGGGCCCGCCGTTTTTCACCGCCTGCTCCACGGTTTGCGCGAGCTGAGGCAAGTCGTCAGGGTGAATCATGCGGTTGGGCAGGTCGGGATCGACGTGGTCCAGCGGCTGATCGGCCGGCAGGGAAAAGGTCTTGGCAAAGCGTTCGTCGCCGGACAGCAGATTGGCCTTGATATCCCAGACGAAAGAGCCGAGCAGCGCCCCGGCGTTCAGCGCCAGGCGCACCCGCTCGTTGTCGGCGCGGTAAGCGTTTTCCGCGTCCTCGCGCAGGCGTTCGGACAGCACGTGGGCGGTGGTGTCCACGACAATCGCCATGACCCCGGCCGGCTTACCGTTGTCCCCCGCCACCGGGCTGTAATTGAGGTCGAGCCAGAGCGTTTCAGGCTGGCCGTTGCGCAACAGCACCAGCTCTTTATTGCGATAGGACAGCGTGCCGCCGCCCAGGCAGGTCTTGACCACATGCCGATTGAACTCGGCGACTTCCGGCCAGCCCAGCTCCACGGGAGCGCCCAGCAGGTAGGGATGGCGCCCTCCGGCAAACACTGAATAGGCGTCGTTGTAGATCATGTAGCCGGCACGACCCCACAGCATGACGATGGGCACCGGGGACGCCAGCAACAATTGCACGGCACTGCGCAGGCTCGCCGACCACGTATCGAGGCTGCCCAGTTCGGTGAGACTCCAGTCGAACGCACGGATGCGTCCGGCCATTTCACCGCTCCAGCCCGCACAGCCATGACTCTCGGATAAGAACTGCATCGGCTGACTTGTTGCCCCTGTGATAATCCGCGCGTGTTGATTCGAGCATCGCTCACGCCAATGGTTTCATAGAGGTATAGCGGATTCATAGCCCGGAGGTTGTGCTCCACAACTGTGGCGAGGGCGGGCCGGCAGTCCATTCAGCGAAAATCCCGGCTGTGCACCTTCACCCCATCCAGTAATTCACTCAGGTCGCTCAGACGCCCGGCGATCAAATGCCGGACTTCGCCGACCTGCTCCCAGCGGCCATCGACCTTGAGCAATTGCGAACCCACCAGCACGCGCCGCTGGCGTTCGGCGAGGTCGCGCCAGACCACCACGTTGATGTTGCCGAACTCATCTTCCAGGGTAACGAAGGTGACGCCACTGGCGGTGCCGGGCCGTTGGCGGCCGGTGACCAGGCCGGCGACGCTGACGGGGCGACCGTGTTCGACGCTCAGCAACTCTCGCGAACTGCGGCAACGCCGGGCCTTCAATTCGCCGCGCAGCAGGGCCAACGGATGCGGGCCGAGGGTGGTGCCGACGCTGGCGTAATCGGCGAACAGGTTTTCCCCGACCGTGGGCTTGGGCAGCTCGATGGTTGGTTCCTCCTGACTCGGCAACCCGGCGAACAACCCCAATTGTTTCTGCACCCCGGCCACTTCCCAGCGCGCTTGATGGCGGTCACCGGCAAGCCCGCGCAAGGCCCCGGCGTCCGCCAGTGATTCCTGAGCCCGCAGATCGAGCCGGGCGCGCTCGCCGAGGTCGGCGATGTCGATAAACGCCCTGCCCGCCCGCGCCGCCTCAATGCGCTGCGCGTCTTCTTCGCGAAAGCCCTTGATCATGCGCAGGCCCAGGCGAATCGCCGGTTGTTCACCGTCGCCCGGTTCCAGGCTGCAATCCCAATCGCTGGCGCGCACGTCCACCGGGCGAATCTGCAACCGGTGACGACGGGCGTCCTGGAGAATCTGGTCCGGGCTGTAGAACCCCATCGGCCAACTGTTGATCAGGGCACAGGCGAACGCCGCCGGTTCATGGCACTTGAGCCAGCAACTGGCGTAGGTCAACAGGGCAAAACTGGCGGCGTGGGACTCGGGGAAGCCGTAATTGCCGAAGCCTTTGATCTGCTCGAAGATCTGCGCCGCGAACTCGGCGGTATAGCCGTTGCGCGCCATGCCCACCGCCAGCCGCTCTTTGTGCGGTTCGAGGCCGCCGTGGCGTTTCCAGGCGGCCATGGAACGGCGCAACTGGTCCGCTTCGCCAGGGCTGTAATTGGCCGCGACAATCGCGATTTGCATCACCTGCTCCTGGAACAGCGGCACGCCGAGGGTCCGCTCAAGCACCACTTTGAGTTCAGGCGACGGGTAAACCACCTCCTCCTCGTCATTACGGCGGCGCAAATACGGGTGCACCATGCCGCCCTGGATCGGCCCTGGCCGGACGATAGCGACTTCGATCACCAGGTCGTAGAAGGTCTTGGGCCTGAGCCGGGGCAGCATCGACATCTGCGCCCGGGATTCGATCTGGAACACGCCAATGGTATCGGCGCGGCTGATCATTTCGTAGGTGGCCGGGTCCTCGGGCGGAATGGTGGCCAAGGCCAGGTCGAGGTGGCGATGCCGGCGCAGCAAATCGAAACAACGGCGAATCGCGCTGAGCATGCCCAGCGCCAGGATATCGACCTTGAGCAGGCCCACGGCGTCGAGGTCGTCCTTGTCCCATTGGATGATGGTGCGCTCGGCCATGGCGGCGTTTTCCACCGGCACCAAGGTGTCCAGCGGTTGCTCGGAAATAACGAAACCGCCAGGGTGCTGGGACAGGTGCCGGGGAAAACCGATCAATTGCTGGGTCAAGGCCAGCACCCGGCGCAACACCGGGCTCTCGGGATCGAAACCGCCCTCGCGCAAGCGCTCCAGCGGCGGGGCCTGATCGCTCCAGTGGCCGCAGCAGTCGGCCAGGGCATTGACCTGATCCGGCGGCAGGCCCAGGGCCTTGGCCACGTCGCGCACCGCGCCGGCACCGTGGTAACTGCTGACCACCGCCGTCAGCGCCGCCCGCTCCCGGCCATAACGCCGGAACACATACTGCAAGACCTCTTCCCGGCGCTCGTGCTCGAAATCGACGTCGATGTCCGGCGGTTCGTTGCGCTCCTTCGACAAAAAGCGCTCGAACAGCAAGGTGCTTTTTTCCGGGTCGATCTCGGTAATGCCCAGGGCAAAGCACACCGCCGAGTTGGCCGCCGAACCGCGTCCCTGGCACAGGATGTGTTGGTTGCGGGCGAAACGGACGATGTCATGCACCGTCAGAAAGTAGCTTTCGTAACCCAGTTCACTGATCAGCGTCAGCTCGCTGTTGATCTGGGTCTGGACACTGCCCTTGACCCCTTTGGGCCAGCGCCACCGCACGCCCTCTTCGGTCAAGTGCCGCAGCCAGGACGCGGCGCTGTGGCCTTCGGGCACCAACTCCCGGGGGTATTGATAGCGCAATTCACCCAGGTCAAAGCCGCAACGCCGGGCGATGACCAGGGTTTCGTCGAGCAAGGCCGGCGGGTACAACTCGCCGAGCACCGCCCGGCAACGCAGGTGCCGTTCGCCGTTGGGGTGCAGACGCTGCCCGGCTTCGGCCACCGGCAGATGATGGCGAATAGCGGTCATGGTGTCCTGCAAGGCGCGGCGACCACGGGCGTGCATGTGCACATCACCACTGGCCACCGCTGGAATTCCCAACTCGGCGGCGAGGCCGAGCAACTGCTGCAAGCGGGCGTGGTCGTTCTGGCCGCGATGCAGCTCCACCGCCAGCCACAGGCGCTCGGCGAACACGGTTTTCAACCACTGCCCCTGTTCCCGGTCCGGTTCGACGGCCGGCAACCACAACGCCAGCAATCCCGGCAACGGCTCGGCGAAGTCCTCGCGCAGTACCTGATACTGGCCTTTTTGCGTGCGTCGGCGGGCGCGGGTGATGAGCCGACACAAGGCCTGGTAACCGGCAAGGTTTTCCACCAGCAGCACCAGGCTCGGGCCGTCATCGAGGTGCAGTTCACTGCCGATGATCAGCGGCAACGCTTGGGCCTTGGCCGCTTGCCAGGCGCGGACGATACCGGCCAGGGTGCATTCGTCGGTGATTGCCAAGGCCTGGTAGCCTTGGGCCTTGGCCCGTTGGAACAACTCCAGGGCGCTGGAGGCACCGCGCTGGAAACTGAAGTTCGACAGGCAGTGCAACTCGGCATACTCGACGTTCATGCAAACCAGCCTTGCAGCCACAACGGCCCACCCTCGCCCACCGTGCGATAGGCCCAGCCCTGCTGCCCGGTGCGGGTCTGGATCAGGTAGTAATCGCGGCGCACATCGTCGCCGTCCCACCAGCCGGATTCGATGCGCTCCGGTCCCATGAGAATCCGCGCCGAGCCTTCCTGCACCGGCAGGGGTTCGCGCAACAACCAGCCCGGGCGCTGCACCCCTGGGTTGGCCACGCAGGGCTGGCGCTCGGGGCGGGGCAGCCAACTGCGCTCGGGGCGGTGATCGGCCTGAAATCCCAAGCCCTGCACCGCCTCATCGCCGAGCCGCGCGCGCAGCCGTTCGCGCAATTGCTCCCAGGGCAAGGACTGCTGTGGGCGGTCGTCGAACAACTCCTGGCGCTGCGGCACAAAACTCGGCAGGTCTTCGGCGCACAGGCGAAAACCACGGACCGGGGCCGCGACTTGCACCTGTTCCAGCCGACCGCGAGCCAGTTCGAAGAGCATCGCCGGGTCGCGCTCGGCGCTGAGCAGTCCGACCGGGATCAGGCTGTCCGCCAGCCCGGCATGTTCCAGGTGCAAGGTGAAACGCTGTACGCCACTGTCGCGGCCACAAAGAAAAGCGGATAAATCGGCGGTCAGGCGTTTGAGCGGAAACAACAGGGCTTGGTGGGATTGCACATCGAAATTCAGCTCGATGCGCACGTCGAACCGGTCCGGTGGCAGGTAAAAGGTCAGGGCCAAGCGCCGTGCACCGAGCAGCGCGTCCAGGTGCTTGAGCACTTCGGCCTCGAAACGCCGGGCCAGGCTGGCACGGGGCAAGGCCTGGACCTGGCACAGATTGCGCAAGCCCATGCGCGACAAGGCGATGGCGACGTTCGGTGGCAAGCCGATGCGGTCCACCGGTAAGCGTCCGAGGTGATGCTGCAAGGCCTGCGCATCCGGCACCACCAGCCCGTCATAGGCATTGGCCAAGACCCGCGCCGCCACCGGATTGGGCGCGGCGACGATGCGATGGCGAAAGCCCAAATCGCTGAGTTCCTTGCGCAGGCGTGCTTCCAGTTGCGGCCAGGAACCGAACAGACCCAAGCTGGATTCGATTTCAAACACCAGGGTTCGCGGGTAATGCACGCTGACTTGCGCGCTGAAACGGTAGGCCCAGGCCGCGAGGAATTGTTGCCAGTACTCGATTTCGCTGGCGTTGTATTCAGCGGTGACAAAGCCTTTGCTCATGGCCTGGGCGGCGGTCATGGTCTGCCCGGGACGCAGGCCCAGGGCACGGGCCGGCTCGTTGACCGCTTGCAGCACCCGGCGTTGGGCCGGACCGGTCAGCAGCGCCAGGGGCTCGGCCGGATCGGGGCGTTGACGCAGCACGGCGTCGAGGGCCAATTGCGGAAACAGGATACACACCCAGCGCATGGCAACCTCAATGCCCGACGGCAAAGGCAATCGGCGCCGAACGGGCCAGGCCGCCCCGGCACTTGAGCACGCGCAATTGCGCAGGTCGGGCATCGATGGCGATCCGCAGGGCCGCCGGCGAGGGGTTGATCGCTTCTTGCAACGAGCGGTAGGCAAAGGCCAGGGTCTGCCCGGTTTCCGCCGCCACCTGCAAACGGCGCATGGCTCGATCATCCGCCTGCTGCGGCCAGCACAGCACCGCGCCGCAACTGCCGGAACGCAGGCATTGTTCGGCAGCCCACAAGGCTTCGCGGTCACCGGCCTGGATGATCGACAACTGCCGCAGATCGACCCCGGCGTTCTGCCAGGCCTGGGGGTACGGCACGTGAGGCGGCGCCACCAGCACGATGCGCTCACCGGCAGCGGACAAACGCGCCAGCGCCGGCCACACCAGGTGCAACTCGCCCACACCCTGCCCGGCCACGAGAATTTCACTCAGCGCCGCTTCCGGCCAACCGCCCGTGGGCAGCGCCGCGTCCAATGCCGCATACCCCGTGGGTTGCGGGCTGGCAGCCGATGGCGCAGGCCGGCCCCGCCAGACCTGGCCGCCATTGAACAGCGTATCCAACGCAACGACGGCACCCATCAGCCTTGCCTCACCAGACCACAGAACACGCCTTCGATGGCCAGGTCCTGGTGATCCTCAACGACGATTGGCTGATACGCCGGGTTACGAGGCAACAGCCGCACCCGCTCGCCAACCCGCTCGAAACGCTTGATCGTGACCTCGCCATCGAGCCGGGCCACGACAATCTGGCCGTTAACCGCCTCGGGATTGCGATGCACGCCCACCAGGTCGCCGTCGAGAATACCGTCCTCGATCATCGAGTCGCCCTGCACCCGCAGCAGGTAATCCGGCACCCGCGAGAAAATCGCCGGGTCGAGCATCAAGCGGCTGTGGACTTCGGCATCGGCACCAATCGGCGCACCCGCCGCCACCCGGCCAAGAATCGGCACATCCAGCCACTCGGGCCGGGCCGGCTGATTCAGCAAGCGAATGCCCCGGGCCTGATGCGGATTGACCTCGATAAAACCTGCCTCGGTGAGCGCCAGCACATGCTTGCGCGCCACACTTCGGGAGGCAAAACCAAACGCCTCGCTGATTTCAGCGAGGCTGGGAGGCTGACCGTGTTCGGCGATCCGCTCGCGGATAAAGGTCAGGATGGCGGTACGGCGGGGAGTAAGAGTCGTCATGGAGTACATTTGTACTCTTTCCGGATTTGGCTGACAACCGCCGTCAGTCAGCCCGAACCTTTTTAAGGGTGTCTACTTGTGTACCCGCGAACTCAGTACCTCCCTCTCGAACCGCTCGGCCCGCAGCTGCAGCGCTTCAAGCACCGCGCACCCTTCACGCGTGAGCAAGTGCACGCTGCGGGTGACACGCTCCAGGTCGCAATCGTGAGTGTCATTGAGGGTCAGGCTGGACAGGGTGTCCATCAGATCGCGGACCACGGTAAAACGGTGGGCGGCACAAGCCGCCAAATCGCTGAGCGGGGCTTGGGTGTCGATGAACAGAACGGGGCGTTGGCAGTCGTGGGTGTCGATGGGGGTGTAGTTTGGAGGTGTTTGGTTTTGCATGAATTACCTTCTGGATTTAAGAGTCACCCATCTTCGCGGCCAAACGAAAAAGGTGGCAGCTGTGTGCGGGTTGGCCGACCGGCCCAGAAGAATACCGGCACACCCGAAGGTGTCCCACGCACAGCCGCCATGACACGCTGATCGTGCACGTCGAAACGTGCCGAAGGGTGCTGTGACGCTGTTGCGTTCTGGGTTCGACCGGCCAAGGTCGTTGCGGCATTTGCCGCGCCCAAACTATGGCAGCGACCCCGAAACGCGGCAACAGGGTACGTTGTAGGAAACGTCTTGGAAAGTTGTGCGCCACACCGGCAACACCTCGCCGCAGCGCTGGGGTTGCACCTGAGAGACGACACCCACACTGCCGCCATCACTGGCAGGCCAGCTCCCATAGGAGATCGCGACACCCAACAGGCCGAGTGTCAGCTCGCCGCGCTTTTGATCTTGATCTTGCTTTTGATCCACCCGCCCCTATCGGCAGGCTGAGTGGAGGTATTCATCCGGGGATTGGCGCATAGCGCCGCACGACGCAGTCGGGCTCATCGCATGTAGGTGCCAGCGAAGCCAACCGGAGGGCGATGCCCCCGGATGGATGCCGGAGCGAAGGAACGCCGAGCCTCAGCGAGGGGCCGAACGCTTGGGGCGAGCCTTTTGGGGGACCTTTTTGGCGTTTGAAAAAGGTGCCTCGCCGTAAGGGCGAAACCGCCAGCCGCCGTTACCGCAGAAACGGATATGTACACCAGAAACAACCTGGTCGCCTATCAAGACGCCATCGCTGGCAAGCCAGCTCCCACAAGAATCAGTGTCTATCCACCAATGGCGGGGCGTCTGTCAGGACGTCATCGCTGGCAAGCCAGCTCCCACAAGAATCAGTGTCTATCCACCAATGGCG
>Ga0247742_10000373_pt1 | contig 37800 bp, 34 predicted proteins | sample UWRJL208509C2_FD_180944 | JGI IMG/M metagenome (GOLD analysis project Ga0247742, IMG submission 180944) | Plant litter microbial communities from Arlington Agricultural Research Station in Wisconsin, United States - UWRJ-L208-509C-2 | ecosystem: Environmental > Terrestrial > Plant litter >...
CGGTCTTCGCCGAGCGCTTTCTCACCGTCACGGGCATGACCCCGGTGCGCTACCTCACCGAGCTGCGCATGCGCCTGGCCGCCCAGTGGATCAGCCGCGACGGCTCGACGATAGAAAGCGTGGCTTTCCAGCTGGGCTACGGCTCGCTGGCCGCCTTCAGCCGGGCGTTCAAGCGGGTGATCGGTGAGCCGCCGGGGGCGATGAGGCACGTCGGAAGGTAGGCCCACGGGCCACGCTAACCTTGAATAAGGAACATCCTTATTCAAGGTTATCGACTTATCCTTGAATAAGGCCTAGGCTTATTCCAACTTATCCTTGGGCCGAATCCTAGTGCGCCGCCAGGATCTCACCGCCAGTCGACAGCGCTGCCTCGTCAAATGCGACGAGCCACGGTCGCATTGCCATGCCCTGGTGCCGCCGAAGACGCCGCGCCTTCTGTCGATGGGTCCGCAGGCAAATTCCGCCATTCAACGCGCTTACGAAGCACTCGGGCGGCTGCAGGATGCGGTCGCCCACCTTCCCCATACCGAACTGATTACCCGCTCCCTTGCCCGTCGCGAAGCCGTTCAAAGCTCCCAGATCGAAGGAACGCGAACGCAGCTGTCCGAACTCCTGGAATACGAAGCGACCCAGGGCGCCGAGGGAAACACGCCCGATGCCCTGGTCACCGAGCGCTACGTGGTCGCCCTCAAGGACGGACTGGATTCGCTCTACGCACCGGGCACGCAGGGCATCACGCTCGATGTCGTGAGGCGGCTCCATCGCGTTCTGATGGAGGGCTCGCACCCGCACGTCCGAGCCGGCGAGTGGCGAGATACGCAGTCATGGATCGGCACGGGACGCATCGAAGATGCGACCTTCGTTCCACCTCCACCTGCCTACATCGCTGCGTGCATGGAGGAGCTGGAGGACTCCATGCTTCGCTACGAACGCGGCGAAGAAGAAGACTACGAACTGGGTATCGTCGCTCGCCTGGCCATCGCGCATGCGCAGTTCGAGACGATCCATCCCTTCGCTGATGGCAACGGACGCGTCGGTCGGCTCATCATGCCGCTCATGCTCGCCGAGGCGGGCTATCCGCCACTTTATCTTTCAGGCTTCCTCCTGAGGTATCGGCACGCCTACTACGAATGCCTTGCCGGCGTGCAGCTCAAGGACCACTGGGATGCCTGGGTCGAGTTCCTGTGCCGCGCCGTGGTCGACGCCTGCGACACCTCCCTCTCCATCGCTCGCGACATGATCGACATCCTCGCGGAGTGGATGACACGGCTCACCGATATCCGTGCGGACGCCGCCGCGCACCGATTGCCCGAACTGCTGCTCGGACACCCGGTAACCAGCATCAACGAAATGGCCTCGCTCCTGGGCACATCGTTCCAGACCGCATCGACCGCGGTCGACATTCTCGTCGACCGCGGCATCCTGCAGGATCGCTATCCGTCGCGAAAGCGCAACCGCATCTTCCATGCACCGGAACTGTTGTCCCGGCTCGAGCGCAACTGATCGGCAGCGATCAAAGGAACTTATAGTTGAACGTCAACGTGGCGGTGTGCGGCGCCGCGTAATAGAGGTTGCTGTACTCGTCAAGCACGAAGTACTTCCGGTTGAGCAGGTTGTCCGCGTTGAGCTGCAGCGAGGCCTTCGGCGAGAACGCGTACTTCGCCATGGCGCTCACCAGCATCACGGACGACTGGTTCACCGTCTGCGGGCCGTCCGGGCCATCGACGGGGGCGTGACTTGCGGACTGCCAGTTGGCGCCACCGCCCACGGTCACGTGGTTCCAGCTGCCCGGTAGCGTGTACGTGGTGAACAGGCGAACCAGCGTGCGCGGCAAGGCGGTACGCAAGGCCGTCATCGTGCCGTCGTCACCGAGCCCCTTGATGTTGAAGTGCGACCAGCCGAGCGTGCCGTTCCAGGTATCGGACAGCTGGCCCGAAACCTCGGCCTCGAAGCCGCGCGAGCGCGTGCCGTTCACCGGGTTGTACGCCTGCGTGCGGCCATCCGGCAGGAATTCACCCACCGCGGCTTCGGCCACGTTGTCCTGGCGGGTTTCAAAGAAGGTCAGCGAGGTGTTCAACAGGCCGTCGAAGTGGCGACCCTTGATGCCGACCTCGCGGCTGCTGCCGGTCATGGGCGCGAGGAAGCTGCCATCGGCACGACGGTTGTCCTGCGGGTCGAAGATTTCCGTGTAACTGGCAAACGCCGAGTACGTCGGGTTGATCTCGTAAATCAGGCCCGCGTAGGGAATCGTCTTGCTGTCTTTCTGGTGACAGATGCCGGCCGACGCATCGTTGGTGTCGTTCTTCCAACGCGCATAGCGTGCACCTGCTACCAGCTTGAGGGGATCGGCCAGTTGCAGGCGCGTGGCGATGTAGACGCCGCTCTGCGCCGTACGAGCGAGGTTCGCGCGATCACCCGTGGACGCGAAGTCCGGGAAGGGATAATCGCCGTTCCAGGCGAGGAAGTTGTCGATCGGCGGCAGGTCCCCGTGCGCGTTCTCGGTGGAGTCCTTGGTGTAGTGCGAACCGCTCGCGCCCACGACCAGCTCGTGTTCGCGCCCGAAGGCCTCGAACGGTCCGGACGCGTAGAGATCCAGCATGTTCTGGCGACCGCGATCACGTCCCTGGTAGGCGTACGGATCCACGCCCGCGCCCGTTTCACGATTGGGGAAGCCGTACACGTAGAAGAGCTGCGAATCGCCCTGCGTCTCGCGGTGGCTGGCCATGGCATGTCCCTGCCAGCCGTTGCCGAAGTCGTGCTTGAGGTCGATGAAACCGGTCTTTGTGGTGTTGGTCCAGCGCGTCCAGTCGGCCGCACTGGTGAAACCGCGCCGCCATTGGATCAAACCGCCATCGTCGTAGAACACCGGATACGAGCCCCAGGTCACGCCCTTGGGCTTGGATTTCTGCCAATCGAAACCGACGCTCAGCGTGGTGTTCTCGCCCAGGTCGGCATCGACCACGCCATAGAACACATCCTTCTTGCTGCTGTAACGGTCGAGATAGGAGTTGCCTTGCTCGTGCGTGGCCACCACGCGGCCACGCACGCTACCCGAATCATTGAGCGGCGAAGACACATCCACCGATTCGCGCTGCGTGTTGTACGAGCCGTAGCTCACCGTGGCGTCCGCCTGCAGCGTGCGGCTGTCGGCATGCTTGCGCACGAAGTTGATCAGGGCCGACGGACTGCCTGCGCCGCTGAGCAGGCCGGACGCGCCACGCACCACTTCGATGCGATCGTAGATCGAGGTGTCGAGGCTGCCGTCCGCCGAGCCGGCATTGATGCCGGGGGCGACGGGCACGCCGTCGTACGCAATGTTCTCGATCTGGAAGCCGCGTGCGTAGAACACGACGCGCTCGGTGTCGTACGCGCTGGAAAAGACGCCGGTCGTGTTGTCCAGGACGCTGCGCACCGAGGTCAGGTTCTGGTCCTCGATCCGCTGTTCGGTGATGACGCTCACCGACTGCGGCGTGTCCTGCAGGGACAACGGCAGGCGCGTCGCGACGGCGGTCTGGTCGACGGTGTAGTTCGGCGTGCGCTGCCCGCGGACCTTGACGGCATCGAGTGTCGTTGGCGTATCGGACGTCGTCGACTGCGCCTGCGATTGCGCGGCAGCGGGGACGGAAAGAGCGAGGCCAATGGCCAGCGAAAGGAGCCGCGGACGGCTGATAAGACGTTCAAGCATGGGATGAGCCCCTGGGACGAGTGGCCTACACAAAGCGGGGATTCCGCTTGCATGAGTTCACGACGGGGGCTGGCTTGACGCGGCTGGCAAGTCGTTTCGGCGCGTAGTGTAGCAAACACACCGCACGTTGTAGGAGCCGAATGCATCGGCGATCCCGCGGTAGCGGGCCAGGTTGGGGCCAGCACCCATCGCCGATAAATCGGCTCCTACCTAGCGCGTTTCACGCCGTGACGAAGACGACTCGCTGCTTTCCTGCATCCCCACCCCAGGCCGTCTGGACGTCCGCTAGCGGAAGCACCCGCGTCGCGATCTGCAAGTTCGCCGACACGGCCACCGCGAAGACGTGACCCACCGCGGCGAGCAGGTCCGCCAGCGGCACGCTCTTGATCCCGCTGCCCATCAGTACAATCGCCGAGGACCGCAATGCTGCGCCCGGCAAGGTGATCTCGCCGCCGCTGGAGCTGCCGACCTGGACGAAACGGACCGGACGCGCGTCATCGACGGCCTTGGCGATGGCCACGATGATGGCCTCGGCACTCTTGCCCCACAGGTAGTCGACGACGACATCGATGCCTTCCTTGAACTGCGCCTCGAGCGCGTCGCCGAAGCGCGCCGCCCCCGCCTCGTCGCCGCCATCCAGTTGGAACGGCAGCAGCACGTCGGCACCCAGGGCCTTCACCGATTCAAGCGCTGTCGCGTCGCGCGCCGTGGCGATGACCTTGCCCGCACCGAGGTGCCTGGCGAGTTGCACCGCCAGGCGGCCAGCGGTTCCCGTGGCGCCGTTGATCAGGACGGTGTCGCCCGGCTTGATCTGCGCGCGATACACCAGCGCCGCCCAGGCAGACATGCCGGGGTTGGCCAGCGCTGCGGCGGTGACGTCGTCGAGGCCGTCCGGCACGGGGATGCAGAATCCGGCACGTACGCGCGTGACCTCCGCAAGGGCGCCAAACGGTGCCTGGGGAAGGATGAAATACACGCGGCGGCCCTCTTCCGTTACACCGACGCCGTCCGAACCGGCGACCGCCGGCAGGGCGGCATCGGCGCTGTAATGCGCACCGGACGCGCGCGATTTGGTGAACTGGGTGAGTGCGGACGCTTTCACGGCGATCAACGCCTCGCCGGCCTGGGCGACGGGCGTTTCGAACTCGGCGAACACGGGCGCCTTGCCCGCTTCGTAAACGACGGCAGCTTTCATGGTCCACCTCTCGATAATCTAACGACGTTAGATTGACTCTAACCGTGTTAGATTGGCTTTGCAATCCCACGAGGCAGGCCCGCCATGAAAGTGAACCGCGACATCATCGTGCAGGCTGCCTTGCGTCTCCTCGCCGATACCGGCCTCGAGGATCTGACCCTCCGCAAGCTGGCGCATACGCTGCACATCCAGGCGCCCACGCTTTACTGGCACTTCAAGAGCAAGGACGCGCTGATCGACGAGATGGCCACGCTCGTACTCGCCAGTGGCGCCGACCAACTCATGCCTGGCGAACCGTCCGACGATTGGCGGGTCTGGGTATCCACGTTCGGGCACGGCCTGCGCAAGACGCTGCTGACCCATCGGGACGGCGGCCGCATGATCGCTGGCACGCGCCTGACCAACACGCTGTTCCAGGAAACCGCCGAGCGCATCGGCGGCCACCTCACGCAGGCCGGCTTCACGACACGCCAGGCGGTCACCCTGCTCAGCGCCGTTTACACCTTCACCGTGAGCTTCGTGATCGAAGAGCAGGCCGTGTTTCCGAAGCCCGGTGAGCGCTCCCCGGCGTACGACATCGAACTGCGAAAAACACATCTCGATCCGGATGCCTTCCCACTCCTTCGCGAAGCAGGCGAGGTGCTCTTCGATCGCTTCGACCAGCGGTTCGACGAGAGCATTGACCTGATGCTTCGCGGTGCGGCAACCCTGCTACCGCGCTAAGCTTCCGACGATCTCCAGGACCGCGAACTGCGTCTTCCATGACCGCCTTGAGCTCCCTCCTCTCCGATGTCCGCGCATGCACGCTGTGCGCCGCGCATCTGCCGCTGGGCCCTCGTCCCGTCGTGCAGATGTCCGCCTCGTCGCGCATCCTCATCGCGGGCCAGGCGCCCGGACGCAAGGTGCACGAGACGGGCATCCCCTTCAACGACGTCAGCGGTAACAGGCTGCGCGAATGGCTGGGCATCTCTCGAGAGGTCTTCTATGACGAGACGAAGCTGGCGATCCTCGGGATGGGCTTCTGTTTCCCAGGCACGGGTAAGTCGGGCGATCTGCCGCCCCGCCCGGAATGCGCGCCGGCGTGGCGTGCACCCTTGCTCGCCCATCTCAAGAACGTGCAACTCACCCTCGTGCTCGGGCAGTACGCGATGGCGTACCACCTGCCCGGCCGCGGCAAGACGCTCACGGACATCGTCACCGGCTGGCGGCGTGACTGGCCCTTGATCGTGCCCCTGCCTCACCCCAGTCCGCGCAACCAGGCCTGGCTCAAGCGCAACCCGTGGTTCGAACAGGAACTGTTGCCGGTGCTGAGGTTGCGCATCACCGAGGTGCTCGGCGACGGCGCTTGATCCGGCCGGTCACGCCTGGAACAGGCTGATCTGCGCGGTGGTCAGGTTGGCGAAGCTGTCACCCAGCGGCCCGAGGATCGCATCGGCGATCGGCTGCAACTGGCTGGTCAGGTAATGCTCGTAGTCGATCCGTGACTCGCGCGCTTCGAGTGGCTCGGGCCCGTTGCGCGTCATCACATAGCTGATCCAGCCACCGTTCTGGTATTGCTGGGGACGCTGGCGTCGCGCGTTGTACTCGTCAGCCATACGCGCGGCCCGCACCTGCGGCGGCGTGTTGCTCTGGTAATCGGCCAGCTTGCCGCGCAGGCGCTTGCGGTAGACAAGGAGATCGTCGAACTCGCCAGCGAGCAGGCTGCGCGTGTAGTCACGGATAAACTCAGCGTACGGCTGCTCCTTGAAGATCAGCAGGTACAGCGCCTGCTGGAACTTCTGCGCCAGCGGTGTCCAGTCGCTGCGCACCGTCTCCAGCCCGCGATACACGACCTCTTCCGCGCCATCCTCGCTGACGACCAACCCGGCGTAGCGCTTCTTGCTACCCAGTTCGCTACCTCGGATGGTCGGCATGAAGAACCGCTGGTAGTGCGTGTCGAACTCGATCTCCAGCTGGCTCGTCAGGCCCAGCGTGTCGGACAGATGCTCGCGCCACCACGCGTTCACGCGCTCGACGAGATGGTCGGCGATAGCGGATGCCTCGGCCTCGCTGCGACGCTGCTTCAGCCAGATAAAAATCGAATCGGTGTCGCCGTAGATGACTTCGTAGCCCTCGGCCTCGACCCGCTCGCGGGTATGCCGCATCACGTCGTGGCCGCGCAGGGTCACCGCCGAGACCAACTCGGGATCAAAGAACCGGCAATTGGGTGCGCCAAGCACACCGACGAACGAATTCATCAGCAGCTTCAGCGATTGCGACTGCGGCTGGTTGCCCTGGCGCTTCGCCTCGTCGCGGCGATCCCATAACTGCGTGACGATCGCGGGAAGGCAATGACGGGTGCGCGAGAAGAATCGTCCATGGACACCGGGCACGGCGGCCGTGGCCGACGTGTCGAGGCCGCCTTCAGCAAGACCCACGGGGTCGACCAGGAAGGTACGGATGATCGAGGGGTAGAGGCTTTTGAAGTCCAGGACCAGCACCGAGTCGTACAGCCCGGGGCGGGAGTTCATCACGAAGCCGCCCGGAAACGCTTTCTCCGCGATGTCGCCCACGTTAGGTGCCACGTACCCTTCGCGATGCATGCGCGGCAGGTACTGGTGGTCGAACGCGGCGATGGAGCCGCCGAAGTGATCGGCCTGGAGACCGGTGACATGCGCACGTTCGAGCATGAACTCGAAGAGCTTCGCCTTGGCGAAAATCCGCGTAACGAGCTCGCAGTCCTTCAGGTTGTAGCGCGCGAGCGCCACCTTGTCCTCGTGGAAACGTCGCTCGATCTCGGCCATGCGATGGTACGGGTCGTCGATGGACTTGCCCTCGCCGAGCATCGTTTGCGCCACGTTCTCCAGGCTGTACGACGAGAAGCTCCACTGCGCCGAGCGTACGGCTTCGATGCCGTCGATCACCAACCGTCCTGCCATGGGCGCGAAAAGAAAGCCTTCGCGCCTCGAGTGTCCGCGCCATTCGATGGGCTGGGCGCCACGGCCAAGGAGCAGTGGGATACCGTACTTGTCCGCGTGCGCCTGAAGGATTCGAAGATCGAACTGCACGAGGCTCCAGCCGATGATGACATCCGGATCGTGTTCGGCGAACCATGCGTTCAGGCGATGGATGATCTGCGCGGGGTCGGCGACGTATTCGAGATCGAAGTCGTCAGGCGGTACGTCGTTCGCGCCGGGTTCGCCGAGCATGACGACCTGGCGTTGACCACAGCCTTCCAGCGCCAGCGAGTAGAGATCGCCCTCGGCGCTGGTCTCGATATCGAGCGATACGACGCGTAGCGAGGGTCGGTAGTCGGCAACGGGCCTGAGCCTGGGATCGAGAATGGCGTCGCCCTCCTCCACACCGCCCTCGACACTGACCGCCGCCGTGATGAAGCGCTCCATCATGTAGCGCTCGGGTGGGCGGATGTCGACTTCGTACAGGGGAATCCCGCGATCGCGCAGTCGTTTCTCCAGCAGGATCATCTGCCGGTGGCTGCGCGTGTACAGGCCGAGCACGGGGTCCTGGGCGAAGGTCTTCAGCGGCAAGGGGCGTATGTCGACGCTGGCGACCCGACGTGCGATGCCCTCGATATCCGCGTGCTGCGATGCCCTGGCGAACGCCACCGACTGCTGCGCCGTGATCACGACACGCCGCGGCCCTTCGTCCGTGGCCAGCCAGAACTCGACGTCGGTGCCGTGCCCCGTGTCCCGCCAGTGGCGGGTAAGGATGAAACCCTGTCGGGTCGGGGACGTCACTGCGGGGTCCTGTCGATAGCCAAGAGGTGGATTGTGCCACCCATCGCTGCGCACCGCTCCGACGAATAACTGCTATTCCCCCGCGCCCCCTACTCCGCCCCCGGCGCCGCCCCACTTCGTATCCCGTGGCGCCGGCAGACCGACGCCTTCCGCTCCTTCCCGTTTCACCCATCGAGGATTCACGTCATGAGCAAACTCACAGGCAAAGTCGCCGTCGTCACCGGCGCATCCAAGGGTATCGGCGCCGCTATCGCCAAAGCGCTGGCCGCCGAAGGCGCGTCGGTCGTCGTCAATTACGCGTCGAGCAAGGCCGGTGCGGATGCCGTCGTCGAAGCCATCACCCAGGCAGGCGGCAAGGCCGTCGCCGTCGGCGGCGACGTCAGCAAAGCAGCCCAGGCGCATGCCCTGGTCGAAGCCGCCGTGTCGAACTTCGGCAAGCTGGACATCGTCGTGAACAACTCCGGCGTGTACCGGTTCGGTGCGATCGAAGAGTTCACGGACGAGCACTTCGACAACCACTTCAACGTCAACGTGCGTGGCGCGCTGCTTGTCACGCAGGCTGCGATGAAGTATCTGCCCGAAGGCGGCAGCATCATCAACATCGGTTCGGGCGTGACCAGCATGACGCCGCCGCAGTCGGTGATCTACACGGCCACCAAGGGTGCGCTGGACGCCGTCACTGGCGTGCTGGCCAAGGAGCTGGGGCCGCGCAAGATCCGCGTGAACTCGCTCAACCCGGGCATCGTCGAGACCGAAGGCACCCACACCGGCAACATCATCGGTTCGGATTTCGATGCATTCCTCGTCTCGCAGACGCCGCTGGGCCGCATCGGGCAAGTCGCCGACATCGCCCCGGTCGCTGTGTTCCTCGCCTCCGACGATGCGCGCTGGGTCACCGGCGAAACCATCGTCGTCTCCGGCGGCCTGCGCTAAACCGAGGACTGCTCTCTGTGGGAGCCGATTCATCGGCGAAAGGGTGCTCGCAGCGGCCTTGCCCGCTGCCGCGCGATCGCCGCTGAAGCGGCTCCCACAGGAATGCGTTATTCCGGCAGGCTCAGTTCCGGTACCTGCCGGAACTTCTCCGCGAGGAAATCGATGAAGACCTGGGCTTTGCGGGTCTGCCGACGCCCCGCCGGCGACACGGCGCTGATGGGAAAGGCTGGCGGGGAATAGTCCGCCAGCACCTGCTGCAAGGTTCCGTCGGCGATATCCCGCGCATACAGCCATGCCGGGCTGTGCCCCATCCCCAGGCCGGCGAGCACCGAGCCGCGGATGTGCTCGGCGTCGTTGCTGCGAACCACCGGCTTGCCGTCGACGACGAGCGGTGCATCGTTCTCGAAGAAGCGCCACGCGCGCGAGGCGCCCTGGAACATGAAGACGATACACGGCATGTTTTCGATGTCGCGCGGATGACGGGGGACGCCATGGCGTTCGAAGTACGCCGGTGTCCCGACGGTCGCATAGCGAACGCCACCGATGCGACGCGCTACCAGCGACGAATCGGACAGCGCACCGATACGGATAGCGATGTCGATACCGTCTTCGACCAGGTTGGCATGCCGTTCCGAGATGTCGAAATCGATCGTGACATCCGGATATAGGGCGAAGAACTCGGGCAAGTGAGGCAGGACGAAAAAACGACCGAACGCCGCCGAGATGGCGACGCGGAGCACGCCCTTCGGCGTGACCTGCGCATGCCCTACCCTGGCTTCGGCGGCGTCCACCGCCTCGATGAGTTGCAGGATGGAGTCGTAGTACTGCTGACCGGCTTCGGTGACGCTGAGGCCACGCGTGGTCCGACGCAACAACTGCACGCCGAGCCGCGATTCGATCGCGGCGATCTGCTTGCTGACCGTGGACTGGGAAACGCCACTGGCGATCGCGGCTTTCGAAAAGCTGCCGGAATCGGCCACCCGCACGAACAATTGCATGGCATCGAGCCGATCCATACGCACTCCACCCAGGATTCATGAACGCGCCGTGCCCCGACGCTCAATCTACGGCAGGCGCGGCAGACCCGCCAGCCTCCCGCCCGACGGACGAACCGCCTAGTCTGCCGCCGGACATTCACAAGATGAAGCCCTGGGCCGGACTAGCATTCATTCGGTCACCGAATAGCCGTCCCGCAGGCGCCAAACGTTCAAGACACGGCGGCGGCTTCGGCGAATAGTCCCCCGTCTTCCACCAGGGCCCACGGCATGAATGACTCCGTTCTCAGCAAGAGCTTCCTCGACGCCCAGCGCGAGCGTCTCCTCACCCTGCGCAAGCAGCTGATCTCCAGTGCCGATGCAGCGGGGAACGACGAAGGCCTGCTCCAGCAGACGGCCGGCGGCGAGCCGCAGGATTCGGGCGACGACGCCGAACGCTTCGCGCAGCAGGATCGCGACGAGTCGCTCCTCAGCCATAACGAGGGCCGCCTGACCATCGTCGACCGCGCGCTGGAGAAGCTCGACGAAGGCACCTACGGTATTTCCGACGGCAATGGCGAGGCGATTTCGAAGGCGCGCCTCGAGGCCATTCCCGAGACGATCTACACGATCGAGGAAATGGAAGCGCGTGAACGCGCCGAGCGTTCGGCGCGCTGATCCACCGCATACAAGGCGCCATCGCCATCGGCCACGGAAAAAAACGCCAAGGAGCGCCGCCCCGCCAGCTGTTACGTTGAAGGCATGACGTTACGCATCGGCATCGTGGGCGGTTCCATGGGCGGCTTGTTCGCGGCGAGCCTGTTGCGCGTCGCCGGGCACGACGTCCACGTTTTCGAGCGCTCCGAACGGGGCCTCGAAGGTCGCGGCGCAGGGCTGGTCGGTCAGCGCGAGTTGTACGCCATCCTGCGCCTGCTCGGTTGCGAGCAGACAGCGCGCGTCGGCGTGCTTGCGCACGAGCGGATCACGTTTGCGCGGAACGGCAGCATCGCCCAGCGTGATGTGACACCGCAGACCCAGATTTCCTGGGACCACCTCTATCGTACCGTCCGACACCTGCTGCCACCGGCGGCGTATCGCGTGGGCGCCCGCGTGGTCCGCGTCGAGAACACGAGTTCGGCGGCGACGATCGTCCTCGATGACGGTGAGACGCATCGCTTCGACCTGGTGATCGGTGCGGACGGTGTCGGCTCCGTCGTGCGTCCGGCCGTGAGCCACGGCCCCACCGCGAGCATCTACGCCGGCTATGTCGCCTGGCGCGGACTGATTGCCGAAACCCATCTCCCGGTCGCGGCGGCCGCCGTGCTTTCCGAACGCTTCGCGTTCTACCACCCGCGTGGGTCACAGATCCTCGGTTACCTCGTGCCCGGACCGGCGGGTGAGACGGCGCCCGGCCAGCGACGCTACAACTGGGTGTGGTACCGGCAGGCTGCCGAAGGCCTCGCGCTCGATCGCTGGCTCACCGGTAGCGACGGACGCCTGCGCGCGTATTCCGTGGCCCGAGGCGACGTACCGCCCGATCTCCGCGACGCCCTGAGGGAGACGGCCCGCGAGGTCCTCCCCACGCCTTTCGTCCTGGCCGTGGAAGCGGAACCCACCCCCTCGCTACAGGCGATCTTCGACTACGAGAGCACCCGCATGGTCCGCGACCGCGTCGCCCTGCTCGGCGATGCGGCCTTCGTCATACGTCCCCACACGGCGATGGGCGTGGCCAAGGCGGCGGGCGACGCGATGGCGCTGGTGGCCGCCCTCGATCGACTGCCGCTCGAGAAAGCCCTCTTCGTCTACGAGGCCGAGCGGTTGGCCGAAGGCCACCGTCTCGCGGTCTACGGCCGGGAACTCGGGCGCCCCCTCACGACCTGAAGTGCCGACCTCCGCACATTTGTCGCATCCGCCCCCACTCACCCGATAGACGGCGACATCATCCCCCTCCTATGCTTGGGAGAAGGGGAAGTGAGGGTTGACCGTGTCCGAAGTGCAGACGAAGAGCATCCTCCACACGCGCACGTCGCATTTCGTGTCGGGGGTCGCCACAGGTATGGCCGTCACCGGGCCGACCGACGACGGATTTCTACACCTGCACTTCTTTCGTGAAGTGCAGCGCATCACCAACGACGACGTGCCGTCCCGCTCGTTGGCACCCAACGAAGTGGAACTGGCCTGGGGCCATGCGGAGGCGAACATCCACCTCCATCGCGAGGAGGTCGCGGTGATCTCGATCCCGGTCGGCCGCCTGCCCATCATCAGCACCAGCATCGCCCGCGCGATGCGCTTCGTAGCCACGCTCGGCGCGCGGTAGCCAAAGCACTCGGCTGGCTCCGGCGAGTGCTCAGCGCCCGGCGTTCTGCGTCGGAAAGAGGTTGGCGCCAAAGTAATCGAGGAAGGCGCGAAGCCGTGGCGCGATGTTGCGACTCGATGGCCACACGGCACGGAACACGTTCTCGTGATCGAGGAAGTCGTCGAGCACGCGGACGAGCCGCCCTGCTTTCACGCTGGGTTCGACGGTGAAGTCGGGCACGCAGGTGATCCCGCAATCCGCCTCGGCCATCTCGAGCAAGGGAGCGAGCGTGCTCGCTGCCGCGGCGACGGGTACCGGAACGTCGGGTCCCTTGTTGTCCTGACGGAAGGGCCAGCGCTCGAGCTTGCCGGTGGTGGGAAAGCGATGGTGAAGGCACGCGTGACTGGCGAGATCCGCCGGCACGTTGGGCGTGCCCGCGCGCTTGAGGTAGCCCGGCGATGCGACGAGCACCAGGTGATACAGGCCCAGTCGCCGCGACATGAGCCGCGAGTCGACCCCTTCGCCCGTGCGGATGGCGACGTCGAAGCCTTCGTTGACGATGTCGACCAGACGGTCGCTGTAGTCGAGATCCAGTTCGATCTCGGGATACTTAGCCATGAAACCGGCCAGCGTCGGGGCGAAAAGACCGCCGAGAATCGGCAGGCTGACCCGCAACTTGCCGCGCGGCGTGGCCCGGTTACCCGCCAGCTCACGCTCCACGTCGCCGATTTCCTGGAGAATCCGTCGGCAGCTCTCCAGCAGCATCTCGCCTTCCGGCGTCAGCGAGATGCTTCGCGTGCTGCGATGGAACAGGCGCACACCCAGGTGTGCCTCGAGGCGGGCAATCGTCTTGCCGATGGCCGACGAGGACAGCCCGAGGATTCGCCCAGCCTGCGTGAAGCTGCGCGTTTCCGCCGCGTGGACGAAGGTGGCGAGGGAGCTAAGGCTGTCCAAGGCGGGCACCTTATCCGGGGTAAGGAAGGCTACATCCTGCTGCCTTCCGCCCTTTCAAGGCAATCTCAGGCGACGGCCACCTCGGCAAGTGCCGGGTAATCCGTGTAACCCGCATCCGTGCCACCGTAGAACGTATCGCGGTCGTAAGCAGCCAGCGGAGCGCCGTCGGCGATGCGGGCCGGCAGGTCCGGATTGGAGATGAAGAAGCGACCGAAGGCGACCAGGTCGGCACTGCCCTCGGCGAGAATCGCTTCGGCCGATTCCGGCGTGAAACCACCCGCCGCGATCAGCGGACCGTGGAAGACCTTGCGCAGCAGGCGCGATGCGACCGGGTTCGGGTCCTTCGATGCGTCTTCCGCGTTGCCGAGCACGCGCGGCTCGATGAGGTGCAGATAAGCCAGGTTGAGCTTGTCCAGTTCGGATGCGACATAGGTGAACAGTGCCTCCGGATTCGAGTCCTTCATGCCGCCGAAGCTGCCGCTCGGGCCGAGACGCACGGCGACGCGATCGCTACCCCAAACGGATATAGCCGCCTTGGTGATGTCGAGCAGGAAGCGGGCGCGCTTTTCGATGCTGCCGCCGTAGGCATCGCTGCGCTTATTCGAGCCGTCCTGCAGGAACTGGTCGATCAGGTAACCGTTCGCGCCATGGATCTCGACGCCGTCGAAGCCGGCTTCCTTGCCACGCTCGGCGGCAAGACGGAACTGCTCCACCATGTCGACCACTTCCGCCTCCCTCAGCGCACGATGCGGCGAGCTGGGAACCCAGCCGTTCGCCGTATAGGCAACGCCTTCGTAGGCAACTCCAGAAGGAGCGACAGGCGCACCGCCATCGGGCTGCATGTCGAAGTGCGACTGGCGGCCCGCGTGAAACAGCTGAAGGAAGATCACACCGCCCTTGGCGTGCACGGCGTCGGTGACGCGCTTCCAGCCGGGGATCTGCGCATCGCTATAGATGCCCGGGGAGCCGAGATAACCGCCGCCGTTCGGTGCGACCACGGTCGCTTCCGACACGATGTAACCGCCCTTGGAGGCGCGCTGACGGTAGTACTCCACCATCAGGTCGCCCGGGTTGTCGCCCGGCTGTTCGGAGCGCATGCGGGTGAGCGGCGCCATGACCACGCGATGGTCGAGGCGGATGGGACCTAGGGAGATGGGTTCGAGCAGCTTGCGGGTCATGACAGTCGGCCGGTAGTGAGAAGGAGGTATCGCGGAGGCTCCGCGTCAGACCGTGAGTTGGGCGCTCTCCTCCCCACCCGGTAGACCGTTAGGGGTCCAGACAGTGCGGCCGTGGATTCCGCAATCGCCTTCCGCCCAACGGCATGACGAACGCCGCCTGATCCGCGGTATCAGGGACTCTGCCGATCGTTCTCGGCAGAAATCTCCTGCATGTCCAGATCACGTTCGAAGTAGTGCAGCAGTTCGTCGTGGATCTGCCCCGACCGATGCAGGCGGAGCAGTTCCGCGCGCCCGGCAGCGATGGCGGCAAGGATCATGTCGTAGTGCGCTTCGCGGCCCCCGGTGAAGTCCTGCGGTGCCGCCGCGAACCGCTCGGCGATAGTCACCCGATATGTGTATTGCTCGAGCAAGCGCGGATGCAGCAGACGGCCTTCGCTGTCGTAGGCACGTGCCTTGATCGCTTCCAGTTGTGCGATATCGAGAAGCCGATTCGCCTGCCCTTCGTTGAGATGGTGCGTATCGACGTGCACGGCGGCGTCGAGCTTCAGCCAGCGGATGACCGGCGCGATCGTACCGCCCTGCACCACCACCGTGACCAGGATCACCGCGAACGCAGCCGCCAGCGTGAGATCGCGACCGGGCATCTGCTCGGGCAGCGACAGCGCGATGGCTAGCGTTACCACCCCACGCATACCCGCCCAACTCAGCAGGAACGATGCGGCGGGCGATGCCGGGGGCACTTTCCGGCCGATGAGCCGGGCGAGCGGCGCGCGCAGGTAGTCGGTGGCGTAGATCCACACGAAGCGCGACACGATCACCGCAGCGAGCACGGCGAGGATCGGCATGCCGAGGGCATCCAGCGCACTGCCGATGCCGCCGAGACGCTCGACGACGCTGCGCAGCGAAAAGCCGATCAGGATGAAGACGAGCGCTTCGAGCAGGAAGATCATCACCGCCCAGAACGCCGTGGCGCGAACGCGCACGTTCGCCGAGAAGATGTCGTGCTGGTACCAGCCCAGCAGGATGCCCGTCGTCACCACCGACAGGACACCGGAGACATGGAGGCTTTCTCCGCCGATATAAGCGGCCCAGGGCGACAGGCAGGCGGCCGTGATCGCAAGGTAGATATGGCCTATACGACGCACCACCTGGACCGCTACGAGACCGACCACCGCACCCACGGCGATACCACCGACCGCAAGGCCAACGAAACTCAGCGCGGCCTGTTGCGCACTGAACGCGCCGGTCAGTGCAGCGGCGACGGCGAAGCGAAACAGCACCAGGCCCGTCGCGTCGTTGAGCAGGCTCTCGCCTTCGAGCAGCACCATCAAACGCCGCGGCAAGCGGACCTTGCCGAGCACAGCCTTGGCGGCCACCGCATCCGGCGGCGAGACCACCGCGCCCAGCGCAAAGCACGCGGCCCAGGGCAGCGACGGAACGATCCAGTGCACCGTCGCGCCGACGGCCAGCGTCGTGAAGACGACCGCGCCGATGGCCAGCCAAAGAATGCCGCCGAGATACCTGCGGAAATCCGACCACACCGTGTAGTACGCGCCGTCCTGCAACAGCGGCGGAAGGAAGACGATAAGGACCAGCTCGGGATCGAAGGTCACCGGTGGGATGCCGGGAAGAAACGCGATGCCGATACCGCCGGCCAGCAGTGCCGCTGCCGAAGGCAGCCGAAAACGGCGTGCGATCAACTCCAGGGCGAGGATCGCGACTAGAAGAATAAGTACGAATTTGAACGTTTCTGTCGACGACATGATGCCCCCTGCGGACGAGGAACGTCCCGTGCTGTCACAAGCATAGACGAGGAGGACTATCCTTTGCCGATGGACCGTATCGAAGCTATGAAAGTATTCGTCGCCGCACTGGATGAAGGCAGCCTTGCGGGCGCCGGCCGGCGCCTCTCCCGATCGCCGGCAGCCGTGAGCCGGGCCATCGCCTTCCTCGAGCATCATGTCGGCGCGGAACTGCTGCATCGGACGACCCGTTCGATTCGCCTGAGCGAGGCCGGGGAGCGCTATGCCGCGGCATGCCGCCGCGTACTGGCTGAACTGGACGAAGCCGACCTCAGCGTGGCCGGCGAGCGCGCGTCGCCGCGGGGCACACTGACCATCACGGCACCGCCGGTCAGTGGCGAGGACATCCTGCGACCCGTCATTGATGCCTATCTGGAAGCGTTCCCGGATGTGTCGATCGACTTCAGGCTGCTCGATCGCCACGCCAACCTCGTCGACGAGGGCATCGACATCGCCCTGCGCGTGGGCGAACTGCAGGATTCGTCGATGGTCGCCACCCGCGTCGGTGGCGACGTGAAACGCGTGGTCGTGGCGTCACCGACCTATCTTGACGCCCGACCGGCCATTCGCGAGCCCGGCGATCTGCTCCAGCACCGGATCATCACGACGACGCATTTCGGCCACGACACCTGGGTGTTTCCACCCGCGCCAGGCAGTGCCATCGCGCGCTCGATTCGCTTCAAGCCACGACTGGTCGTGAACAGCGTACGCGCCGCCATGGCATCCGCCCTGGCACACCACGGCGTGACGCGCTTGTACACCTATCACGTGGCCGACCGCGTCCGCGACGGCTCCCTGCGCCTGGTTCTGCGTCACGCCGAGTCCACCGGACTGCCGGTGCACCTCATTACGCCGAACGGCCGCCTGGCTGTGCCCAAGGTGCGCAGCTTCGTCGACTTCGCCGTACCGCTGCTACGCGCCGAGTTCGCACGACTGATGGCCGAAGCGGAAGCACTCGGCGGCCACTAGGCGGCCGCGGCTTCCGTGAGCAGGCGCACATAACCCTGCGGATCCTGCGAACCGGAGAAGAATGGCTTGTCGTTCATGAAATAGCTCGGCACGCTGGTCACGCCCGCCTGTTGCACGGCCTGCTCCCGCTGACGCACCTCACCATGCAGGGACGTCGAGCGATCGACCGCCTGCGGTGCCATGCCCGCACTAACCGCAAGCGCCTCGAGCACGCTGTGGTCGCTGAGGTCGAGGCCGTCGGTGAAGTAGGCGGTGAACATCGCGTCGGCGAGACGCGTCTGCAGGGCGGAACCGCCTTCGTTCCAGGCCAGGCGGAGCAGTGAGTGCGCGGCCAGGGTATGCGACGTACGCGTCTGCTTGTCGTAGTTGAAGACGGCACCCAGCGGACGGCCCGCGGCGACAGCGCGCGCATCCATCGCCAGGGCATTTTCCCAGCTACCAAAACGGACGCTACGGAACGTACGACGGTCCATGCCATCCGGCGGCAGATTCGGGTTCAGTTCGAAGGGAAGCCACTCCAGCTCGACGTCGATGCCCTGCCCGGCCAGCGTGGCGATCGCCTTGTCCAGGCTGCGCTTGCCGATGAAACACCAGGGACAGATCACATCGGCGACGACCTGGAGCTTGAGTACGGTGGTTTGCTGCGCTTGCATGAGATGGATTCCGTCAGTCACGTTGAGAGGTGGACGGCGCGCCCGCGTGATGCCGCGGGCGTGCCGTCCCGGCCGATGCGATCAGCGACCGGCGTTCTGGCCGCCGTCGACGTAGAGCACTTCACCCGTGGCGAAGGTCGCGCCTTCCAGGTAAAGCACCGCGTCGGTGATATCGCTGATCTCGCCGATGCGCTTCATCGGGTTGAAAGCGGCAAGCGTCGCAAAGGTTTCCGGCGAGTGGATCGGCGTCTTGATGAAGCCAGGAGAGACGGCGTTCACGCGGATGCCCTTCTCGCCATATTCCACGGCCAGTTCCTTCGTCACCGAGGTGAGTCCGCCCTTGGTCAGGTTGGCGAGGGCCGTCGGCACGCCGGCAATCGCCTGGTTGACGAAGGTCGTGGTGATGCTGACGACATGGCCGCTGCCCTGCTTTTCCATCTGGGCGATGGCACGCTGGGTGATGTGGAAGAAGCCGGACAGGTTGGTCGAGATCATCGAGGCGAAGTCTTCCGCCGTATAAGCGGTGAACGGCTTGGCGATGAAGATGCCAGCGTTGTTCACCAGCGTGTCGATGCGACCAAACTTGGCCAGCGCTTCGCGCACCACGCGCTCGGCCGTGGCGGCCTCGCCAATGTCGCCGGCGACCGCGAGCACATCCGGGTCGCTGCCCTGGACGATCGAACGCGACGTTGCGACGACGCGGAAGCCCTTCGCACGATAGGCCTTGACCAGGCCTTCGCCGATACCTTGCGAGCCACCGGTGATGATGGCGACTTTCTGTTCATTGCTCATGTCGATCTCCTCAAGGGTCCGGCGATCGGTCGATCGCCGGCGGCTCACGTCGAGCCGATGGAACCCAAGTTGGGGATCGCGCCGGAGGGGCTGAATGGCCGGCCGCAGGCAGTGACCGTTCCGCGACGCGAAACAATCCCCCGGCTTACTTACCCGCGTCGGTCGTGCCGAGCTCACCCGTGTAGTGCGCCAGCCTCGCTTCCACGTCGGGCTTGGTCTGCAGGCCTTCCTTCATCAGCTGGCCGATCTTTGCTTGTGCCTGTGGACGCTGGACCGAGGTGATGAACGCCGCCCAGCCCGCGCCGATCTCGTTGTCGGGCGGCAAGGAGGGGCCATTAACCAGTTGTTTGATGTCCGCGATGGCCTGCTTGTCGAACCGGGAAATACGCCGTGCCAGCGCGTCGACGAAGCCGTCCAGCTCGGCATCGGGTAGTGAGCGATTGACGTAGCCATAGCGCTCGGCGATGTCGCCATTGATGTCGTCGCCGGTCAGCAGGACCTCGAGCGCACGGCCGCGCCCCATCATCCGCGGCAAGCGCGCCATCGGACCACCACCGGGCACCAGGTCGGCGCCGACCTCCCACTGCGACAGGATCGCTTTCTCGCGACTGGCAAAACGCATGTCGCTGGCCAGCGAGAGCTCGCTACCCACGCCGGTGGCACGACCGCGAATCGACACGATCGATACCACGGGTGCCTTGCTCAGGCGGACCAGCATGTCGGGCAGCGGCGGGAGTCCGGTCGGACCAGGCGGCAGGCTCGTCGTCTTCTCCAGTGCGGGGACGAAGTCGTAATGGGTCAGGAAGAATCCGGGCACGTCGCTGTCGAAGACGACGACGCGAAGATCCGGATCCTTCTCGATCGCCGTGATCACCTCGTTCAATTGCGGAATCGTCTCCGGCCCGAAAATGTTGAACGGCGGGTTGTGCAGCGTGACTCGCCAGTACGTCGGCGAGACCTGCCGGACCTTGATCTCCTGCTTGCCAGCAACGGCGCTAGGGCCGGCGGCCAGCGCTTCCATAGGCAAGACAGTGGCAGCGAAGGCGGCGAGAAACATCGCCCCTGCGATGAAGCGAATTTTCATGAGATCACCTCGGTTTGCGGTTTCGTGTCGCGCAAGGGCAGACCTGTCGTCAAAGCGCGAAGGGTTGACGACGACTGAAACACCGCATGTAGCTATAGCTTGAAGCGCAGGGACAAGATTGTTGCTTTTCGCCACGCCCGTACGTCAGGCACTAGAATCCGGGCATGCCTTACGGAGACACCGCCGCATGACCGATCCGACCCTGGACGAACTGGCCGCAGAAGAAGCCGCACTGCAGTTCGACCGCTTCAGCCTCGACGATGCCTGGACCATCGGCAATGCCTTGCGCGAAGGCGCACTCGCTCGGTCGGGAGCCGTCGCCATCGAGATCGCCTTGCGCGATCGTCCCCTGTTCTACACGACGACACCGGGCGCGGATACATCCAACGGCAACTGGATCCGTCGCAAGCGCAACACCGTGCTCGCCCTCGGCACCAGCACCCTCGTCGTCGGCATGAAGCTGGCGAAGGCTGGCCAGACGCTCGAGGCGCGTTACGGATTGTCCCCCGCCGAGCATGCGTCAGACGGTGGCGGATTTCCGTTGCGTCTGCGCTCGCTGGGCGTTATCGGCGCGATCACCGTCTCCGGCATGCCCTCGCTCGACGACCACCAGTTGGTTACGGCCGTGCTGCGTTCGTTTCTGCAACGCTGAGCACCGTCGCTTCCGGCACGTGGCTCATCACGTGCTCGGCCAACGCGGTAATGGTCAGGCTGGGGTTGACGCCGAGGTTGGCCGACACCATCGAGCCGTCGCAGACGTACAGGTTCCGATAACCGTGAACGCGACCACGGCTGTCGCAGACGCCCGCGCCAGCATCGCGTCCCATCACGGCGCCGCCCAGGCAATGTGCCGTCATCGGGATATCGAGGAAGATCTCGGAGAGTGACGTCATCGGGACGCCCCCGGTCGCTTCGGCAGCCTTCATCGCAAACGCATTCGCGGCCGGAATGAACGTGGGAATCTTCGGTCCTTCGGTGACGAGACGACGGCTGAACGGCCAGAACCAACGGCGTCCGAGACGCATGGTGAGCTGGCCATCGAGTGTCTGCATGCACAGCAGGATCATCGACTCGCGTGCCCAGTCCTTCGTGCGCACCAGCCGGAACAAGGCGCGAGGCCGCGTCACACACATGCGCGCGATCGTGAGCAGCCAGCTCAGCCGTCGGTGACGTCCCTGGGTCATCACCGTGGTCAGCAGGCCCATGACATCCGAACCGGCGGGATAGCGCGTCGCTTCGATGTGCGTGTAAGCATCGATATGGATGCCCGAGCCGATGGCGACGCCTCGCGAAAGATCCTCTGCGGACCCGGGAAACCGGATACCGATGAGCGACTCGGCATTCGTGCGAACACCCTGCCCGAGCGTCGCGGAAATCGACGGCAGCGCACCACTCTCGCGCATCCGGAACAGCAGGTCTTGCGTGCCCAGCGACGAAGCAGCGAACACCACTGCCTTGCAGCGAAGACTGACCGACTTACCACCCCGACGTGTCGTCACCATGTATCCGTCTGAGCCATCCTGCGCCTCACCGAAAGGACGCACCTCCACCACCCGCGTCTTCTCGATCACCTTTGCCCCACGCTTCTCGGCAAGGTAGAGGTAGTTCATGTCCAGCGTGTTCTTGGCCCCATGCCGGCAACCGACCATGCATCCGCCACACCCGATGCATGCACGGCGCTCGGGGCCTTCACCGTCGAAGTAAGGATCGCGGTACACCGTGCCCGGTGCATCGCCCTCCCGGCCAAAGAAGACTCCGACGTCCGTCGCGTAGAACGACGTCCCCACACCGACGGAAGCCGCCATGTCGCGGAGCCGAAAGTCCGCTGCGGCAAGCCGTTTGTTGGTTGTGACGCCGAGCATGCGCTTTGCCGTCGCGTAGTGCGCTGGCATGATCCGCTCCCACGCCTCCAGCCCCGCCCACTGCCCTTCGCGCCAGACGCTGGCCGGCGGTTCGAGAAGCGTCTGTGCGTACGTGATGGAGCCGCCACCGACCGCATTGCCGTTCAGGACGATCACGTGACGAAAGAAGCGCATGCCGAAGAAGCCATGCATCCCGAGACCTGGTGACCACAGCCAGCGACGCAGGCTCCAGTTGGTCGCTGGCAAGGTATCCGGCGTCCACCGCCTGCCCTGCTCGATCACCGCGACGCGGTAACCCTTTTCGGCCAGCCGCAGCGCGGACACGCTCCCGCCAAAGCCGGAGCCGATGACGAGGTAGTCGACATCGACGTCGGCGACGCCTTCCATCAGGCGCTGACCGGTGAACAGATCTCGACGAGACAGCCGTTGAGGTCGCGCACGTAGCCCACCTTCTGGCCCCAAGGCTTTTCTTCCACCGTCTTGACCGCGAGGGCACCCGCGGCGACGGCCACGGCGTACGCCTCCTCCGGCGTGTCCGTGACCAGGCAGAGCTCGATGCCCGCCGGCAGATCCCGCGGGCTGTTCGGGCGGATAGCCAGCCCATTCATGTCAGCCATCGCCTCGCCGGCGAAACTGAGCGTCGTCTCGCCCGTCGCCATCTCGGCGTAGAGGCCGCTCTCGTGGATGAAGCGCCGCGTCAAGCCGAAGGCGGATTCGTAGAAGGCCACCGTGGCGGTGACATCGGGAACGTAGATGAGCGTGTAGCCGAGACGCATGTGAGTTCCCCTGAGCCGTTTCGAAGCACCGATTCTGGCGGCATCGACATGAAACGTCACCAGACAGAGATCGCACCGCGCATGCGCTTCCCGAACGACGTGGATTCCGAGCTGGCCGTGCTCATCCGCCACCCCTCCCCGTCGGTCACCACGACACCAGGCAGGACGCCTTCGATGAGCAGTTCGATGCCTCGCGCCCCCGGAAGCCGTTTCCCTTCCGGAAACCAGGGACGGTGACGGTCCACGACGATGAGCAGTCCCTCGTGATCGCCTATCGGAGCGAACCCGTCGGAGACGTCGCCGAACGGCAGGAGGCCAGTCGCCACGACGAGGTCACGAACCAGCGCCGGGACATCATCGGTCGGTAAACCCACTTCGCTCACGCAGGCGATTTCGCTGCTACGGAACCCTGCCGCGATGGGGCAACCGAGGCCGAGCGGACGTCGCCCGATCAGTTCGAGCACCGCATCATGGGGACCGGCGAAGTAAACGGAATCCGAATCCCACGCGCCCCCGAGTTGAAACCGCTCCTGCCCGCGCGGACCACGCAGCAGCAGCGCCCGCTCGCCCAGCCACGCGCAAGCCGCATCGAACCGGTGATGCGGAATATTGAAGGCAAGGTGGATCGCGCCCGTGTCCGTCGACGTGGGGACGATCTCGATATCGGTCCAGCCGACGTGGACGGTCGATCCGGTCGTCGGCAACTGAAGAACATCGCGGTAGAAAGCCAGGCAGGCGCCCACGTCGGTGGACGGCAGGGTCAGTCGGGTGATGCGCATGAGGGGTTCGGCCTCCGTTCGGAACAGCCATTGAACAACCTCAACCAAAGTTGAGGTCAAGCACGAACGTACACGACTTGCGTACACATGTCGGGCGTAGCCTTGGGGCCATGACACATCGCGACGATCTCCAACGCATGCTCGACCGCCTGGCCACCGAGGTACAGGCCGGCCTGCATGAGAATCCTGACCCCGATGCTTTCTGGCCGACATTCGCGACGCAGTCGAACCTGGTGCTGGAGGCAGCGGGCCCGGAACACTTCGACTGGGTCAGCTCGGAGGTCTCCGCCATCTTGATGAAACACGGGATCTCAGTACCCGAAGCCTAGCGTCCATGCCAGAAGTCACGGATTTACCTGTTTAGGACAATTTGCCAGACTCGGCCGATCGTCCCGACAACAAGGCTTCAGCATGCGAACCTCGCGCCCTGCCCTCTCTCACGTCAGGACCGCGTTGTCGGTCGGCGTCACGTCCTTCTGCCTTGCACTCGTTGCGGCGCCCGTCGCCGCACAGGCCGTGCAGACGCCCGAGCAGAAAGCCCTCATCGCCAAGCGCATCGACCTCGAGAAGCAGCTTGAAGACATCGCCATCATCGATCGCAAGGTGATGGTGAAGATGCGCGACGGCAAGCGCATGGCGGCGGACGTCTACCGCCCGAAGAACGCGACCGGAAAGGTGCCGACGATCTTCTCGCGCACGCCGTACAACTTCAATTTCTGGGACGTGAAGATCGGTGCGCCGCGTGACATGACGCACGAGATCGAAGCCGTGAAACATGGCTATGCGCTGGTCGAAATGAACGAGCGCGGTCACTATTTCTCCGAAGGCAACTACGACATCCTTGGCGCGCCGCTCAGCGATGGCGTCGATGCCGTCCGCTGGATGTCCACGCAGCCGTGGTCCAACGGCAAGGTCGGCACGACCGGCTGTTCGTCCACGGCCGAATGGCAGATGGCCGTCGTCGCGGAGAACGAACCGGCGCTGGCCACGTTCAACGTACAGGGCTTCGGTGCGGGTGTCGGCAAGGTCGGCCCGTATTACGAGCAGGGCAACTGGTATCGCGGCGGCGCCGTGCAGATGCTGTTCCAGGCCTGGATCTACGGCGAGCAGAACCAGGTCCGCCCGATGTTTCCCGCCAACACGTCGCAGGCCGACCTGATCCGCGCCTCCAAGGCGTTCGACCTCGATCCGCAGATGCCGCCGGTCGACTGGGACCAGGCGTTCTGGCACCTGCCTGAAAACGAAATCCTCAAGGCCGTCGACGGACCGAAGGGCATCTTCGCCGATGCCATGGACGTCCCCACCGGTGGCAACATGATCGCGCGCGCACCGAACAGCCCTGCCTGGCGCAAGGGTGGCCTGTGGCACGACGACATGAAGATCAACAAGCCCGGTCTGTGGTTCATGAGCTGGTTCGACGTTTCCGTGTCGCCGAACCTCGCCGCGTTCAACCAGGTGCGTGCCACGGCACCCAAGGCCGTCGCGGACGAACAGTACGCGATCATCGCGCCGGTGCTGCACTGCGCGTACACGCGCGCCACCGAACACACCATGATCGGCGATCTGGACGTGGGCGACGCCCGCTTCGATTACCAGAGCCTGGTGTTCGGCTGGTTCGACAAGTTCCTCAAGGGCGTGGACAGCCCGGTGGTCGATAAGCAGCCCAAGGTCATGTACTACGTGATGGGTGAGAACAAGTGGCACAACTCGCCGACCTGGCCGCCGGCCGGTGCGGTGACGCGCGATCTGTATTTCACCAGCGGCGGCAAAGCCAACACGCTCTACGGCGACGGCAAGCTCGTCGACGCGGCAGGCGGTACCGATCAGCCCGACAGCTTCGTCTACGACCCGGCCAATCCGGTCACCACGCTCGGCGGTGGCGGTTGCTGCCAGGGCAATGCGGTGAAGTTCGGTTCCTTCGACCAGAACCCGCAGCTGACGCGCAACGACATCCTGGTGTACGACTCCGAGCCCTTCAAGGAAGGCACCGAAGTGAGCGGACCGATCACGGTAACGCTCTATGTATCCTCCGATGCGAAGGACACGGACTTCACCTTCAAGGTGATGGACGTCGGCACGGACGGCAAGGCGTTCAACATCACCGAGAACATCCAGCGCATGCGTTACCGCGAGGGTTACGACAAGCCGCCGGTGTGGATGAAGGATGGCGAGGTCTACAAGGTCACCTTCCAGCCGATCGACACGAGCATGTTCTTCTACCCGGGGCACAAGCTGCGCGTGGCGATCTCCAGCAGCAACTTCCCGCGCTTCGACCGCAACCTCAACACCGGTGGGAACAACTACGACGAAGCCAAGGGTGTGATCGCGCACAACGCCGTGCATCACGATGCCGCGCATCCCTCGAAGATCACCTACACCATCGTGCCGCGTACGACGCCCTGATCCTCTGTAGCCTCCTCGCACCCAGGCAGGGAACGTCCCCTGCCTGGGTGAACCACGGCAGATCGACCCGCCGAACCGGCAAGCATGGCGTCGTCCTCAAGCGACGCAGCCGAAAAAGCGACACCTACGCCGGATAGCCTATCGACAACCCCCGACGTCGCGAGCACGTTGCCTTCGACAGCCCCGGAAGCGGTGCGACGGAAAGGACGCCTCATGGCAACGCAAACGGCAAGCGGTGATCGCTGATGGCGACGCTGCTGACAACGTACAGCGCCTACGGCACGCACGACGCGACAAGACGTGCCGCGCGAACCGCTTTCGCAGGCCAGCTGCGCGAATCCGATACCGGATGGTATGTGTTGGGCGAACGCCTCTACAGCCCCGCGCTACGCCGATTCCTCGCGCCTGACCGGCTGAGTCCGTTCGCCAGCGGTGGCGTCAATCGTTATGCGTATTGCCATGGCGACCCGATGAACCAGGTCGACCCAAGCGGCAATACCCCGTACACCTGGGGCATCTTCACTCATCTGCGGCGCAAGGCACCGATCGAGGACGTGGGCGCATCCGCGCCGTCGGCTTCCAGCCGCACCGGCGCCAATGGAATCACACCCGGCACACTGGCGTCGTCCGCCGCGTCCCTGGCGGACACGGTGTCCGTCACATCCGCCATCGTGCCTACGTCGATCACAGCGGCCCCTCCCAAGGCACGTGGACTTCACGGCCGCGCGGGGAGTGCGTCGGCCGCCGAAGGCGTCGGCCTTCCGGCGCCCAAGCGGCGAAAAACGCGGTGGGAGATCGTCGAGGAGGACGATAACCTCCTGCGCAACCGACCCAGCGAGATACGTCACGGGGGCATCCGGGTGCTCATGAGCACGAGGATTCCCTCATCCCGGATAGGCGCGCGCGAGTACGGCTGGCCGTACGTGCTGCCGCAGTGGGTGGATCGCGTCCACGCCACCAACCGCAAGAGCCTGATCCTGGCGGCAGATTCGATTACATTCAGCCTCCAATACGACGCGCTCATCGGTCGCATGAAGGACCTTGGCGTCAGGCGCTTCACGCACTACACCGGATCTCATGGTCATGAGCTAGGTCAGAACTGGGACATTGAAGCACAGACGAACGTGGCCCCGGATCGTGCGATGTTCGACCGGGACGTCACGTATATGGCAAATGCCGCCAGTACACACAATATGACGATCGATGTCGTCGACATTGGCGGATGGACCGTCGAGCAGTTTCGAGAGGCCATATCGCGAGATGGCGTCCACGCCCTGGCCATGTGTTACGGCCTGGTCGATGCCGTCGTCAGGCAGGAGTTCGGCGTGCGCACCGCGACGGTCTACCATCTGACCGCCGGCGCGCGGCCCTGAGCCGCCCGAATCACCCCGGGCGACAATCGGCCCGTACCTTCCCTGCCGACACCGTGACGCATTGCTCGAATCCACTGGGCAAGGAGTCGACGCGCAATGCCTCGGCCACCGGCAATGAGAAAGCACGCACCACTGTGCCCTCGTTGAACACAGTGTAGTAACAGCGACCGCTCTGGCTAGCTTTGCATTCAAACCACGCGCGGCCCATGCGCACGTCGGTCAGGCTGTCGAGGATCACGATCCCGTTTTCCTGCGCCGTGGCCACGATGCTGCGATTCTGGGCGTCGGTGCAACCGGCGAGGTTGAGGAAGCAATAGATGATGGCTAGCAAGGTGCGCATGGAAGTCTCCTTTGTCACATGGCGCGGAAGATGGCCATGAACGGCTGACTCACATTCAGGGTTTCGGGGCGCCCTCGCAGGCGCAGGCAACCCTTGCCGGTGTCGTCTCGCTCGACCGAGGCGACCTGGCGCAGGTTGACGATGGTGGAACGGTGGATCTGGCGGAACGTTCTCGGATCGAGCTGGCGTAGCAGCTCGCGGATCGGGCGACTCAGCAACGCGTCGCCCTCGGCGGTGGCGACCACCGTGTACTTGTTGTCCGCGCGGAAGTAGATGACGTCCTCGACGAGGATCAGGCGCGTCGCCTTGCCGGCGCCCGCGGTGATCCAGGTGAGTGGCTCGTCGGGCGCGTCATCGAAGCGCCCTATCAGGTCTTTTGCCAGGTCACCGGTGCGGCGCGCATGCCGCGCCGCATCGGCGAGTCGTCCACGCAATCGCGTCACCGCCTGGGCAAGCCGCTCCGCGACCACGGGCTTGAGCAGATAGTCGATTGCGCCACGCTCGAAGGCGTCCACGGCGTACTGGTCGTACGCGGTCACGAAGACCACGAGGGTGTGCGGGCTGGCATCCGCCGCCGCCGCGGCCACTTCCATGCCGGTCAGGCCCGGCATGCGGATGTCGAGGAAAGCGACATCCGGCTGGTGCGTGACGATGGCTTCGAGTGCTTCGCCACCGTCTTCGCAGACGGCCACGATCTCGAGCTCGGGCCATGCCTTGGCCAGTTCGCGCTGGAGCGCCGCGGACAGTAGCTTCTCGTCTTCGGCAACGATGCACTTAGGCATGATCGCTCACTCCCTTGGCCGGTAGCGTGATCGTCGCGGCGACGCCGTTGGGGAAGTTGTTGCCGATGACGAAACTCGCCGTCGCGCCGTAGGTCAGACGCAGGCGTTCGCGCAGGTTTCTCAGACCGATGCCGGTACCCGAACCCTCGCTACGAAAACCCATGCCATCGTCGGCGACGGTCAGTGAGAGCAAGCCACCTTCCACGCGGCCCCGTATCCAAACGCCACCGCCGCCGGGCTTCGGCTCGAGCCCGTGCTTGATCGCGTTCTCGACCAGGGTCTGCAACATCATCGACGGCATCGGCAGCGCGGCGATATCGTCGGCGACCTCGGTATGCACGGTCAGTCGCTCGCCCATGCGCAGCTTCATGATTTCCAGCCATGCGGTCGAACGTTCCAGTTCCTGCCCGAGCGTGGACAACGAACCATCCGTGCGTGGCAGGGAGCGGCGCAGGTAATCGATCAGGTGACCAAGCATGCGGTCGGCGCGGGCGGGATCGGTGCGGACCAGTTCCTGCGCGCTGGCCAGCGTGTTGTAGAGGAAATGCGGTTCGACCTGGGCCTGTAGCAGGCCGAGCTGGGCGGCCGTGAGCTCCTTCTCCATGGCCGTCTGCCTGACGTCGGCACGCTCGCGATTACGCCGTTCCGCCAGCCGCTGGGTCAGTGCGCGCACCAGGGTTTCAACCGCCTCGAGCGATGCGCCGCCGTCGGGATTGAACCAGTCCATCCACGCACTGCTGTCGGGCTCGCAGACGAACATGACGCTGCTCGAACCATCGGCCGGCGTGATGGTGGCCGAGATACGCGTATTGCGCTCGAACGTGCCGTGCTGCAACGAGCGACGGCGGCGCGGCATGTCCGCAGGCAGGAGCGGTACCGTCGCACGGATCTGCAGACCGCCGCGGCCCCCATTGATGTCCTGCACGTGGGGTACTTCGCGGATCACGGCGTCGACGATGTCAAAGGCTTCGTCGGCACCGTAAGGCACCTCGACACGACGACGCTGCCGGTTGGACAAGGTCTCGCCATCGATGCGTCCAGCGATGGTGCGCACCCGGTAGAGATGCGTGACGCCCCGCCCCAGTGCGATGAGAAGGCCGACGAACCAGGCCAGCGTGACGAACCAGGGAAGTTCGCCGTGGTGCCAGTCGAAGATGCCGAACACGACCAGCAGCATGCACCAGGCGGCGAACCATGCGACGAGCACACGACCGAGGAATTTGAGGCTGGCCATCGCAGGGCTCCGGAACATGACTGCGACGGAGCATACGATGCGGCGCGGGCCTTCCTCGACGCGTTTCCGACGAAACGCCGGATTCGCCGACGAAACCCTGCGAAAGCGTCCTTCTGCGCCGCAGCATGACCTGCAGGGCCCGATGGGCCATGCTCGGGCGGTTGGCTCTAGCGGTGGGGACCGCGAGCCACGACAAAGACAAAGGGGTTAACGCATGGCTTTGCTGCTCGTCGTTTTCGCTGTCGTTGTTCTCGCGATCTATCTCGGTATCAATATGCTGCCGAAGAATCATCCCGCCAACTGGCTGCTCGGTATCGTCGGCGGCGCCTGCCTCGTCCTGGCCTGGTACGCCATTTTCCGACCGATGATGATCGCCACGGGCGGTTCCGATCCGTCACTGATCACACTGGGCCTGCACGCCGCCGGCATCGTTTCCTGCGTGCTCGGCATCGTCTGCCTGGGCGTGTGCGTGTGGCGCGACCCCGCACGATTCTGGATGCTCTCGATCGTCTTCATCGGCGTGATCGGCGCCACCCAGGTCACGGCGCTCGGCTGAGCGCCGCATCACCGGCCTGAGCCCAGGGCTCAGGCCGTGTGGGGCTCAAGCTTTATACGGGTATCCCGTCACGAGCAGTTCGGCCGTGCCGTCCGCGACGTCGAGTACGGCGCGGGCGCCGAACGGCAGCGTCCACTTGTCCTGCCCGTGACCGAACGCAAGACCACGAACGACGGGAATGCCGCAGGCTGCGGCGAAGCGATCGAGTGCGTGCTCGATGTCGTAGCCGTTGTCGTATTCGCTGACGCGTTGGCCGCCCAGTCCGCCCAGGATGATCGCCCGCTGCGTGGCGAGGACACCGCTCAGGGATAGCTCGTACAGCATCCTCTCGACGCGATAGGCCTGCTCGCCCGTCTCCTCGACGTAGAGAATGCCGTCGTCCATCACGGGCAGGTACGGCGTGCCGATCAGGCTGCAGAGTGCCGAAAGGTTACCGCCCCATAGGGTGCCCTCGGTGTGGACGTCCTGCTGCCCTTCCGGGCACAGCCAGCTGATGTCGGTACGCGGCGACTGCAGGGTCTGCCAGAAGTGCCGCCACGTGTTCTCGCGCAGGTAGCCGGCACCGAAATCCTGGACCAGCATCGGACCGAACAGCGAGCCGATCCGGCAGCGCGCATACAGCGCGCACTGGATCACCGTGAAATCGCCATGTCCGACCAGCACGCACGAACTCTCCGCGAACCGCGCCGACAGGCCTTCGTAATCGAGGTGGGCGAGCAGCGCGATGGCCCCGTAGCCGCCGTGAATGGCCATGACGACATCGGGCAGCGGCAGGTCCGGGTTGGCGAGCTGATTGATGTCCGCCGCGCGCTCGGCGTCGCTACCGGCAAAACGCAACGACACGCGGTCGACGACATGGGCGCCGAGGACCGTGTGGCCCGCGGCTTGCAGGCGTTCAATGCCTCGCTGGCAGGCGGCGCGATCTTCTGCGTAGCCGGAAGGAGCTATAAGACGTATCTCGAATCGTTTCGACATGACTGGCAGTGCGTGACTTGCACTACCAATACCTCTACGGGCGCGCAAAGGCAACCCGAAGTTGTCCGGCACGGGCTCAAACGCCCCGCTGCGCACCTGCGCGGTGTGACTGATCACGGCTATCTCCACTGGATCGTTCCAACACGCCCGAATGGACGTGATGGGATCGATTAGAGAAGGAGCACGCCGGTCCCGTTGATCAATTGCGGCAACGGGATAGTCGTAAACGGCAGCGTCCGTGCGCCGTGATCGCTACCAGCCTTCAAACTCTTCCGCGGGGGCCAGATCATCCGCCGGGGCGCTGCGTACGAGCGTTTCCCGCGGCTGCTCACCGAACACGCTGCGATACTTCTCAGCGAAGCGCGACAAGTCCCACATGCCGCAGCTGAGTGCCACGGACTTGACCGAGCGCCGGCCGGCTTCCGCCGTGACGAGGCTGCGGTGAGCCGTGCACAGCCGAAGCATGGCGAGGTAGCGGTTGGGCGGAATGCCCAGCAGGTCGTCGAACGCATAGCGCAGGCCGCGTTCGCTGGCCCCTGCCGCCTGGCAGAGTTCCTGCGAATAGATATCGCGACGCAGATTGGCACGCATGAAGCGCTCCGCGCGTCGCATGACCTGGTAATGCGCACGCCGACCGCGCGAGGCGACCGGCCGCTCTTCGGACGACGATCCAAGCGCGACACGGATATGCTCGTCGAGCAAGTCCTCGACCGGCCCGAAGGCCAGATCCTCGACCTCGCGGACGCGTTCGCGTATCTGCCGGTAGGCGCGTTTGAGATGGTCGGAGGTCACCGAGAACAGGCGAAGTCGTTGCGCGGCCATGTCCACGTCGGCGTGGTCGGAGGCCATGAATCGCGCGCGGAAGCGTGCGTACGGGGCGACCACGAGGGTGAACCGCGTGCCGCGCTCGAACATGAAGTCGGTTGGCGTGCCACGCAGCAGCGTCACGCCCATTTCCGACTCGACACCGACGCCCTGGCACCAGCTGCGTTCGCCGGTCTCGTGCAGGTAGACGAGCATGCATGCGTCGTCGGGCACCGTAAGGGAACCACGCACATCGAAGTCGATGTGGCCGGTGAGGTACGTAACGCCGTCGTGCGTCTTCGACGCGATCGATGCGCGGGGTCGGGCCGGGCTGAGGGTCAACAGATCGACCTCGCACATGCCTAATGCCGCGCCCAGAGTGACCAGATCGTAATCTTCCAGCCCCTGAACGTTGGAAGGGCGAGTCATGCGCCTACCTCCCTGCGGTTGGTTGTTCCTTTGCCCACCCGTATCCGAACGCTAACCCTTCCCATATGCACCCCCGCAGCATCCACTGGCAGGCCACCCCTGCCGCGACTGAATCTCCATCGGTCGGCACAAACTCACTTTCTCAATCGAGCCGCGCCGACGCTACAACTAACCATGTAATGCAGGACATGCTCGGACATTGTGAATATGCCGAATTAGCTTAGCGACTATCGGAAGCGATTGATGAATTTGATAAAAGTGCTGCTTGTGCGAGCCCAGAGACTACACCCAGCGAGGGGTCGCCGTGTACTACCCGTATGCCGGGAAAACTTGCGCCCACGCGCTCACGAACCTGCGGCGACCGGGACGTGCCGCCCGTGAGAAAAACGCTCGCCGGTGCCTCGCCGATGTCCGCCTGCGCCTGATCGAGAAGCCGCCCCATGCGGTCGAGGAAGTCTTCCGAAGCCGCACGGAAATCGCCGGCAACAGCGTCGATCGTCAGACCTGCCTCGATAAAATCCAGCGTCGCGGAGGCTTCGTCGGAGGCCGAAAGATCGATCTTCATCCGTTCGGCCGACTGGTTCAGGCGGGTGGTCGCACCGGTTCCCTGCAGGGCACGCAGACGCGACCCGAAGGGCTCGTCCACCAGGCGATAGTCCTGTTTGCGGAACTCGCGCTGCTTGGGCAGGTTGTGCACGCTGGCCGCTTCGACGAAATGGTGGACCGGCACGCCGCTCAGGTCTTTGCCGAACCGCGGCATGAAGCTGTGCAGGCTCACGCCGACGTCGAGGTCCGTGCCGCCACGCGGCAAACCCCAGCTGCGATGCATGATCGGCACTTCGCCGGCGCCGAGCTCGGCATAGGCGACGTCGGTCGTGCCACCGCCGATATCGACGATGATCGCGCGCTGACGCTCCGCCAGCGACTGGTGGTAATGCATCGCCGCGGCGGCGGGCTCCTCGAGGAACGAGACCTCGTCGAAACCGGCGATGCGCGCCGCTTCGCGCAGGATGGAGAGGGCCTGCTCGCCGCCAGCCGCCCCCATGGAGCTGCGGAACTCGACCGGACGCCCGATGACCGCTTCGCGGACCGGCGTGCCGAACTGCCGGGTGGCCACCAGGCGGACGTGCTCCAGGATGTGTGCCGCGATGCTGACGATGGTCTTGCGCACCCGCGGATCGAGCTTGTAGCCGAACATCGACTTCGGCGATTCGATCAGGTTGCCCGTGCCTTCTTCAAGGTAGGCATCGACCGCTTCCTCGCCGAAAAGGGCATCCTGGAAGCTGGCCACGGACGCCGAGGCTTCGCGTGTGCGCTCTTCCATCCACTGACGGCGCACGACGCGGATGGCGTCGCGACGCAGATCCATCTCGCCGCGCGGGGTCCGGCCGGCCTGGCGCTCGTCGAGACGCGAGGCGCGCACGAACGCATCCACCTGGGCCTCCAGGGCCGGGGTCAGGACGAAGTCGTCGACGTTGGGCACCACTTCCGGGAAGAAAACCGCGGTCCGGAACTGGCGCGCGTCGCCAAAACGGACCAGTTCGAGCTGACCGTCCACGATGGCCGCGGCGGCCGAGTAGCTGGTTCCGAAGTCGATGCCGATACGCATGGGGAGGGGTCTTCCGGGAACGGGATAACCCACCATTATGGGGCCCTTGCCGCCCCGGCGACAGGGCCGCCCTTGCCGGTACACTCGGAGTCCTCCTTTCCACCCATGGGGCTCCCCGCCGATGCGTCGACTCGCTCTTGCCTGCCTGACCGCCCTGACCCTGGCGGCCTGCCAGTCCCACGACGAAGACAAGACCGCGGCGGCCCCGCCGCCCGCCCCGGCCAGGGCTGCCACCTCGCCACCACCGCCGCTTCCCGCCGTGGCGAACGAGCAGCACACGTTCAGCCCCGAGATCACGCCGGACGACTTCGCTGCCCACCTGCGGGTGATCTCATCCGACGAATACGACGGCCGCAAGCCCGGCACGCTGGGCGAGCGCCTGACCACCAACTACATCATCGAACAGTTCAAGCGGATGGGCCTGGAGCCGGGCAACAAGGGCGAGTGGGTGCAATCCGTGCCCGCCGTCTCCACCGCGCTGACCGATACCGCCAACGTCAGGCTCGATGTCACCGAAGGGGGTGGCCAGGAAGCGTTCGCTTTCGGCAGCGACATGGTCGCCGGCACCTTGCAGGCAAAATCGGACGTGGACCTCAAGGACTCGGACGTCGTCTTCGTGGGCTATGGCGTCAATGCGCCGGAAGCCCAGTGGAACGATTTCGACGGTGTGGACGTCAAGGGCAAGACGGTGATCATCCTGGTCAACGACCCAGGCTGGAATGCCAACGACCCGAAGCTCTTCAAGGGTCGCGAGATGACCTACTACGGCCGCTGGACCTACAAGTTCGAAGAGGCCGCTCGCCAGGGTGCCGCCGCCGCGTTCATCGTCCACCAGACCGAACCCGCCGCCTACGGCTGGAACGTGGTCCAGAGCAGCTGGTCCACGCCCCGGCTCGACCTGCCGCAGAGCGAAGATCCCGCGCCCCGCCTGCCGGTCGCCGGATGGCTGACCCACGAAGCCGCGCAGCGCCTCTTTGCGAAAGCGGGAAAGAACTTCGACGACCTCGCCAGACAGGCCGACGTGCGCGGCTTCAAGGCGGTGCCACTCGATGCCAAGGCATCGATCCACCTGCAAAGCGCGATCACGCATTCGCTGAGCAACAACGTCATCGGCATGGTCAAGGGCAGCGACAAACCGGACGAAGCCATTGTCTACAGCGCGCACTGGGACCATCTGGGCCACGACCCCTCGCTGAAGGGCCATCAGATCTACAACGGTGCGGTCGATAACGGCACCGGCATCGCCGCCCTGCTGGAGATCGCCGGCAAGTTCGCCCAGGACAAGCCGAAGCGCACGGTGATTTTCGCCGCGGTGACGATGGAGGAATCGGGCTTGCTCGGCTCAAAGTACTACGTCGCCCACCCGCCCTTCCCGCTCAACAAGACGGTTGCCGACATCAACATGGACGCGCTGCCGATCACCGGTGCGACGAAGAATATGGAGGTCGTCGGCCTCGGCCAGGGCGACCTCGAAGACATGTTCGCCGAGGTGCTCAAGGCAGACGGTCGCGTCGTCAGCGGCGATGCCTCACCGGAGAAGGGTCATTACTTCCGCTCCGACCACTTCAACTTTGCCAAGGCCGGCGTGCCGGCCCTGTCCGCCGGCGGCGGCATCGACATGGTGGTCGGTGGCAAAGCCGCGGGCGAGGCTGCCGAGGAAGACTACGTCAAGAATCACTATCACCAGCCCACCGATGTCTACGACATGCGCTGGAACTTCGACGGCGTCACGCAGAACGTCAAGGCGTTCTACGCCCTCGGCGAAAAGCTCGCCGACAGCGATGTCTGGCCCGTATGGAAAGACGGCAGCGAGTTCAAGGCCATCCGCGAGAAGTCACTTGCCGCGCCCGCCAAGAAGAAAAAATAGCGCCGCACGACAGCTCTTGTAGGAGCCGATTCATCGGCGATCCCGCGGCAGCGGGCCAGGGTGTCGCGAGCACCCATCGCCGATAAATCGGCTCCTACCCATCAGTAGTTGACCTGGAGTTGCATGCGCAGCAACTGCCCGTCGATCCGACGATAGGGCGCCGTACTCACATCCGTACGGCGCATGTTCGCCCACGCCACCGCCAGCTCGACCGCATTCGAAGGCTGCCATTCGATGCCGGCCTCGATCTCATCGACCTGCATCTTCGGCGCGTTCGTGTCGAACTTCGCCGCGCCGCGATAGGTCTGCCACTTCGCATACGGCATCAGCGAGCCGTAGTCGCCGTCGAACTTGTACATCACCTGTGCATAGCCGCCACGCAGTGACTGCGTGCGGACAACGCGGCGCGCGACATCGAGCTCCGGGCCCTGCCCCACCGTCCACTCCGCCTGGAACCCGAACGGCTGCGGGTAATACACCACGTGGGCCGCGACGCGACGGTCCGTCGAGCCGGCGACGGGTGCGTCCACCGTCGGGGTGAAGGTCCGGCCGTCGATGGTCGCCGAACCGGTCGTCACCTTGTAGCGACCCGAATACGCGTCCGCACCCACCTCGAGGTACTGCCCGTTGGCGAACTTGAACGGATAGGAGAAGTGGATCACCGAGTGCAGCTGGTCGTTGCGATCGGGGCGGTTGGCGCCCTGCCCGTTGTACACGCCGACGCCGAACACGCCGTAGTCGCCCGAGCCCTTCAGGCCCGACTTGACCAGGTAGGCGTAGCGCTCCTTGATCTCCTTCGGCGTCCAGTAAAAGAACACACCGAGATCGCGCTCGTCACGAACAGCGGAGTTCAACGCGTCCGCACGATCGAGGGCGAGACGGTTCTGGCTGGACTGCAGATCCTCCCAACCGTACGGAATCTTCGACTGGCCGGCTCGGATGCGATAGGTCTTGTCCTTGTCCAGCCAAAGGTCCGCGTACGCGTCGCGCAGCTGGGCGAAGTTACCGGTGCTCGAACCCGTCGGCGTGCTGGCGAAGTCGGGCTGGATGTAGATCGACATCTTGTCGGTCACGTCGCCACTGATGACGACACGCGCGCGGCGAATGCCGAAGCCCTGTTCGCGCCCGATGTAGCGATCGCCGGGGGATTTGAGGTCCTTCGCGTCCCCGCCGACTTCCTGGTTGTAGCGCATCTGCAGGTAGCCACGGATGCCGATCTTGTCGTACCAGGCCTTGGTCGCCGGTGTGGCCGACGACGCCGACCTGGCGGCCACGGCGGGCTGCGCGGCGCTGCCTGCCGACGCGGTGGCGGCCGTCGAAGCGGCCGTCGTAGCCGCGACCGGCGCCGGCGTGTCGGTTACCTGGGCGAACTTGCCGAGCCGCTGCCGGCCCGGTCCTGGCTCCGCAAATAGCTGCCGGGTGGCGGTGTCGACGTAGAGCTCGATGGCTTCTTGCGGCGCGCCCTCGGCGGCCGCGGTACCGCACATCGTCCAGAAGGCGGCGGCCAGGGGAAGTCTCTTCATGGTCAGCTGGCTCCGAAATTACTCATAGAAACGGTTGAGAAAAACCTCAAACGTCGGCGATACGGCTGCTTAAAGTCGATAAACGTCGCCAACACGCTTGATTGACCGGCACGTTATCCGCCCTCCATTGCACTTCGGTGACAGTGGCAAGCGACGCCAATCCACGCAGGTTTCTGCGTTGCAACACTTCCGTCATGCCCACGTCACAAGGGATAATTCGTAAAGACGCGCCCTCG
>Ga0247742_10000374_pt1 | contig 37770 bp, 38 predicted proteins | sample UWRJL208509C2_FD_180944 | JGI IMG/M metagenome (GOLD analysis project Ga0247742, IMG submission 180944) | Plant litter microbial communities from Arlington Agricultural Research Station in Wisconsin, United States - UWRJ-L208-509C-2 | ecosystem: Environmental > Terrestrial > Plant litter >...
CACGGGCGCAAGTTGCTGGCACGCAAACCGCGCTGGCAGATGATGGGCGACCGCGCGCTGGAGCACATTCGCAAGCACCCGGATATCTGGGTCCTGAGCTTTCGCTTCGTCTATGGACTGCGCACGGTGATGCCGGTGGCGATCGGCCTGTCGGGCTATCCGCCAGGACGCTACTTGTTGCTCAACGGGATTGGTGCGGCGATCTGGGCCACCGCGCTGGCGGCCGCCGCCTATCACTTCGGCGCAGTGCTCGAAGGCATGCTCGGCAGCGTCAAGAAGTACGAGCTGTGGGTGCTCGGCGCCCTGCTCATCCTCGGCGTGGTGCTCTGGCTGCGCCGGCGCTTCAAGAATGCGCGCCTGGCCAAGCAGGTCTACGCCGACGAGCAAGCCTTGAAAGCGGAACAGGCCAAGGCCGACGTCCCTAAGACGCCAACCGAGTAAAGCGGCTGCGGCAGCAATACAGGCCGATGCCGCTGAGCAGGCTGTAACTGAGCAGGCCGACCCAGCCCACCGCGCTGGCCGGCCACAACCCCACCAGCGGTGCCAGCCACACCAGTGGCAGGTTCGAGGCCAGGCGCAGCAGTTCGGCCTTCCACGCCCAAGGGCGATTCTCCAGCGCCGCACCCAGCACGAACAGCCCCAATGCCACCGCCACGAAGCCCAGCATCAGGGCCGGCGTCGACAGGCTCTGCTCCAGGTTCATCAAATAGCTGCCCAAGGCGATGTAAACGCAGAATTGCAGCGCGATGTACCACAGTTGGCGACTGTCCAGCGGCACCTCGAATTTGCGGAATTGACTCAAGTCCGGCTTGTTGATCGGGTAGCGCGCCGCCACGTCCGCCGGGCGCCAGCCGGTGCGCATGAACCAGATCCGCAGCTTGTCCCACCCACGCTCGGTGCGCCGCGCGTCATCCCACAACTGGGCATAAAACTGCAGGTTGGCCCACAGCGGATTCCAGCTCGCCAATGGCGTGGTCACGCCGAAAATCACCGGCTCGTTGTCGTCCTCTTCCTGGAACGAGCCAAATAGACGGTCCCAAATAATGAACACGCCGCCGTAGTTGCGATCCATGTAGAGAGCGTTCTGTGCATGGTGAGCCCGATGATTGGATGGCGTGACGAAAAACCATTCGAACCAGCCGAGCTTGGGAATGTGCTTGGTGTGCACCCAGAATTGATACAACAGGTTCAGCGCAGCCACGCTGACAAACACCAGCAGCGGCACGCCGAGCACGGCCATGGGCAGGTAGAAGATCCAGCTCAGGAGAAATCCGGTGCTGGTCTGGCGCAGCGCGGTGGAGAGGTTGTAGTCCTCGCTCTGGTGATGCACCGAATGCGCGGCCCAGAGGATGTTGCGTTCATGGCCCATGCGGTGCAGCCAGTAGTAGCAGAAGTCGTACAGGACGAAGGCAAACACCCAGACCCAGACACTGTCCGCCGGCAACTCGAACAACGCCCAATGCTTGAGTGCCAGGGCGTAGGTGACCAGCCCCACGCCTTTGGTCAACAGCCCGGTGGTGGTCGACAGCACGCCAGTGCTGAGGCTGTTGATCGCATCCGCTACGCGGTAGTTGCTCACCCCGCGCCAACGGTCCGCCAGCAGTTCGACGGCAATCAGCACAAAGAAAAACGGCACCGCATACAGAATGAAGTTCATGTCGCGACCTGATCGGAATTCTGCTTCAAAGATTAGGTGTAGCCGCGATTTAACCCTATGGCAACGAGTGACAAATTAGTGGACATTTAACGCCATGAATATGGAGAAAAGCCCATGAGCAAAAAAATTGCAGTGATCCTTTCCGGCTGTGGCGTGTACGACGGCGCCGAAATCCACGAAAGCGTCATCACCCTGCTGCGCCTGGACCAGCGCGGCGCTCAGGTGCAATGTTTCGCCCCGAATATTCCGCAGATGCATGTGATCAACCACCTGACCGGCGAAGAAATGCCCGAGTCGCGCAACGTGCTGGTGGAATCGGCGCGCATCGTCCGTGGCCAGGTCAAGGATCTGGCTGAAGCCAGCGTCGAGGACTTCGATGCGCTGATCGTGCCCGGCGGCTTTGGCGCGGCCAAGAACCTGTCGAACTTCGCTGTCGAAGGCGCCGGCTGCAATGTCCAACCGGACGTCCTGGCCCTGGCCGAAGCCTTTGCCGAAGCCGGCAAACCGGTGGGCCTGATGTGCATCTCTCCGGCCTTGGCGGCCAAGATCTATGGCCCAGGCGTGACCTGCACCATCGGCAACGATGCCGCGACCGCCGCGGCCATGAACAAAATGGGCGCGACCCACGAAGACTGCGCGGTGACCGACATCATCGAAGACAAGGCGCGCAAATTGGTCAGCACCCCGGGCTACATGCTGGCGCAGAACATCAGTGAGGTGGCGTCGGGCATCAATAAGCTGGTGGACCGGGTGCTGGAGCTGACCCACGAAAACGAGGCCAGACCTTAATGGTGTGAGGCGCTTTTGTAGCGAGGGCCGCTGCGCGACCCAACGGGGGCAAGCCCCCTCACCACAATGGCACCCTCACCACAAAGGCACCCTCACCACACAAGCCCCCCACAAAGGCTCCCCGACATGGGGATGAGCGCGGTCAGGGCTTACGCGTCAGCCGGGTCAGTATCCGGTCCAGTGCATTGGCGAACGCCTGCTTCTCCCGCTCGCCAAACGGCGCCGGGCCGCCGCCCATCTGGCCCTGCTCGCGCAAGTCGGTGAACAGGTTCCGCACCGCTAGGCGATCGCCCATGTTTTGCGCGTCGAACTCCTTGCCGCGCGGGTCGAGCGCCGAAACGCCCTTCTTCACCAGCCGGTCGGCCAAGGGCACATCGCTGCAAATCACCAACTCACCGGGCACGGCGTGCTCCACCAGGTAATCGTCCGCCGCATCCGGACCGCTGGGCACCACGATCAGCTTGACCAGCGCCAGCCCCGGCTTGATCTGCGGCTGCCCCGCCACCATCACCACCTCGAACTGACGCTTGAGGGCGAACTTCACCACCAGGTCTTTCGCGGCCCGGGGGCAGGCGTCGGCATCGATCCAGACACGCATTTGTATGGCTCCTCTTCCAAAAAAAGCATCGCCAGCAGGCTGGCTCCCACAGGGATCTGTGTCGTTCACAAATCCCCTGTGAGAGCTAGCCTGCTAGCGATAGTGAGCGCAGCGAATGCCTTTAAGAAACCGGCACCCGCCGCTTCTCGGCCAACCGACTGCGCCCGTACAGCACGATGATCGCCAGGATCGCTACCGCTTGCGCGCTCAGCGAATAAGCATCGGCATGAATCCCCAGCCAGTCGAAGTCGAAGAACGGCACCGGCCGCGTGCCGAAGATCCCGGCTTCCTGCAAGGCTTTGACGCCGTGCCCGGCGAACACCACCGACAGCGCGCACAGCAGCGCGGCGTTGATGCCGAAGAACAGCGACAGCGGCAGTTTGGCCGAACCGCGCAGGATCACCCACGCCAGGCCCACCAACAACACCAGCGCAGTGGCGCCGCCCGCCAACACCGCGTTGTGCCCGGCCGGACCGGCCTGCAACCACAGTGTCTCGTAGAACAGGATCACTTCGAACAACTCGCGATACACCGAGAAGAACGCCAGGGTCGCGAAGCCAAACCGCCCGCCGCCGCCCACCAGGCTGCTCTTGATGTAATCCTGCCAGGCCGCCGCGTGGCGCCGGTCGTGCATCCACACGCCGAGCCACAGCACCATCACCGCCGCGAACAGCGCGGTGCAGCCTTCGAGCAATTCACGCTGCGAACCGCTGACATCGATCACGTACGCCGCCAGCGCCCAAGTCCCCAGGCCCGCCAGCAATGCCAAGCCCCAACCGACGTTGACACTGCGCACGGCCGATTGCTGGCCGGTGTTGCGCAGGAACGCCAGAATCGCCGCCAGCACCAGGATCGCTTCCAGGCCTTCGCGCAGCAGAATCAACAAACCGGATATGTAGCTCAACGACCAGCTCAAGCCATCGCTGCCCAGCAGGCCGGCGGACTCAGTCAGCTTGCTCTTGGCGAAGGCCAGGCGTTCCTCTGCTTGTGCCACCGGCAAGCCGTCCTGCAACGACTGACGGTAAGCCATCAGGGATTTTTCAGTGTCTTTACGCACGTTGGCGTCGACGTTGTCGAGGGAGCTTTCGACCAGTTCGAAACCTTCCAGGTACGCCGCCACCGACAGGTCATAGGCCTGATCGTGCTCGCCGGCACGGTAAGCGGCGATGCTCTTGTCGAGGGTCGCGGCGGTGTAGTCGAGCAACTGCGCCGGGCCACGCTTGACCTGCGGCGGTTGCGCGCGCTGGGCGCGGAAGGTCGCGGCGGCTTGCGGGCCTTCGGCGGCCAACACTTCGGCCGGGGTCTGGCGGGCCAGGTCGGCGAGGTTGTAGGTTTTCTCGGATTTGGCCGCCGCCGGATCAGCGCTCAAGCCGGCGATATAGGTGGCCAGGTCCCAGCGTTGGCGGTCGTCGAGTTGATCGGCGAAGGCCGGCATGTCGCTGCCTTCAATGCCTTGGCCGAGGGTGTTGTAGACGCCATAAAGGCTCAGGCGATCCATGCGTCCCGCGTCCCGCAAGTCGCCCGGTGGCGGCATCAGGCCGACGCCCGCCGGGCCATCACCGGCACCGGCGTCGCCGTGGCACACCGAACAATGCTGGGCAAACAACGGCGCGCCACGGGTCGGGTCCGGGGTGATGATCGGCGCCTGGCTGACCTCATAGGCCACCGCCAGCCGTGCCGACAACTGCCGGGCCTGGCGTGTGATATCGGCGCCGTCCTGATGCTGGATCACCGCACTGCGCAGGCTGTCGACGCCACGCTTGAGGTCCGCCTGGTCTGGCTTGGCCTGCAAGGCGCCGACCACGGCTTCCAAGGATTTGATCAACTCCAGTTGCTGGTTGTATCGGGCGCTGTCGATGACCTTGCCCGCCTGGACCGTGTCCGGGTAATCCGCGCCGATGTAATCGAGCAGGTGCAGCGCTTGCGGAGCGCTGTCCACGGTATCGGCGAGCACGTTGACACTGCTCAGGGCCACCAGGGGAAACACCAGCCAGGCCAGGAAACGGGACGGGGCAGTCATCAATCAATCTCAATGGGAAATACGAAGTAACACATTGTTCACTTCCAATGACGTTCGCTCAAGCTTTGTTGGTTTTTCCTGCGCCTCTGCGTGTAAATTCAGCGGCACTTCGCCAGCTCCCGGCGATTTCTTTCACGGAAGAAACCGTTATCCATGCGTGCCTGCCTCCTTTTCCCTGTATTGATCAGCCTTTTCCTGCAACTGAGTGGCTGCGCGGCCTACCGCAACTACGACCTGGAAATGCAGCAGGCCAACGACCAATTGATGCGAGGCAACTACCAGGGCGCATTGGACGTGCTGGAGTACCACAACCCCTGGGACGACAAGGACCTGCTCTACTACTTCGAGAAGGGCGCCATCCTCAGCTTCGCCAATGCCGTGCCGCAGAGCCAGAAAGCCTGGCGCAGCGCCGACCAGATGGTGTTCCAGCGCGAAGACGCGGCGCCCTCCGGCGCGATGAAGCTGCTCAGCCGCTTCGGCGATGAAATGGGCACGATGCTGGTCAATGACAAACTGCGGCGCTACGAAGGCTACGACTACGAAAAGGTCATGCTGACCACGCAAATGGCCCTCAACCAATTGGCCGAGAACGATTTCGACGGCGCCCGCGCCGACATCAAGAAAACCCACGAACGTGAAGCCTTGATCGCCCGCCAGCGGGAGCGCCAATACGAAGAAGCCGAGGAACAGGCCAAGTCCCAAGGCATCGCGCTGCGCTACAAGGACCTGCAAGGTTATCCCGTCGCCACCCTGGATGCGCCGGCGGTTATCGAGCTGAAGAACGGCTATCAAAGTGCGTTCAGCCACTATCTGGCCGGTTTCACCTACGAGGCCCTCGGCGAACGCGACCTCGCGGCGCCGGGTTATCGCCAGGCCATCGAGTTGCGTCCGGACATGCCGTTTCTCCAGCAAGCCCTGCGCAACCTCGACAAGCCGCCGGCCAACGCCGATGAAAGCGACGTGCTGATCATCGTCCAGAGCGGGCTCGCGCCGGCACGCAGCTCGGTGCGGGTGCCGATTCCGGTGCGGCTCAATGAAAACCTGGTGATCGTCGCGCCGATCTCGTTTCCGGTGATGGTTCCCGACACGGTGACGCCGGCGTTCGACCACATCATCGTCGACGGCAAAAAGCGCCCGCTGATTGTTCTCAACAGCGTCACCGACATGGCCTTGCGCACCTTGCGCGATGACATGCCCGCCATCATCTCCCGGGCGATGTTCCGCGCGAACATGGCGGCCATCAGCCAAGCCCATGAAAACGAGCGCAACCCGTCAAAGGCGTCGCTGGTGGTGACCGCCGAAGACCCGTTTGAAGAAGCCGACACTCGCACTTGGCGCACCCTGCCGGACAAAACCCTGGTGGCGCGCGTGCGCCTGAAAAAAGGCGATCATCTGTTTAGCGCGCCGAACGCCCCGGGGACCGAGCCGGTGACCATGCGCATCGACCGCGATCACCAATTGATCAATCTGCGGGTGCTGAACGTGATCGCCAACGTCGTGGGCAGCGCCCGGCAACCAGAGCCTGCACCAAACAAATGATGGCACCAAAATTAGCCGGCGAGACTAAAAAGCCATTACATAGCCAGCATCCCTGTTTATAATGCCGCGCCCCGGCCACTGCGGTCCGGCATTTAAGCTCCTCAAGTCTTCGAGGAATTGGCAGGACGCCAGCGTCCTGGCAATGGGTCCCTCCAGCCCGACCAGCAAGCGCGGCTGTTTTTTCAGGGAAGAACAACTCAATGGCCTCCCGCGCCCTTACTTCGCTCGCGCTCAGCGCGGTCACCCTGCTGTCCGGCTGCTCGGCCTTTCGCAACTACGACTCCGAACTGGCCCAGACCAACCAGCAACTGGCCACCGGCAACGTCGACGCCGCGCTGACCCTGCTGGAAAAGAACAACACCGGCGAAGACAAAGACTTGCTCTATTACTTCGAGAAAGGTGAATTGCTGCGCGCCAAGGGTGATTTGTCCGGCAGCCAGAACGCTTGGTCCAGCGCCGATCAAGTGGTTGGTAAATGGGAAGACTCGGTCAAGCTCGACACCGCCAAGTACGTGGCGCAATTTGGCAGCTTCCTGGTTAACGACAAGGTCCGCCGCTACGAAGGCTACGACTACGAAAAGGTTATGCTGACCACGCAGATGGCCCTGAACCTGCTGGCGGTGAATGACTTCGACGGCGCCCGCACGGCGATCAAGAAAACCCACGAACGGGAAGCGGTAATCGCCGACCTGCGTGACAAGGAATACCTCAAGAGCGAAGAAGAGGCCGAGAAGGAAGGGGTCAAGACCCAGTACAAAGACCTGCAGGGTTACCCGGTCGCCAGCCTCGACGCGCCGGAAGTGGTGAGCCTGAAAAACAGCTATCAGAGTGCGTTCAGCCATTATCTGGCCGGTTTCGTCTACGAGGCCCTGGGCGAGAAAGACCTGGCCGCACCGGGCTACCGCAAAGCCGTCGAGCTGCGGCCGAACACGCCGTTGCTGGAGCAGGCGCTGATCAACCTCGACAAACCGGCCAAGGACGACGACAGCGACATCCTGATCGTCGTGCAAAGCGGCTTGGCACCGGCCCGGGACTCGATCCGCATTCCGCTGCCGCTGCCGATTGCCAACAACGTGGTGATCACCCCGCTGTCGTTCCCGATCATCAAGGCCGACACCTCCACCGCGACGTTCACCCAGATCGGGGTCGACGGCCAGCAACTGAATCTGACACAACTCAACAGCACCACCGCCATGTCCCGCCGCGCCCTGCGTGACGACATGCCGGGGATCATCGTGCGCACCACCGTGCGGGCGATCACCCGTGGCGTGGCGCAGAAGAAGATCAACGAAACCAACCCGCTCGCCGGCCTTGCGGTGGGCATCACGTCAGCGGTGCTCGAAGGGGCCGATACCCGGACCTGGCGCACCCTGCCGGACAACACCCAAGTCGTGCGTTTGCGCTTGAAGAAAGGCGAGCACCAAGTCACGCTGCCGAGCGCCGTCGGCGGCTCGTTGGTCAAGGTCACTGTCGACCAGCGCTATCAGGTGATCAGCTTGCGGGCCGTGGGCAACCAAGTGTTCGCCAGCGGCCTGGCCGCTCACGTTGAGCCGAGCGCCAACCCGACCGCCGTGGCCAGCCTCAAACAACCTTAAGAAGGGAGTCTTTGTAAATGCGTTGCAAAATTTTCGCCGTCGTCGCCCTGGCCCTGCTGGCCGGGTGCGCGACTCCGCCACCCCCGGAGCCGGGCACTGCCGCGAGCAAAGTCGTGGCCATGGGCAAACTGAAAAACATCGTGGTCGGCGCCATGCGCGTCGCCCGGGAAAACGGCTTCATGACGGTCAATGTGCAGCTGAGCAACACCAGCTACAACAACAAGACCTTCTACTACCGCTTCGCCTGGCTCGGTCCCGAAGGCTTCCCGGTGGCGGAAGAAGAAGTCTGGAAAAGCCAGTTGATGTACGGCGAACAGACCAGCTTCATCCAGGCCATCGCGCCGACCGCCAAAGCCGTGGATTTCCGCCTGGAAATCAAGACGCCGTAAGCCCGCCCCTATTCAGTTCGAGAGAGCACTCCCATGTTTGCACGCTTTTCCTTCATCGCCGTCATCGCCGTCCTGGCCAGCGGTTGCGCCAATACCTCGCCAACCCTGGGCAGCAAGAACATCAGCTACGGCGATACCAAGGCCGTGGAAACCGTGACCAACGAGTTCGGTTCCACCGACCTGCAAATGATCGCCGAGTCGATGACCCGCTCCCTGGCCCAGTCCGGCATCTTGCAGGGGCGCCCGGTGGTTCAGGTCTACGACGTGAAGAACAAGACCAGCGAGTACATCGACACCCGCGAAATCACCACCTCCATCAAGACCCAACTGATGAAGACCGGGACCGCGCGTTTCGCCAGCGACAACACCGCAATGCAGAGCCAGGTCGACCAGCTCAAGCTGCAAAACCAGAGCGGCCTGTACAAGAAAAGCACCGTGGCCAAGACCGGCAACATGATCGCCGCCAAGTACCGGCTTGAAGGTTCGATCAGCTCGATCGTCAAGCGCAGCAGCGACTACAAGGACGTCTTCTACAAATTCAGCCTGCAATTGATCGACGTTGAAAGCGGTCTGGCTGAGTGGATGGACGAAAAAGAGATCCGCAAAACCACGGAGCGCTAAGCAATGCGTGCATGGATTGGCATGATGGCCCTGGCTTGCGCGTTCAGCGTGCAGGCAGCGCCGAAAGTCGCGGTAACCGACCTGGCCTATCAGGAGCGGGTGGAGCAGTACATCCACATCGTTTCGGCCCAGAGCAACCATCGGGAAGGTTATTACAGCGCCAGCGGTTCCTCGAGCTACAACGAAATCGAGGCCACCACCAGCTACATCGAACAGGCCGAGTTGCGTAAATTCACCGGCGACATCAAGGGCGAGATGCTGCGCACCGGGATGTTCCAGTTGATCCAGGGCACGCCGTACACCGCGTCGTCCAAGGGTGACATCTACGATGTGATCAAGCGGATCAAGGCCGGTCACTTCAAAGGCGCGGACTACGTGCTGTTCGGCACCGTGTCGGACATCGACTTCACCCGCGACATCAACGAACTGGCCAACACCGACAGCTACTCGGCCGTGCTGGCGTTGACCCTGGTGGCAGACTTTAGCCTGATCAACACCAAGACCTACGAAATCACCTCGGCCTTCACGGCGATGGGCGAAGGCCAGGACACCAAACTGGTGAACAACCGCGACATCCGCATCTCGCTGAACCGCCCACGGGTGGTGCGCGACGTGTCCAAAGCCTTGGGCGAAGACGTCGCCGCGCAACTGAGCCAACAGCTCGGTGGTGGCGGTTACGAACAGCCAGGGCAACCGGTGCAGCGCAATAACCTGCCACGGGATACGGCGCCGGTGATTTTGCGCTGATTGATGGTGGCTGGGGTTTTTGGCTCAAGCTCGGGTTTGGTTTGGCTTCTAGCTTTTGTGGTGAGGGGGCTTGCCCCCGTCGAGGTGCGAAGCGCCTCCAAAAATGGGACTGCTACGCAGTCCAACGGGGGCAAGCCCCCTCACCACAGGCAAGCCCCCTCACCACAGGTAAGCGCTCCCACCACAGAAGTTTGTGCCCGAAGCCTCTACACCACGGCTTTACGAAGCGTCGCCATAAACGCCGCCGCACCAATGAACAACCCGGCAAAGGTGCGATTCACCCGCTTCTGCTGCTTGGGTGTGCGCAACAGACGCAGCACCCGCGACGCCAAACCGGTGTAACCGGCCATCACCACCATATCGACAGCGATCATGGTCGCGCCGAGGATCAAGTACTGCGACACCAGCGGTGCATGGGGATCAATGAACTGCGGCAGCACGGCCAGCATGAACACCAAGGCCTTGGGGTTGCTGGTGTTCACCAGAAAGCCACGGAACATCAACGCCATCGGTTTGCCAATCGGTCGAGTGCTGGCGTCGTCGCTCAGATCACTCGCGGGGGCGCGCCACTGCTTCACGGCGAGGTACACCAGGTACGCCACACCAAACCATTTGATCGCATAAAACGCGGTGGACGAGGCCGCCAGAATCGCCCCCAAACCGGCCGCCACAATGAAAATCTGCAACGCCAGGCCAAACTGAAGACCGATCGCGTTCCAGTAACCACGCCAGAAACCATAACGCAGACCACTGGACATCGAGGCCACAGCCCCCGCCCCTGGAGAAATACTGATAACCCAGGCGGCCGCAAAAAACGCCAGCCATGTTTGCAGCAACATCGCACACCTCGACTTGGATTGGTGACAGACGAATAAGCTAATCCGGGCTTCGGGCAATGGCTATTGATTTTTTCTACCAACGGGCCCCTTCGCGAGCAGGCTCGCTCCCCGGGGCAATTCACACGCTCACTCAAGCCTATTTTTCAAAGCCGCTGGAGGGAAACACATCGGTTCCGCGCCAGCGCCGTACCGAGCGCTGGAAGAACAGGCTGTTGGGCACTTGCACCATGGCGCTGCCGGTGCCGAGTTCTTCGGCTTCGATCAGGGTGGTGTAGAGCAAATTGATCGCCACCACCCGGCCTTTGACGCCGGGCTTGTCGGTGGTGTCCACCAGCTCCACGACATCACCCAGGCGGAACGGCCCGACGGTAAAGATCAGGATCGCGCAGAGCAGGTTCGACAGTACGCTCCACATGGCGAAGAACGCCACGGCGGCCACGGCGACGAATCCCGACAGCGCCGTCCACAACACCGTGGCGGACACGCCCAGGCGCTCGAGGACGAAGATCAGCGCGCTGCCCATGATCAGCCAGCGCAAGCCACCGCGTAGCGGCATCAGCAGCTGCGGCGGGAACGGGTAACGCTCACCCAGGCGAGTCAGGCATTTGGCGACGAATCGCTGGGCGATGTAGCCCGCCAGCAAGATCAGCAGGATTTGCACGCCAAGCCAGATCGGTTCGACCCACATTGCCGGCAGCGGCCATGGCAACCCGCCCATCAGGACAACGCCTCCAACTCCGCTTGCAGGCTTTCCAGCAGTTCCAGGGCCTCCATCCAGGCCTCTTCAAGCTCCGATTCGCGAACCTTGAGCTTGGCCTGTTCGGCCAGCAAATCCCGCAAGTCGTTCTTGCGCGCCGGCTCGTAGATGTCACTGTCACCGAGGCTGGTTTCGATCTTCGCCAGTTTCTCGTGCAGCTTGCCCAGCTCGGCTTCGAGCTTGTCGGCTTCGCGCTTGTGCGGCGCCAGTTGCTGACGCAGTGCAGCGGCGGCCTGGCGCTGGGCTTTCTTGTCGGTCTTGTCCGGATTGACCACGGTGGTGCTTACCGGCGCATTGCGTTGGCGATACTCCACCAGCCAGCGGGCGTAGTCTTCGAGGTCGCCGTCGAACTCCTCGACCTTGCCATCGGCCACCAGGAAGAAGTTATCCGTGGTGCTTTTGAGCAAATGCCGATCGTGGGAAACCACCAATACCGCGCCAGTGAATTCCTGCAAAGCCATGGTCAGCGCCAGGCGCATTTCCAGGTCCAGGTGGTTAGTCGGTTCATCGAGCAGCAGCAGATTCGGCCGGCCCCAGGCGATCAATGCCAGGGCCAGGCGCGCCTTCTCGCCACCGGAGAAATTCAGTACGGGCTCGTCGATGCGTGCGCCACGGAAGTCGAAACCGCCGAGGAAGTCGCGCAGGGTCTGCTCGCGCTCGGTCGGCGCCAGGCGCTGCAAGTGCAGCAGCGGGCTGGCCTTGGAATCCAGCGAGTCGAGCTGATGCTGGGCGAAGTAGCCGACCACGGTGTTCTCGCCACGGGTCAGCCGGCCCGCCAGGGGCTCGAGTTCGCCGGAGAGGTTTTTGATCAGGGTCGACTTGCCCGCACCGTTTGGCCCGAGGAGGCCAATCCGCGCTCCTGGGGTCAGTTGCAACTTGACCTTCTCCAGCACGGTTTTGTCGCCGTAGCCCAAGCGAGCATCGGACAAATCAATCAGCGGGCTGGAGATTTTCGTCGACTCACGGAAGACGAAATCGAACGGCGAATCGACGTGGGCGGCGGACAGTTCTTCCATCCGCTCCAGGGCCTTGATCCGGCTCTGGGCCTGGCGCGCCTTGGTGGCCTGGGCCTTGAAGCGGGCGATGTAGCTTTCCATGTGCGCACGTTGCGCCTGCTGCTTCTCGTAGGCCTGCTGTTGCTGGGCCAGGCGTTCGGCGCGGGCTCGTTCGAAGGCACTGTAGCCGCCGCGATACAGGGTGATCTTGCGCTGATCGACATGGGCGACGTGGTCGACCACGGCGTCGAGGAAATCCCGGTCGTGGGAGATCAGCAGCAAGGTGCCGGGGTAGCCCTTGAGCCAGTCTTCCAGCCAGATGATGGCGTCGAGGTCCAAGTGGTTGGTCGGCTCATCGAGCAGCAGCAGGTCCGAGGGGCACATCAAAGCCTGCGCCAGGTTCAGACGCATCCGCCAGCCACCAGAGAAATCTCCTACTTGGCGATCCATCTGTTCATTGGTGAACCCGAGGCCGGCCAGCAGCTTGCGCGCCCGGGCGTCCGCGGTGTAACCGTCGGCGCTGTCGAGTTCGGCGTGCAGGCGGGCCTGGGCGGCGCCGTCGTGGGCGGCTTCGGCGGCGGCGAGGTCACGTTGCACCTCGCGCAGGCGCAGGTCACCATCGAGCACGTAGTCGACCGCCAGGCGTTCGAGGGTCTCGATTTCCTGGCGCATGTGGGCGATGCGCCAGTCCGCCGGCAGGAAGCAGTCACCCGAGTCCGGATGCAGTTCGCCCCGAATCAAGGCGAACAGGCTCGATTTGCCGGCGCCGTTGGCGCCGATGAGGCCGGCTTTGTGGCCGGCGTGCAGGGTCAGCTCGGCGTCTTCTAGCAGACGTTGCGGGCCACGCTGTAAAGTCAGGTTCTGAAGTCGAATCATAATGGCGGCGGAGTCTACCAGCTTCGCTCGCAACTGGCGCGAGTAGCACTATGTCCTCTGACCTGTGGAGCTTTTCCCTGACCCTTTATGCCCGCCCGGGCGTCGAGCCGGCCTGCCTGGACCTGCAAGCAGCAGGCGCGACGGTGTGCCTCGTGCTGTGCGCGGCGTGGCTGGGGGACGGCGGCGTAACCTTTAGCGAAGATCGGCTTGAACGGCTTCGCCACGTGGCGGGGCCTTGGGATCAGGACGTCGTGCAGCGATTGCGCGCACTGCGCACACGATGGAAACCCCTGGCACTTGAAGACCGCGAGTTGGCGCAGTTGCGCGAACAGGTCAAAGGCCTGGAGCTGGAAGCCGAGCGGCAGTTATTAGTGCGATTGGAAAACGCGGCGCAGGACTGGCCACGGGACGAAGCACAGGATGTGCTCGCCTGGCTGGAAGGATCGGCCGCCGAAGCGGCCAACCTGGACCGCAACGCGCTGCATCAGCTGCGCGTCGCGGTCACCGGCGCTTAGGAAGCGCTGGTTGGGGTGGAGCTGGCCGCCGATGGCGCCGGAGTTGGCGTCGAGGTTGCGGTGGCGGTCGGAGCGCTGGCCGGAGCCGATGGCGCAGCCGCAGGTGCCGGGGTCGCAGGCTTGGCCGCTGGGGCGGTGGCAGGCTTGGCGGCAACAGCCGGTTTTTTCAACGCAGGTTTAACGGCGGGTTTTGCAGCCGGTTTTGCAGCGGCCGGTTTAGCGGCTGGTTTTGCCACAGCAGGCTTCGCGGCTACTGGCTTGGCAGCAGCGGGTTTGGCCGGTGCTTTGGCAGCAGCAGGTTTAGCGGCAGCAGGCTTGGCCGGGGCTTTGGCGGCAGCGGGTTTAGCCACTGGTTTGGCAGCCGGTTTGGCGGCGGCGGTTTTCGCGGCAGCAGGTTTGGCAGCCGGTTTAGCCGCAGCGGTTCTAGCTACTGCTGGTTTGGCGGCCGGCTTGGCAGCAGGCTTAGCGGCGGCCGGTTTTGCCGCAGTTTTCGCAGCAGGTTTAGCCGCAGCGGTTTTTGCGACAGCAGGCTTGGCGGCCGGTTTAGCGGCTGGCTTGGCAGCGGCGGTTTTGGCTGGAGCAGCCTTCGCCGCAGTCGGTTTGGCCGCAGCGGTTTTTGCCGCTGGCTTGGCGGCGCTGGCAGCGACCGGTTTTTTCGCAGCCGGTTTTGCGGCGGGTTTGCTGGCGGCTTTGGCAGGTGCTTTAACCGGAGCCTTGGCCGCTGGTTTTGCAGCAGGCTTGGCAGCAGCGGTTTTAGCCGGTGCAGCTTTGGCGGCTGGTTTCTTCGCTGGGGCAGCGGCGGTTTTGGCCGAACGCAGGGTCAGGACCTTGCCCACGGCTTCTTGCACACGACCCACGCCCTGCGCCAGTTTCAGGCTTTCCTGAGCATCGCGCTTGAGCTGCAGAATGTAGGTGCGCGTTTCCGATTGACGTTCCTTTAGCGCGTCCAGCAGGTCTTCAAGTTCCGTGACGGCACCCTTGGCCTTGGTCTGCGCCTTGGCCTTGCCGGCCGTTGCAGCGTCCTGCAATTTGGTGCGGGACTTGTGCAGTTTTTCTTGCGCCTTGCCGCGTTGTTTTTCCAGTTTGGCGAGCAGTTTTTCAGCATCAGCCAAGGCTTGGGAACAAGCGTTTTCCAAATGTTCGAGCAGGCTGCCCGAGAGCTGTTGGAGTAAGTGCAACGGAGTATTTACAGGCTTCTTGGTGGCCGACATGGTTTACCTCCTGGCTGACGTGAATGCGGCTCATACTAGACCTCTGCTACTACCGCCGCTAGGGCATCTTGACACTAACCAATCCTGTGCGTTGCACCGCGACGAAAATCTTCTGCGAGGAAGCGAAAGCAGTTCACCGTTTGCCGCATTCACACTGGCATAATCTGCCGCATCTCAGGCCGGAGAGTGCCCATGTCGCGTTACCTTTTTTTACCCCTGTGCGTGTTCCTTGGCGTCGCTCACGCGGCGGAAAAACCTGTCGAAAAAAACCCGGACCCTGCCGGTCGCAACCTGGCGTACAGCCTGGGCGCGAGCCTCGGCGAACGGCTGCGCCAAGAGGTGCCCGACTTGCAACTCCAGGCGCTGATCGAAGGCTTGCAGCAAGCCTATCAAGGCAAGCCGCTGGCGCTTTCTGATGCGAAGATCGAACAGATCCTCGCCGACCACGAAGCCGAGGTCGCCGAGCAACCCGCCGCGCCGCAAATCGAAGCGTCGATCAAAAAAGAAAATGATTTTCTGCTCGCCGAAAAAGCCAAGCCCGGCGTTCGTGAATTGGCCGATGGCATCCTGCTGACCGAACTGGCACCGGGCAACGGCGCCAAGGCCGGTCCGAACGGAAAAGTGCAGGTGCTGTACATCGGGCGATTGCCGGACGGCACGGTGTTCGACCAGAACAGCCAACCGCAGTGGTTCAGCCTCGACAGCGTGATCAGCGGCTGGCGCAGCGCACTGCAAGACATGCCCGTGGGCGCGAAGTGGCGACTGGTGATTCCATCGGCTCAAGCCTATGGCGCCGACGGTGCCGGCGACTTGATCGCACCGTTCACACCGCTGGTATTCGACGTCGAATTACGCGGCGCCACCAGCTGAAAAAACCCGGCGACGGAAACGAAAAACGGCGCGCAATGCGCACCGTTTTCAGGTTATTCCTTTCAACCGAAGATCAAGCCTGGACCGAATCTTCTTCCTTGTGAGCGGTGTGCAGCACTTCGATCAGGCAGTCTTCCAGTTCGAAGCGTTCGTGCAACAGGCCACCCAGTTCCTTGAATTTCTCCGCGACGCATTGACCGGCATCGCACAGGTCATTGAACGCCAGAAGCTTCTCGGTAATCACGTCGATGCGCGGGTAAATGGTTTCAGCCAATTCGAGCCCGCGCTTGTCGTTGAAGGCCTTGGCCTCGCCCGTCAATTGCTCGTAGATCTCGAAGTGACCTGCCGATACGTAATCGACCAACACTCCGCAGAACTCCTGCAACGGTTTGCGATTTTCGCCCAGCGCTTCGGGCTTGGCGCCGAGAGCATCATAGGCCCGAACCAGTTCGTGACGCTCCTGCAACCAGCGGTCGATCAGCAGATGCACTCCACCCCAGCGTTCCTGAGCATTCTGACAACTTTCGAGCATGGTGATCTCTCTTCCCTTGTGGGTCATGCTGCTCTACACCTGCGCAATCCTGAAGGTCAGTATTGGCCAGGCAGAGCGTCATCGAGCAACATAATTCCAATGACACGTGCGGGCCAGATTATGCTCGCACGACACTGGCTTCAAGGTACGCACGCGATAAAGTTCATACAAGTGTTTAATCCGTCCGACCCCCTCGATGCGACGACTCGCCGCTGGGCGGTCGTCGGTAACCGTACCAGACAATTCGCAGCAGCTGATAAGCGCACAGCATCGCCATCGCCAGAAAGAACAGCAGACTCCACTCCGGCACACTCAGGTCGAACAGCGTCCAGGAGATCTCGACACAGACGTCGTGGCTGTCGAACAAGTGCAGCACCAGACACCAGCCGGTCAATTCGTGGGACTCGGGTAAACAGGTTACCGCCCGCTGCAGCGGGTCGACTTGCAGCAACACCTGGCGCCAGGCGGTGGACATCCCCGCCAGGCTGCTGAACAGGCCCAGCACCCAGTACAGCGAAATGCCGAAGCGACGCGGCCCGTGCAAGGTCGCCACCAGGCACACGGCCGTAAAACAGACCAGGAACCAGCGTTGCATCAGGCACAAGCCGCAAGGCGTGAGGCCCACCGCGTACTCGAGGTAATAGGAAACACCCAAGGCCAGGGCACCCGCGATGAAAGCCATGAAAAACAAGGAGCGTGAGCAGGCCAAAAACATGGCTTATCCGTAACAGTAGAGACAGGCGGTTACGGTAGAGGAAAGCGCGCGAGCCTTTCAAGGCGCGCTTATGGCGACTCTTCAGCAGGAGCGTAAGGAAAACCCGACAGGCGAGTGGGGAAAAGGCGTAGTCACTTGTAAGACGTTGCCTCGAAAGTCCTACACAGGGAATTATTCCGTGGCCCGGAGAGGCGGAATCGCGTCAACACACGACCCCGCCGACCTCCTCTTTTTCAACTGTTCACGGGCACCGGCAATGGTGCCGCCAGCAAGCGTTCATCCAACAAGCCCAAGCCTTCCTGGAACAACTGGTTGCTGCGCTCGGTGTCGCCCAATTGCGCCAACAGGCGGGCCAGCTCGGCACACGCTTCGGGGTTGCGCTGCACACGCAGGCTGCTTTCGAGGTAGTCCCGGGCCTTGCCCCACAAGCTGCTTTGCAAACACAGACGACCGAGGGTCAGCAGCAGGCTCGGATCGGCCGGATGCTGTTTGAGCCAACCTTCGGCGACTTGCAGTTGCCGAGCGGGATCGCTGCCACGAACCAAGCCGTAGAGCCGCGCCAGATGACTGTCGTATTGACGCTTGAGCGCCGTGCGCAGAATCTCTTCGGCTTCGACCTGAGCGCCCAGTTGCCGCAGTTGCTCGGCATACGCGAGCACCAGTTGCGGCTCCTGGCGCTGGGCCGCGCTCAGTTGCTGCCATGCCCGTTGCAGCGACTGCAAACCGACGGTGCCGTCCTCTTCACGGTGTGCCGCGAGGCTGAGGTTTTCACCCCAGGCGCGCCGCTCAAGATCGGCCAGTTCGCTGGCGGGCAGCACTTTGTCCTTGCGCAGTTCCGGCAGCAAGCGAATCACCGCCGACCAGTCGCCGCGTTGCTGATGCAAGCGCTGCAACTGACGCAGCACTTGCACGCTATGCGGATGACGCTGGTGCATCGCTTGCAGGGTTTCCAGCGCCGCTTCGGTATCGCCGCGATCGGTCTGCAACTGAGCGTGGCTCAGGGCAATCGCCAACTCGGCCTGGGGCTGACGCTCAAGGGCGCGCTCCAGCAAGCTGTCGCTCTGTTCATAATGCCCTTGCTCGTTGGCGGCCCGCGCGGCGCCGAGGTAGTAGAGCAGCGGCTGGCGTTCGGCTTCGGCGGCACGATGCAGGTGCTTCTGCGCACTGGCCCAACGACCTTCGGCCAGGTCCAGTTGACCGTGTTCGATCGCCACTTGCACGCGACGGCTGCGATTGCGCCGGGACCAAGGGTTGACCACGCCGCTGGAGGTCATCACCAACTCCACCAGCGCCTTGATCCCCCAGAACACCAGCCACAGCACTGCCACCAGGGCCAGGGTCGCCCACAGGCTCGATTCGAACCGAAAGCTTTTGTAAGCGATCAACACGTAGCCCGAGTGCTCGGCAATCGCCAGCCCCAGAGCGGCGGCGGCCGCGATTACGATGAAGACAATGATGTAGAGACGTTTCATGGCGCCGTCTCCTGCGCCGTGGCCGCGTCCGGTTTGGCCAGCGGCTTGATCGACTCTTCGGCGTTGACGTTACGCCGTTGCAAGTAGCCCTGGACCGCGCTCAGCGTGCCGCTCATATCCGGCGTAACCACGGTGACCGGTTGCTTGCTCAGCTCGCTGACTTGCTCGAGCATCACTTTGCTCTGCGGGTTATCCGGGTTGAAGTTGCCCTTGAGCACGTCCCGCGCTTCCGCCATCGCCTGGGTATAGACAGGCGCCTGGCCATTGAGCGCGGCCCACTGCGCTTGCTCCAGCGCCAGGCTCAAGGCCAGGCGCACCTGGCTCAGGCTCTGCCCGGCGAGCAAGGGGCGGACGTTCTTGTCGGCATTGAAATCGATGCGGATGTAATGGGAAATCTGCTCCCACCATTGCGCCCAGCGACTGGCACCGTCGCCATCGGCGGTCAGGCCCAGCAGGGATTCACCGCGATCCTTGTACTCCGGTGCCAGCTCGGTGAGGTTAATGACCTGATCGCGCAGCGCGCCAATGCGCAGGAACAGCCCGGTGCGATCCGGCTGTTCGGTGCTGCGCAACGCCACCAGGGTCTTGGCCACTTGCTCGCGCGCGGCGAAGGCGCCCGGGTCGTTTTGTTCACGGAGAATCTCATCGGCGCCCTGCACCAACGCCTGGGCGCTGCTGATGTCCTGCAAGGCTGACAAACGCAAACTGGCCAGGCGCAACAGGTGTTCAGCTTCAGCCAGGCGCCAATCTTTTCGACTGGCGCCGAGCACGGTTTCCAAGCGCTGATTGAGCTTTTGCTGATCGCCCTGCAACTGGGTCACCAGGCGACGTCGATCCTCGAGTTCTTCGGCGCCCGGCAGTTGCGCCAGGCGATCGGTCAGGCGTTGCTCATTGAGCTTGAGGCTTTGCGCCTGATCGTTGAGCACCTGCACCTGACTCGATTGCTGCTGGTTGTTCGCTTGCAGGTGACGCACCTGCCACACACCCCAGCCGCCCACGGCCACACCGGCGGCGCCGAGCAGCAGCGCGACGATGGCCAGCCCATTGCCTCGGCGCTGCACGACGGCAGGTGGAGGAGTTTCAACCGGTGCATCAATCACAGGTTGGACGTCATCTTTAGGCAAGGCTGTTTCGCTCACGTATCCATCCTTTGCATTAGAGAACGGGCACGGGTTGCTCCCGTAACGCCGTCAGCAAAGCCGTGGCATTGGCGCCACGGCAATCCACAACTGTTTGGGCACCGGCGGCACGCGCCAGCTCGGCGACCCTTGGGCTTGGTACAAACAACGGCAACTGCGCCAATCGGGGCCAGGCATTGCCGGCCAACTGGCGCAGGTGCTCGAAACCCTGTCCACTGCTGACCACCAGGCCGTTCAAGCGTTCCGCTGCAATCCGCCGGGGCAGCTCCGCCTCAGGGTAATCAGGCAGGCCGCGACGGTACAGTTCCAAGTAGTCGACGTTAGCACCTTGCTCACGCAAACGCTCAGCGAGCAGCTCGCGCCCGCCCTCCCCGCGCAGGATCAACACCCGCGCGCCGGGATGGGCAATCGCGTCGCGTAGTGCCGGTAAATCGAGCAAGGCTTCACTGTCATCGCCTTCGGCCGGCGTGCCGACGTTCAAGCCACGCGCTTGCAGAATCTGCCCGGTGGCCGCGCCAACGCTGAACCACGGTTGCGTAGACGGTTGCGCCCAATGCTGATCCAGCAATGCCAGGCCCAGGCGTGCAGCCGGCTTGCTGACGACGATAACTGCGGCGTATTGATCGAGCTGCCGGATCAACGCCCGCTGCGTGTCATCCACCGACAAGGGCTCGATGTCGAGCAAGGGCAAGGCACTGCTGAAGATGCCCGCCTCGGCCAGCGTGCTGGCGAGCGCTGCCGACTCGTCACGGGGGCGGGTCAACAGCAGACGCCAGGCGCTCACTCGTGGCCTGCCTCGCCATACACCGCCTTGAGAATATCGGCGGCGCCCTGGCTCAGCAGGTCTTCAGCCACTTGCACGCCCAGGGTCTCGGCAGCGAGTCGCGGGGCACGGGCTTCGGCGCTGAGCAGCAGGCCGCCGCTCGGATCGCCCACCAGGCCACGCAGCCAGATGTGCTCGCCTTCGAGTACGGCGTAGCAGGCGATTGGCACCTGGCAGCCGCCATTCAAGTGTTTGTTCAGGGCGCGTTCGGCGGTGACTCGGGTAGCCGTGTCCTGGTGATGCAGGGGCGCCAGCAACGCGTGGATCTCGTGGTCGGCGCTGCGGCATTCGATGCCCACCGCGCCTTGGCCACCGGCCGGCAAGCTGTCATCGACGCTGATAGCCGAGGTGATACGGTCTTCGAAGCCGAGGCGGATCAGCCCGGCGGCGGCGAGGATGATCGCGTCGTACTCACCGGCATCGAGCTTGGCCAGGCGAGTATTGACGTTGCCGCGCAGAAAACGGATTTGCAGGTCTGGCCGGCGAGTCAGCAATTGCGCCTGGCGACGCAGGCTGGAGGTGCCGACGATACTGCCCTGGGGCAACGCCTCAAGGCTGTCGTAGGTATTGGAGACAAAGGCATCACGGGGATCTTCGCGCTCGCAGATACAAAAAAGGCCCAGGCCTTCGGGGAAGTCCATGGGCACATCTTTCATCGAATGCACAGCGATGTCGGCGGTGTTTTCCAGCAGCGCGGTTTCCAGTTCCTTGACGAACAAACCCTTGCCGCCGATTTTCGACAGTGGCGAGTCGAGCAGCTTGTCGCCGCGACTGACCATGGGCACCAAGGTCACGAGCAGGCCAGGATGGGCCGCCTCAAGACGGGCTTTGACGTATTCGGCTTGCCACAAGGCGAGCGCGCTTTTGCGGGTGGCGATGCGGATCTGGCGAGAGGACATGGATCAATCCGTACTGAATAGATACGGCGGATAATAACAGCTCAGCCCACTCCACTTTGAGTTGAATCAGCAACGGCTTGGCCTCCCTGGCCTGTCGAACTTCCGCGTTAGGGGTGCATCCGCGCGTAACGGGCGGATTACAGCTGCTGCATCATCTTGCGTACACCGGCGACATGGCGCCGGCTGACGATCAGGGCGTCGCCGTTCAGCCCTTTGAGAAACAGCTGGAAATGCCCGAGAGGCGTGCGTTGCAGGCGCTCGATCCGCTCGCGGGCCACCAGCGCGTTACGGTGAATACGCACGAAGCGCTCGCCAAATTCGTCTTCAAGGGCTTTCAACGGCTCGTCCAGCAAGACCTCACCGCCCTCATGACGCAAGGTCACGTACTTGTGATCGGCAATGAAGTAGACGACCTGATCCAGCGGGATCAGCTCGATGCCCTTGCGGGTCCGGGCGCTGATATGGCTGCGTGGGCCACTGCCGCTTTCGGCGGCGGGCCGGGTCAGCGCGGCCAGTTGCACGCGGTTGGGACGCTCGGCTTTTTTCAGGGCCTCGAGCAACTGCTCGCCGCGCACCGGCTTGACCAGGTAACCGACGGCGCTGGCCTGCAAAGCGTCCAGGGCAAATTCTTCCTGGGCGGTGCAGAACACCACGGCGGGCGGCGTCTCGCGCTCGCACAAGCGGGCGGCCACTTGCAGGCCGTCGAGGCCCGGCATGCGGATATCGAGCAACACGATGTCCGGCTTGTGGCTGTCGATCAAGGCCAACGCCTCTTCGCCATTGGTGGCGCTCGGCTCCAGGACACTGTAACCCTCAAGCTCACCGACCAAACGGCTCAGGCGCTCGCGGGAAAGGGGTTCGTCATCAACGATCAGGACATTCATAGAGCACTGGATTCCTGCGTGAGTCTCGCGAAAAGATAGCGTAGACAGGTGAAGTGACGTCCGTCACGGCGATCCACGCTAAGACTAGCCCGTGAGCCAAAAAGTGCCGTACGTCGGGTAGCAATATTTGCCAAATCCCGCGCGGTACCGCTCAAACCCCGCTATTGCTCGCCTTCGCCGTCAGAATTGCCGAGAGACAAAACATACACTCCTCTCTTCTTATAGTCGGCGGCCAGCCCTTTGCATGGGCCGTAATTCCGCCGATCCTACTGTCCAACTGTAGACGTTCGCCGGAGCGATATTGCTCAATCGAAAAATATCGTTGCGTATTTCCTCGCCGACTCCGACACAAACCCGCTCGATGCGCCGGCAAAAATCCTGGCGACCGGCGCCAGCCCCAGCCTTTGCAACCCTGTTATTATCCGCCGCAGCTTTCCATGCCCTCTTTTCACCAGCCGATCACGAGCGAATTCATGAGCACTGACAAGACCAATCAGTCCTGGGGCGGCCGCTTCAGTGAACCCGTCGACGCCTTCGTCGCCCGCTTCACCGCCTCCGTCACCTTCGACCAGCGCCTGTATCGCCACGACATCATGGGTTCCGTCGCCCACGCCACCATGCTGGCCAAGGTCGGCGTGCTCACCGATGCCGAACGCGACAGCATCATCGATGGCTTGAAGACCATCCAGGGCGAAATCGAGGCCGGTCAGTTCGACTGGCGCATCGACCTGGAAGACGTGCACATGAACATCGAAGCACGCCTGACCGACCGCATCGGTGTCACCGGCAAGAAGCTGCACACCGGTCGTAGCCGTAACGACCAGGTGGCCACCGACATCCGCCTGTGGCTGCGCGACGAGATCGACCTGATCCTCGGCGAAATCACCCGCCTGCAAAAAGGCCTGCTGGAGCAAGCCGAGCGCGAAGCCGGCAGCATCATGCCGGGCTTCACTCACCTGCAAACCGCCCAACCGGTGACCTTCGGGCACCACATGCTGGCCTGGTTCGAAATGCTCAGCCGCGACTACGAGCGCCTGGTGGACTGCCGCAAGCGCACCAACCGTATGCCGCTGGGCAGCGCCGCGCTGGCCGGCACCACCTACCCGATCGACCGCGAATACACCGCGCAACTGCTGGGTTTCGACGCGGTGGGCGGCAACTCCCTGGACAACGTGTCCGACCGTGACTTCGCCATCGAATTCTGCTCGGCCGCGTCCATCGCGATGATGCACCTGTCGCGGTTCTCGGAAGAATTGGTGCTGTGGACCAGCGCGCAGTTCCAGTTCATCGATTTGCCGGACCGTTTTTGCACCGGCAGCTCGATCATGCCGCAAAAGAAAAACCCTGACGTGCCCGAGCTGGTTCGCGGCAAGAGTGGCCGCGTATTCGGCGCGCTGATGGGCTTGCTGACCCTGATGAAGGGCCAGCCGCTGGCCTACAACAAAGACAATCAGGAAGACAAAGAGCCGCTGTTCGACGCCGCCGACACCCTGCGTGACTCGCTGCGCGCCTTTGCCGATATGATTCCCGCGATCAAACCCAAGCACACCATGATGCGCGAAGCGGCCTTGCGTGGTTTCTCCACCGCCACCGACCTCGCCGATTACCTAGTGCGCCGTGGCCTGCCGTTCCGAGACTGCCACGAAATCGTCGGCCACGCGGTGAAATATGGCGTGGAAAGCGGCAAGGACCTGGCGGAAATGAGCCTGGAAGAACTGCGCAAATTCAGCGACCAGATCGATCAGGACGTATTTGCCGTGCTGACCCTGGAAGGCTCGGTGAATGCCCGCGACCATATCGGCGGCACCGCGCCGGCGCAGGTCAAGGCTGCCGTGGTGCGTGGCCAGGCGTTGCTCGCCAGCCGTTAAAAGCATCGCGGGCCAGCCCGCTCCCACAGTGGTTGAGGCTGAATACTCAAATACCCTGTGGGAGCGGGCTTGCCCGCAATGACTGACTTCAGAACGCCAAAATCTCTACTTCTTGGACGCAACCATCGCCATAAACGCCGGCATGGCCGCTTCCTTGTCCGCCGCGATCCGCTGCACGTTCGGATTCTGCTCCAGGCGCTCCAGCAACGCCTTGGCCGCCGGCATCGCTTCCAGCAGATCAATCCCGAACAACTTGCCCCCCACCGCACAAGCCAGGGGCACGCTGTAGAGAAAATAGATATCGGCAATGCTCAAGCTGTCGCCCGCCACGAACGGGGCGAACTTGCCATGACGGCCCAGTGAAGCAAATCCCAACAGCAGTTCGGAACGGGTCTTGTCCTTGATCGCCTCGGGCAACTGCACGCCAAAAAACGCCTCGCCGTAACTGGCACGGGCCGGCAACTCGATGTACAGCTCGATTTCCTTGGCCAGCGCCAGCACTTGGGCGCCCTGGAACGCATCCTTGGGCAGCAGCGGCGGGCCCGGCTGGCTTCGCTCGATGTATTCGAGGATGACGCTGGTTTCGTTGATGAAACCCTGCTCGGTCTTGAGCACCGGGACTTTGCCCCGAGGGCTGATGGCCAGGGCTTCCGGGGTTTGGCCGGCGTAGAACGGCACTTCCTTGAAGGGCAGACCTTTTTCCAGCAACGCCAGTTTGACCATGTTGTAGTAGTTACTGACGGAAAAACCGTAAAGCTCGAGCATCACGCAGCCTCCAGGCCGTGTCGGGGTTGGCTGCACCCGTTATAGATCGCCGACCGGGTTCTCGCCAGCAGCATCACCGCGCTGAATGCAGGTAAACTGCCCGCCTTACCTTGAGGAGCCTGCCATGAGCGAGCCAACCCCCGGCAACAGCCAGGATGATATCGACGACGAAGAGTTCGCCGAAAACACCCTGATCGAAGCCATCGAAAACCAGATCGAAAGCGACAACCCGCCAGCGGCCAAGGCCACCTTCAACAAGCTGACCCTGGTGGGCTATGAGCGTGACGAAATCCTCAACCTGATGGCCCACGTGTTGGCGGTAGAAATCGACGCGATCCTCGAAGAAGACCGCGCGTTCAACACCGAATGGTACGAAACCGCCCTGCGCGCCCTGCCGGAATTGCCGCCAGAGAAGAACTAGGCCAGGCCTGATAGCTGAGGAAGGGCTTTGGCTTTGGCTTTGGCTGTGGCTGTGGCTGTGGCTGTGGCTGTGGCTGTGGCTTTGGCAGTGGCTGTGGCTATGCTGTGGCTTTGGCTTTGGCTTTGGCAGTGGCTGTGGCTATGCTGTGGCTTTGGCTTTGGCTTTGGCAGTGGCTGTGGCTGTTGATCTTGTGGTGAGGGGGCTTGCCCCCGTTCGGCTGCGCAGCAGTCGCCAGCTTTTTGGGGCCGCTTCGCGGCCCAACGGGGGCAAGCCCCCTCACCACAGGCAAGCCCCCTCACCACAGGCAAGCCCCCTCACCACAGGCAAGCCCCCCTCACCACAGGCAAGCCCCCTCAACACAGGCAAGGCCCCCACTCACCACCAGGGTTCCTCGCCGACCTAAGTCAGCCACCACACAAATTGTCACCCATCATTCCGCCCTTCTCCCAGACCCTGACTACACTGCTAACACCCCGCTGCCTGGGGCGAAGCTTGCGGTGTCCAAAAAGCCTGTTGCGACCACTGGACATGCCGCGCGAGGAAGCTCACCTTAGGGGCGCTGTCGTCTAATTCCTAGAAAGTCTGGAGTCCTTATGTCGCTTACCCCTGAGCTGGTTGCCGAACTGGAAATCCTTGCACTCTTCAACCTGGACAGTTCCCAGGAAGGTTTGAAAATTCATCAGACCGCTGCCCCAAAAGCCATTGCCGCTGCCCAACGCCTTTACGAAAAAGAACTGATCGACCAGCCTGATGGCGGTTACCTGACCAGCCTGGGGCGTGACGCCGCGCAAAACGTACAAACTGTCCTGACCATTCTGAGCGTCCAGGAAACGGCTTGATCCTTCCCGCATCGCCCACGGAAACCCCTTCCACGGGATTTCCGCGGGCAGCCTGTCGCCTGGTGATAGAAAATTGGCGCCAGAAAAGCAAATTCAGCTTAAAAGTCCCGAGGCCGAGGCGCTAAACTGCCCTCACCCTGAGAACCCCACGCCGCGAGCCGGTTTGAGCTGACATGACCCGCATCCACGAAATCCGCCCCGACCTCGACGAGGGCATTGATCGCAAGGTTCTCAACCAACTGCGTGAGCGTTTCCTCAAGCTCAACGACGGCCGTATGGGCCGGGCCATGGAAGGATTGTCGACACGCCAGCAAACAGTGCTGACCCTGTTGCCGCTGTTTTTCCACGTCAATCACCCGCTGTTGCCGGGCTATGTCTCCGGCAGCACCCCGGCCGGCCTGTCGAATTTCGAACCGGACGCCAATGCCCTCGCCGAAGCACAACGGCTGACCCGTTCGTTCTCCTACAAACCGCGCCACGGCAGCAACCCGCCACGGCCGATCCACGGCCTGTTTTTGATGGGCAGCCTCGGCACTTTGGCCCAGGCCGATCAGAGCGACATGGATGTCTGGGTTTGCCACGGCCCGGACCTCACGGAAAACGAACTCGCCGAGCTGCGCAAAAAATGCCAACTGCTGGAAACCTGGGCCGCCAGCCAGGGCGCCGAGGCGCACTTCTTCCTGATCGACCCGTCGCGCTTCATTACTGGCGAGCGCGATGCCCAATTGAGCTCGGAAGACTGCGGCACCACCCAGCATTACCTGTTGCTGGACGAGTTCTACCGCACCGCGATCTGGCTCGCTGGGCGCACGCCGATCTGGTGGCTGGTGCCGGTGTATGAAGAAGGCGCGTACGCGGAATACACCCATACGCTGATTTCCAAACGCTTTATCCGCGCCGACGAAACCCTCGACCTAGGCCACCTGGCGCAAATACCGCCCGGGGAGTTCATCGGCGCCGGGCTGTGGCAATTGTTCAAGGGCATCGAATCGCCCTACAAGTCCGTGCTCAAGCTGCTGCTGACCGAGGTCTACGCCAGCGAACACCCGCAGGTGCAGTGCCTGAGCCTGCGCTTCAAACAGGCGGTGTTCGCCAATCGCCTGGACCTCGACGAGCTCGACCCCTACGTCGTGGTCTACCGGCGCATCGAGGAATACCTCACCGCCCGCAACGAGCCGGAACGCCTGGAGTTGGTGCGCCGCGCGCTGTACCTGAAGGTCAATCGCAAGCTCACCGGCCCCAACGCCCGGACCCAGAGCTGGCAGCGCAGTTTGCTGGAACGCCTGGCCCACGAATGGGGCTGGGATCAGCGGCAATTGGCGCTGCTGGACAGTCGCAGCCAATGGAAAGTGCGTCAGGTCAGCGCCGAGCGCCGAGCCTTGGTCAACGAGCTGAATTACAGCTACCGATTTCTCACGCAATTCGCCCGCACCGAGCAAACCGTCAGCCTGATCAACAAGCGCGACCTCAATGTGCTGGGCCGGCGCCTGTACGCCGCGTTCGAGCGCAAGGCCGACAAGGTCGAGTTCATCAACCCCGGCATTGCCCCGGACTTGGCCGAAGACACCCTGACCCTGGTGCAATCGCGCAACAAGAAAGAACCCGGACAAACCCAGTGGGGCTTGTACAACGGCAGCCTCGGCGCCCACGAGTGGGAGCATTTCGCGCCGATCAAACGCAGCCGCGAATTGCTGGAACTGCTGACCTGGTGCCATCGCAACGGCGTGATCGACAGCAGCACGCGCCTGGCCCTGCACCCAGGCGCCAGTGATTTGAGCGAATTCGAGCTGTTCAATCTGCTCGGCAGCCTGCAACAGACCATCGCCCTGCCCCTGCCCACGGTGGAGGAAGAACCGCTGCTGCGTGCCAGCGTGCCGAGCGAAGTGCTGATCCTGGTCAACGTCGGGGTCGACCCGCTCAAGCATCACCGCGACCTGAACATCCTGATGACCACCGAACGCACCGATTCGCTGAGTTACGCCGGGGTACGCGAGAACCTGGTACTGACCCTCGATCAAGTGACGCTCAACAGCTGGAATGAAACCCTGGTCAATCGCTTCGACGGCCCCCATGCCTTGCTCGACTGCCTGCGCGATTACCTGAACAACTTGCCCACCGGTTTGCGCCAGCCTCGATTGCGGGTGCGCTGCTTCTGCCACAACCGGGCGCAATTCATTGCCCAGCGGGTCGAAGAGATCATCGACACCGCCCAGACCCTGCTGATGAGCCAGCTCAATCACCGCTACCTGATTCAGGTGCAGCAGCACTATCACGTGTTGGAATTGGTGCCGGGCCAGGTCAACCACGTGCCGCTCGCTAGCCTGCCGGCGCTGCTCGATTACCTCGGCGAAGAACTGCCCAGCTACAGCCCGCTGCACCTTGATCCCAGGGCTTTGGAAGACCACGACCTGGCGCTGATCCTGCCGATGGGCCAACCCGATTGCCTGCAGGTGTTCTACCGCGTCCACGAGCAACAAGCCGAGTTGTACGTGCTGGATGAGTTCAACGCGTTGTGGCAACAACGCTTGCCGTACCACGACGAACAGAGCCTGTTGGTGCCGCTGCAACGCTTCCTGCAATCGATTCTTTACCGGCGCGAAGCCTTGATGCCGATGGAAACCGCGCCAAGCGGGACACTCGACACCCTGTATTACCAACTCTTGCCGTCCGGCCCCGGACGGGCCCGTCGGGTCGAAGCCCGGCCGGCGCCGCAGACGCCACTCGACAAGCCGTTCTACGACGTGCAGGCGATCATCGGCAAAGCCGCACCCGGCGAGGTGCACGTCACCTTGTATTGCAATCAGCGGGAGTTTTCAGAGCTGGAGCATGGCGACGAACTGTTTGGCGTCGTCGCCCGGGAAATCGTCGAGCAGCGCCGGGAAGTGCAGCGTTATCGCTGCTACATCACCGACCTGGACCTGTCCGGCCTGCTCGGTGATGGTCAGGGTTCGAGCCACCTGTACTTACGCTACAAGAGTGACCTGGAGCGGGCCTTGAACGAGGCGCTGGACCAGGTCTGACGGGCGTCACTCGGGGAAATCGCCACCATTGGCCGGTTGCGATTCAACCGCCAGCAAGGTCAGCTTGAGGGTCTTGCCGCCCGGTGCTGGCCAGTCGATGTGCTGGCCCACTTTCAAACCGAGCAAGGCGCTGCCCACCGGCGCCAGAATGGAAATCCGGCCTTCGTCGGCGTTGGCGTCCTTCGGATAGACCAGGGTCAGGTGATAGTCCTTGCCGCTGCTTTCCTCGCGGCAATGCACGCGCGAGTTCATGGTCACGACGTCTTTGGGCACGTCATCGTGGCCGACCAAGGTATCGGCGCGGTCCAGTTCGGTTTGCAGCGCGATCACGCCCGGCAGCGTGTCATCCAGGCTGTCGATCAGGCGCTCCAGACGTTGCACGTCCAGTCGGGTAAGGGTGATGGAAGGTGCGGTCATGATCCGGGCAGACTCCTTTCTTCTGCACAAAAAAAGCAAAACCCCGCCAGAAACAGGCGGGGTTTTCACGGGCCTCGATGAGTTGAGGCGTAGCCGGACACTATCACAGCTCAATAAATATACAAGCCGCTGGCCCTGGGTACCGATGGGAGAAACCTTGTGGGAGCGAGCCTGCTCGCGATGAGGCCAGCACAGTCAACATCCTTGTCGCCTGACACACCACTATCGCGAGCAGGCTCGCTCCCACAGGGGACAGGTGTCAGACGCAAGCTTTGCGCTGAACCGCCTGGGCCACAATCACCCGCCGCCGCTCATCGTCCGCCGAACGCCACTCGCGGATGTCTTCGACATGACGAAAACAGCCCAGGCAGACTTTGTGTTCGTCCAGTTTGCAGACGCTGGTGCAGGGCGACGGCACCGCCGGGCTGACATTGCTGAACAGCGGCTTGGGCGGACGGACGGGAGCCGGTTGCGACACGAACTTACAGGCCTTCGAAATCGAGCTTGGCGCCGGCTTGCTGGCCGACGATGCGCTCCAGCATTTCGCCGAGCTGCTCTTCGCTCTTGTCGCACATCCAGCGCTCGCTTTCTTCGTCGTAGTCGAAGTGGAAACCGCCGGACACCGCCGCCAGCCACAGCTGGCGCAGAGGCTCCTGGCGGCTGAAGATCAACTGGCTGCCGCCTTCGAACTTGACGGTGAGCACACCGGCCGAGCTCTCCAGATCAATGTCCAGGTCGCTCTCGTCGAAAATATCCTCCAGTGTCTGCTGGGTGGCATCGACCAGATCGTGGAAACGGGCTTCGGTCAAACTCATTGCGGGAACCTCGAAAAGTGTCTACTCACGCTCAAGCGCCGCAAGATACGGCCGAGCCCCGGCGAATGCAAAGGATACTGACCAAGCACCGCCGGACGGGAGCCCCGTCGCATAGGCAAGCTGCCGGGTGGCCGGTATACTCCGGCGCAATTAATGCATTTTCAAGGATTTCGCCATGAAGCGCCTGATCTCTTCCCTTGCTGCGCTCGTCGCGGTTGCCTGCCTGGTGTCGGCCTGTGGTCAAAAAGGCCCGCTGTACCTGCCTGATGACGACCAGGATCCAGTCGAGCAGGCCAAGTCGTCGCAAAAGCCGCCAGCCTCCAAGGCACACAAGCACGACGTCTACCAATAAGGGAACGCCATGGACGCTTTTAACTACCGTGACGGCGAGCTGTTCGCGGAAGGTGTTGCCCTGTCCGCCATCGCCGAGCGCTTTGGGACACCGACTTACGTTTATTCCCGTGCCCACATCGAAGCTCAGTATCTGGCTTACGCCGATGCGCTGGCCGGTGTGCCGCACCTGGTGTGCTACGCGGTCAAGGCCAACTCCAACCTGGGCGTGCTGAATGTCCTGGCCCGTCTCGGTGCCGGTTTCGACATCGTCTCCCGTGGCGAACTGGAGCGGGTACTGGCCGCTGGCGGCAGCGCCGACAAGATCGTCTTCTCCGGTGTCGGCAAGAGCCGCGAAGACATGCGTCGCGCCCTGGAAGTCGGCGTGCACTGCTTCAACGTCGAATCCACCGACGAGCTGGAACGCCTGCAAGTGGTCGCCGCCGAGCTGGGCGTTCGCGCGCCGATCTCCTTGCGCGTCAACCCGGACGTCGATGCCGGCACTCACCCGTACATTTCCACCGGTCTCAAAGAGAACAAGTTCGGCATCGCCATTGCCGACGCCGAGGACGTGTACATCCGCGCCGCACAACTGCCTAACCTGGAAGTGCTCGGCGTCGATTGCCACATCGGTTCGCAACTGACCAGCCTGCCGCCCTTCCTCGACGCCCTCGATCGCCTGCTGGGCTTGATCGACCGCCTCGGCGAATGCGGCATCTACCTGCGCCACATCGACCTCGGTGGCGGCGTCGGCGTGCGTTATCGCGATGAACAACCTCCGCTGGTGGCCGATTACATCCAAGCCGTGCGCGAGCGCTGCGATGGCCGCGACCTGACCCTGATGTTCGAGCCGGGCCGCTACATCGTCGCCAATGCCGGCGTGCTGCTGACCCAGATCGAATACCTCAAGCACACCGAGCACAAAGACTTCGCAATCGTCGACGCGGCCATGAACGACCTGATCCGCCCGGCGCTGTACCAGGCGTGGATGAACGTCACCCCAGTGCGTCCGCGCGATGGCGCGACCCGCGCCTACGACATCGTCGGGCCGATCTGCGAGACCGGTGATTTCCTGGCCAAGGAACGTGAACTGGCGCTGGAAGAAGGTGATTTGCTGGCCATTCATTCGGCCGGCGCCTACGGGTTTGTCATGAGTTCCAACTACAACACTCGCGGGCGTACCGCCGAAGTGTTGGTGGACGGTGATCAGGCATTTGAAGTGCGTCGCCGCGAGACGGTAGCCGAGTTGTTTGCTGGCGAAAGCCTGCTGCCGGAGTAAGACCATGCTGCTGCGTTTTACCAAGATGCACGGCCTGGGCAATGACTTCATGGTCCTCGACCTGGTCAGCCAGCACGCGCATATTCTGCCCAAGCACGCCAAGCAATGGGGCGACCGGCACACCGGCATCGGTTTCGACCAGTTGCTGATCGTCGAAGCCCCGAGCAATCCGGACGTGGATTTCCGCTACCGGATCTTCAATTCCGATGGTTCGGAAGTGGAGCAGTGCGGCAACGGTGCCCGCTGCTTCGCGCGCTTCGTGCTCGACAAGCGCCTGACCGCAAAACGGCAGATTCGCGTCGAGACCAAGGGCGGCATCATCGAGCTGGATATCCGCAGCGACGGCCAGATCAGCGTCGACATGGGCGCCCCGCGCCTGGTGCCGGCCGACATCCCGTTCGACGCTCCGGCCCAGGCTCTGAGCTATCAACTGGAGGTGGACGGCACCACCGTCGAGCTGGCCGCCGTGTCCATGGGCAACCCCCATGCCGTGCTGCGGGTCAGCGACATCAACAACGCGCCGGTGCATGAGCTGGGGCGCAAGATCGAACATCACCCGCGCTTTCCGGCCCGGGTCAATGTCGGTTTCCTGCAAGTGATCGACCGCAACCGCGCACAACTGCGCGTGTGGGAACGCGGGGCCGGGGAAACCCAGGCCTGTGGCACGGGCGCCTGCGCCGCTGCCGTCGCCGCGATCAGCCAGGGGTGGATGGATTCGCCGCTGTTGATCGACCTGCCGGGCGGGCGTCTGTCCATTGAGTGGGCGGGCCCTGGCCAACCGGTGCTGATGACCGGTCCGGCCGTTCGTGTATACGAAGGACAAGTACGTCTTTGAGTGAGCAACCACAATGACCGATAAGCCTCAGGTACCCGCCCTACAGCCCGACGAATCCGCTTCCGAAAGCCTTGAGGCGGCGGCGATTGCCGCGTACCTGGAGGCTCATCCGGATTTCTTCGTCGAACACGAAGAACTGCTCCCGGCCCTGCGTATTCCGCACCAGCGCGGCGACACCGTGTCCCTGGTGGAGCGGCAGATGAAGATCCTGCGCGACCGCAACATCGAGATGCGCCATCGCCTCTCGCAGTTGATGGACGTGGCCCGGGACAACGACCGGCTGTTCGACAAGACCCGCCGGCTGATCCTCGCGCTGATGGACGCCACCAGCCTGGAAGACGTGGTGATCAGCGTCGACGACAGCCTGCGCCAGGATTTCCAGGTGCCGTTTGTCAGCCTGATCCTGCTCGGCGACAACCCGATGCCGGTCGGCCGCTGGGTCACCCACGCCGATGCGCAGACCGCCATCGGCGGCTTGCTGACCGAAGGCAAAAGCGTCAGCGGCACTTTGCGCGACCATGAGCTGGACTTCCTGTTTGGCGAAGAACAGCGCCAGCAGATCGGTTCCAGCGCGGTCGTCGCCATTAGCCACCAAGGCATTCACGGCATCCTGGCCATCGCCAGCCGTGACCCGCAGCACTACAAAAGCTCGGTGGGCACCTTGTTCCTCAGCTACATCGCCGAAGTCATGGGCCGCGTGCTGCCACGGGTCAACAGTTCCCTGCGCTCGGTACGCTGAGCATGCAACGGCAACTGGACGCTTACTGCGAACACCTGCGCAGCGAGCGTCAGGTGTCGCCGCACACCCTCAGCGCCTACCGCCGCGACCTCGACAAGGTGCTGGGCTGGTGCGTGAAACAAAATATCGGCAGTTGGTCGGCCCTGGATATCCAGCGTCTGCGCAGCCTGGTCGCCCGCTTGCATTCCCAAGGCCAATCGTCCCGCAGCCTGGCGCGGCTGCTGTCGGCGGTGCGTGGGCTCTATCACTACTTGAACCGCGAAGGCTTGTGCGATCACGATCCGGCCAATGGCCTGGCGCCGCCCAAGGGCGACCGCAAGTTGCCGAAAACCCTCGACACCGACCGCGCCCTGCAACTGCTGGAAGGCGCGGTGGAAGATGATTTCCTGGCCCGACGCGACCAGGCGATTCTGGAGTTGTTTTATTCCTCCGGCCTGCGCTTGTCCGAACTGACCGGGCTCAACCTCGCTCAACTGGACCTGGCGGACGGGATGGTCCAGGTGCTCGGCAAGGGCAGCAAGACCCGCCTGCTGCCGGTGGGTAAAAAGGCTCGCGAGGCGCTGGAGCTGTGGTTGCCGTTTCGCGACCTGACCAACCCGTCCGACGGCGCGGTGTTCGTCAGCCAGCAAGGCCGACGCCTCGGCCCGCGAGCGATTCAGGTCCGGGTCAAAGCCGCCGGCGCCCGGGAGCTAGGGCAGAACCTGCACCCGCACATGCTGCGCCACTCCTTCGCCAGCCATTTGCTGGAATCGTCCCAGGACCTGCGTGGCGTGCAGGAATTGCTCGGCCACTCCGACATCAAGACCACCCAGATTTACACGCACCTGGACTTCCAGCACCTGGCCTCGGTCTACGACAGCGCCCATCCACGGGCCAAACGCATCAAAGGCGATAGTCATGACGATTGAACTGATTACCTTCGACCTCGACGACACCCTGTGGGACACCGCCCCGGTGATCGTCAGCGCCGAAGCGACACTGCGCGAATGGCTGGTGCAACACGCCCCCAACCTGGGCGCGGTGCCGGTGGAGCATCTGTGGGCGATCCGTGAACGGGTCCTGAGCCAGGAACCGAACTTCAAGCACCGCATCAGTGCGTTGCGTCGCCGGGTGCTGTTCCATGCGCTGGAAGAAGCCGGGTACGGGCACGAGGAGGCGTCGGACCTGGCGGACCAGAGTTTCGAAGTGTTCTTGCACGCGCGGCATCAGATCCAGGTGTTCCCGGATGTCGTACCGACCCTGGAAGCCTTGGCCAATCACTTCGCGCTGGGCGTGGTCACCAATGGCAACGCCGACGTGCGTCGCCTGGGCCTGGCGGACCACTTCAAGTTTGCCCTGTGCGCCGAAGACATCGGCATCGCCAAGCCGGATGCGCGGCTGTTCCACGAGGCCTTGCAACGGGGCGGCACCGTCGCCGAACGCGCGGTGCACATCGGCGACCATCCCGGCGATGACATTGCCGGCGCGCAGCAGGCGGGCATGCGAGCGATCTGGTTCAACCCGGCGGGCAAAACCTGGGAAGCCGAGCAATTGCCGGATGCGCAGATTCGTAGCCTGACCGAGTTGCCGGCGCTGCTGGGGCGCTGGAGCTCGGCGTCAAACTGATACAAAACCCTGTGGGAGCGGCCTTGTGTGGCGAGGGGGCTTGTCGGGACGCCGCATCGCCCCGTTCGGCTGCGAAGCAGTCGTCAAACCGGTGAATGCGATGCTCAGCACCAGGAGCGCTTCGCACTGGAGCGCCAGCCCGGTCCAACGGGGGCAAGCCCCCTCACCACACAGACAACAACATACAAGCGGGCAAGCCCGCTCCCACAGGGTTCAAGGGTTTTTTATCACCCATGAAAAAGCCCGCAGCGACGGCGGGCTTTTTCAGCAAGCATGGGCAGGCGCTTAGATAGGCCGGCTACCGTACTTGTTATCCGGCTTCTTGGGCGGATCGGCGACCACGTTGGCCTCCACTTCCTGCACCTTGCCGCCTCGGGCCAGGAACTCTTCCATGGCCTTGGCCAGGGCGTCCCGCTCCTTGTTCTTGGCTTCTACGCTGGGCAGCTCATCGACCGACACCGCTGCCTTGGCCTTGCCTTTAGCGGTGGGGACCGGTGTTTCACCTCCATCGTCTTCAGCAACGTCTTCCGCCGCTGCTTCAAGGCCTTCTTCAGCTTCGTCGTCGTCGCCTACTTCGAGTTCGTCGTTTTCCAGATCATCGTCGCTCATGTTCTACCTCATGACTTGCGAAAAGCAGATTAGTTATAGCCCAGCTTCGCCATCTGTCGAAGGCTGCCAGAAAAAATTCAACATCCACTGGTAACCAGCGGTTATGCCCCATCACCGTGCAAGGTGGCGAGGACTTTACGGGCACCGCCATGGTCACGGTGCTCGCCGAGATAAACACCTTGCCAGCTGCCTAACGCCAGTCGGCCGGCCATGATCGGCAGACTCAACTGACAGCCTAGCAAACTCGCCTTGAAGTGCGCCGGGAGGTCGTCCAGGCCTTCGTCGTCATGCTCATAGCCGTCTTCACCTTGTGGGATCAGACGATTGAAAAACCGTTCGAAGTCGCGACGTACCGCCGGATCGGCGTTCTCGTTGATGGTCAACGACGCCGAGGTATGCTGCAGCCACAAATGCAACAGACCGACCCGACATGCCTTCAGTTCAGGCAGGCCGGCGAGTAACTCGTCCGTTACCAGGTGAAAGCCCCGGGGCCGTGCCCGCAGGGTAATCAGCGTCTGTTGCCACATACAGTTCTCCGCACGTTCGGGGCGCATTCTAGCGCGCTCTGGGAAAAAACAAAGGCCCTAATATTCCTGCAATGGTGTAAGTTTTTCGCCCCAGAAAAGTGCCTGCGCCAAACATTGCGCAAGCTGTGGGAAAAAACCTTTCAGCCCTGATGAAAATGACAAATCGCAGGCAAAAAAATGCCCGGCAAGCCGGGCAATTTTTTTATCAGTGCTTACAGGTTGTAACCGCGCTCGTTGTGTTGAGCCAAGTCCAGGCCCACCGCTTCTTCTTCCTCGGTGATACGCAGACCCATGACGGCGTCCAGAACCTTGAGGATGATGAAGGTGACGATCGCCGTGTAGATCACGGTGAAGCCGACGCCTTTGCACTGAATCCACACTTGTGCAGCGATGTCGGTCACGGTGCCGAAGCCGCCCAGGGACGGTGCAGCGAACACGCCAGTCAGGATGGCGCCGAGGATACCGCCGATACCGTGCACGCCGAACGCGTCCAGGGAATCGTCGTAGCCAAGTTTGCGTTTCAGGGTGGTGGCGCAGAAGAAGCACACGACGCCAGCAGCCAGGCCGATCACCAGGGCGCCCATTGGGCCCACGGTGCCCGCGGCTGGGGTGATGGCAACCAGACCGGCCACGACACCCGAAGCAATACCCAGTGCACTTGGCTTACCGTGGGTGATCCACTCGGCGAACATCCAGCCCAGTGCAGCAGCAGCGGTTGCAATCTGAGTCACTAGCATCGCCATGCCGGCGGTGCCGTTGGCAGCTGCGGCGGAACCGGCGTTGAAACCGAACCAGCCGACCCACAGCATCGCGGCGCCCATCAGGGTGTAACCGAGGTTGTGCGGAGCCATCGGGGTGGTCGGGAAGCCTTTGCGCTTGCCCAGTACCAGGCAGGCAATCAGACCGGCCACACCGGCGTTGATGTGCACCACGGTGCCGCCCGCGAAGTCGAGCACGCCCCAGTCCCACATCAGGCCGCCGTTGCCGGACCAGACCATGTGCGCGATCGGTGCATACACCAGGGTGAACCAGATGCCCATGAAGATCAGCATCGCGGAGAACTTCATACGCTCAGCGAAGGCACCGACAATCAGCGCTGGAGTGATGATGGCGAAGGTCATCTGGAAGGTGATGAACACCGCCTCAGGGAACAGTGCCGCGGGGCCCGTCAGGCTCGAAGGCGTGACACCGGCGAGGAACGCCTTGCCCATGCCGCCGA
>Ga0247742_10000375_pt1 | contig 37705 bp, 35 predicted proteins | sample UWRJL208509C2_FD_180944 | JGI IMG/M metagenome (GOLD analysis project Ga0247742, IMG submission 180944) | Plant litter microbial communities from Arlington Agricultural Research Station in Wisconsin, United States - UWRJ-L208-509C-2 | ecosystem: Environmental > Terrestrial > Plant litter >...
CCGTTTCCTATTCCCTTTCGGCGGGCTGCAAAGGTGCAAATTGTTTTTTCAAATCCGAAATTTTATTTCAAGTTTTTTTGGCTTCGTTTCCTACTTATCTCTCCATCTTTACCTTCAAAAAACTACTTCGATAACCTTTCTAAGAACAATCCCCGCTTCCTCGTTTGCGGGGTGCAAAGATAGACAGCTTTTGCCCTTTTCCAAACTCTTTTGAATAAAAATCATCACTTTTTCTTAATATACTGGCTATCAAGTAGAAAATTAATCAGGTAGAGATCCTGTATGCTTAAAATCGCTATCTTTATATATAAAGCGCACACTAAACCGGCAAAACAGGGATTCTTACTCTTCGTTTACATAGTATACTATATATATAACAGGAGTTGCTTAACTGCGTTAAACACTACATTATATAACAAAGCCCGTTAATTCTTATACTATATAATATAGTATGCCGCTAATTCCTGTGATAATTTTAACAAACGCTGTGTATATCTCAATAAAGCACTGTACATTTATAAGCACTAAAATCAGCAATAGTTAAAAGATGTTAAATACAGTACTATATATAAGCAGAGCCAAAACCGCGTTATATATTAGCCGATAAATAAATAATTGACTGATTTATATTATTCACCTATCTTTGCAAAATGTTTAAAAAGCAACTTACGTTATTAGCCAGTGTTTTAGCTCTGTTAATTATTACACTTGGCAGTTGTAAAAGCAAATACGAAAAGTTAAAGGCAAGTAACGATTATGCCAAAAAATACCAGGAAGCCATCAAGTACTATAACCAAAAAGACTATAACAAAGCTTTAGGCTTATTTGAAGTACTGGTTGAGCGTTACCGCGGACGTGCCGAGGCAGAGGATCTGTTTTACTATTACGCCTTCACCAACTATAAACTGAAGGATTATACTGCTGCAAGATACCACTTCAAAACCTTTGCCGACACTTACCCGTCAAGCACAAGGGCTGAGGAATGCCGTTTCTTCTCGGCTTACTGTTATTATCTCGATTCGCCGATATACTCACTTGATCAGGACAATACCTTAAAGGCTATTGAAGCATTACAGTTGTTTATTAACCTTTACCCTAAAAGTGACCGTGTTACTGAAGCCAGTAAATTGATACAAAACCTGCGCGACAAACTGGAAACTAAAGCTTATGCAAACGCTAAGTTATATTTAACCATCAGCGATTATCAATCGGCAGTAATTGCTTTTAATAATGCGCTGCGTGATTACCCTGATACTAAGTATGGCGAAGAAATGGAGTTTTTGATTGTTAGGGCACAATACCTATACGCCAGCCATAGCCGCGAAGAAAAACAGGAAGACCGCTATAACCAGGCTATAGTTTATGCCAACCAGTTTAATGACAAGTTCCCTTCAAGCAAATATGGTAACGAAGCCAAAAGCCTTGTAAAGGATAGCGAAAGAGGTGCACAATATGCCAAACGCATTATGGCCGAAGCCTTGACCAACTATAAACTGCAAGAAAAATTAGCCAAAAAAGATACCGCTAAAACAGTGTCGCCATCAGAAAAGAATCAGCCACAAAAAATACCATATTAAAAAAATTATATATGACAGCAAATAACACCAACAAACCAGCAGTAGCGAGCAGCACTGTAACCCGCGATTTACGCGAGCTGGATGTAAACACTCACAATATATATGAGTCGCTTGTAATTATGTCAAAAAGAGCGAACCAGATATCAAACAATATTAAAGAAGAGTTACATCAAAAACTTTCAGAGTTTGCATCATCAAACGATAACCTTGAAGAGGTTTTTGAAAACCGTGAGCAAATCGAGATCTCTAAATACTACGAAAAACTGCCTAAGCCATCATTGGTAGCAGTTCAAGAGTTTTTGGATGATAAGGTTTACTACCGTAACCCAACAAAAGAAGCGTAAAAGCCCCCCAGCCCCCTAAAGGGGAGGCAAGGCTTTTATACAGTTAAAAAACTCCCAATAGGGAGTTTTTTTTGTTATTTTTAAAATTATATAATCATTACCCCTTTAGGGGGTTAGGGGGCTCAAATGCTTGAAGGTAAAAATATTGTTCTTGGCGTTTGTGGCAGCATAGCTGCGTACAAATCGGCCTTATTGGTGAGGCTGCTGGTTAAGGCCGGCGCCAGTGTACAGGTGGTAATGACACCTGATGCCACCAATTTTATAACTCCCCTTACACTTTCAACACTATCAAAGAAACCTGCGCTGGTTAACTATTTTAAAGCCGATACCGGTGAATGGAACAACCATGTAGAACTGGGCCTCTGGGCCGATATGCTTATTATAGCTCCCGCAAGTGCCAATACCCTGGCCAAAATGGCCAATGGGTTATGCGATAATTTATTACTGGCTACTTACCTTTCGGCCAAATGCCCGGTGTACTTTGCACCGGCAATGGATCTGGATATGTGGCTGCATCCGGCTACACGCCAAAATGTGACCAGACTGCAATCGTTCGGGAACACGTTAATAGCGCCGGGCAATGGTGAGCTGGCCAGTGGATTGTATGGTGAAGGCCGCCTGGCCGAACCTGATGAAATAGTGACTTTTATATCATCAGCCCTAAAAAAAAAACAACTTTTAGCTAACCAAACCATCCTGGTTACTGCAGGGCCAACCTATGAAGCTATCGATCCTGTACGCTTTATTGGCAACCACTCGTCGGGCAAAATGGGGTTTGCCATTGCTGATGAATTGGCTTCTATGGGAGCCGATGTTACCCTTATTACCGGGCCAACTGCCCAAATAAGCAAACAGCCGTCGGTAAAACGCATTGATGTAACATCAGCTGCTGAAATGCTTACAGCCTGTGAAAGTAACTTTGCCAGTGCCAAAGCCTGCATCATGAGTGCTGCCGTGGCCGACTATACCCCGGCCCATGTAGCTCAGCAAAAGATCAAGAAACAGGATGGTGGCTTAAACATCGAACTCAAGAAAACAACCGATATTTTAAAAACTTTAGGCGAACGGAAAACCAAAGATCAGGTATTGGTTGGCTTTGCCCTGGAAACTAATGACGAGGAAGAAAACGCCGTAAGCAAGCTACAAAGGAAAAATCTTGATTTTATTGTGTTAAATTCGCTTAACGATGCCGGAGCAGGTTTTCAAAAGGATACCAATAAAATAACTATTATTGAGCGCAATCTGCAAAAAACCGTTTTTGAACTTAAAAGTAAGGATGCAGTGGCGCAGGATATTTGCCTTAAAGTAGTACAACTGATTAACCAATGAAGAAGATATTCCTTTACTTACTATTAACCGTATTTGGTTTTCGCGCTGCTGCGCAGGATCTGAATGCCAGGGTACAGGTACTCTCGCCTAAAATATCGGGTACTAATAAGCGTATTTTCCAAACACTGGAAACCGCCATGAAGGATTTCTTAAACGGCCGAAAGTGGAGTGCCGATGCTATATTACCCCAGGAACGCATTGATTGTAACTTTGTACTCAATGTAACCAACTGGGATGGCAGCAGTACTTTTAGCGGCGAACTACAGGTACAATCATCAAGACCGGTTTTTAACTCAACTTATAGCTCAACCCTGATAAACCTTAATGATAAGGATGTTGATTTTATATACAACGAAGGCCAAACTATTGATTACACCGACCAAAGCTTTCAAAGCAACCTGAGTGCTATCATGGCTTTTTATGCCTATATGATTATCGGGTTTGATTATGATAGTTTTTCGCCTGATGGGGGCTCACCATATTTTGCCGCTGCCCAAACAGTGGTTAATAATGCGCAAACCAGTTCATACCGGGGTTGGAAAGCATTTGACGGTAACATAAACCGGTATTGGCTATGCGAAAATCTGAATAATAAACTTTACGAACCACTGCGTAGCTTTATGTATGATTACCACCGCAACGGCTTAGATGTGATGTCTGATAATGCAGCTAAAGGACGCAAAGAAATATCATCTATTTTACCATCACTGCAACAGATAAACCGCCAACGTGTGGGTTCCATGTACCCACTTATATTTTATACGGCTAAAAGTGATGAGCTGGTATCCCTATATAGTAATGCCGAACCGCAGGAGCGTATGCAAGCCATGAACATACTGGTACAGGCCGATCCTGCCAATGGCAATAAGTATCAAACATTGCAAAAGTAGAACTTGAATTTTATCAAATTAATGAATGGCCAGAATTTCTTCTGCCAAACAATCTACCATTCATCTTTTTTCCCCTGTCTCCCTTTTCATAGCACTGATTCTGCCTATTTAAAATCAATAATTCTGAGCATTCTTTAATCCGAGTTTCAGGTGTATTCTGATTCCTGCACACGCCTGCGTTAAAAAAATTTCACAAAACCCTTGCAAATACGAAATCCATCGTAGATATTTGTACGAAGAAATTCGTACTAAAATAAAATGGATATAAAACCAACAGAGAGCGAGCTGGAAATACTCCAGGTGATGTGGAGCAAAGGGCAATGTACGGTACGTGATGTACACGAAGAACTGGCGAAAAATAAAGATGCCGGTTACACCACTACTCTTAAGCTCATGCAAATCATGCATGATAAAGGTATGGTTGAACGCGATACTTCGTCAAAAACACATTTATACAAAGCATTATTTACGCAGGAGCAAGCACAAAGCAACGCTTTGGATAAAATATTGTCTACTGTATTTAAAGGCTCTACCTCCAACCTGGTGATACAAGCGCTGGGGCAGCACCGGGCATCGCAGGATGAGATAGACGCTATAAAAAACTACCTTGATCAATTTAACAAACAATAAAAAATAAATGCCATGCAAAGTTTGTTCTATAACATAAGCCAGGTTTTAGGTATAACCCTTATCCATTCATTATGGCAGGGCCTGTTGGTGTGGTTTGCGTTGCGCCTGTTATTTACATGCGCGCCGTCATTATCGTCGGTAAAAAAACATAACTGGAGCATGGCGGCACTGCTGGCCACATCTGCCTGGTTCATCGGCACCCTAATTACCCAATTTCAAAGCCATACCTGGGTTAATTTATCGGCAGGTGCATCGCCAGAGTTTTTGCCGCGTTTCAATTTTCCCTTAACCACTACGCACACCGTAGCAACAAACTATTACAACTACGTTATTGAAGGATACCTGCCCTATATTTCGGCATTTTATTTTGCAGGCCTGGTTTTCAATATTCTGAAAATGGGTTTAAACTGGCAAAAAATAAGTTTGATCAAACGAACCATGATACCCGCCCGCCAGGTGCAGGAATATGCTGATCAATTTTGCCAAAGCCTTCATATCAATAAATATGTAAGCGTAAACTTTAGCCGTTTTGTTGATGTACCTTGTATGATAGGCTTTTTTAAACCCATTATACTATTACCCGTTACCTTAACAACCTACCTGTCGGCCACTGAAGTTGAATCTATTTTACTGCACGAGCTATCGCATATTAAACGTAACGATTATCTGTTAAACATGGTTCAGCAATTTGTAACCATACTGCTTTTCTTTAATCCCTTTGCCCAACTAATTAACCGAATTATAAACCAGGAACGCGAAAACCGGTGCGACGACCTGGTGATAGAAACCACCGCCCAGCCACTAATTTATGCGCAGGCACTTTTAAAACTGGAGCAATCAAGGCAGGTAAATTTACCATTTGCCCTGGCAGCTACCGGAAAAAAATATCATTTATTAAATAGAATTGAACGCATCATGAAACCGCAAAAACCCATAGGCAATATACGCCACCTGTTAGTGGCCTTAGCTATAATAACCGCAAGCATAAGCAGTGTAGCGTGGTTAAACCCAACTGTAAAAGATGGTAAACTGTATATAAAGAAAGTTACCTACCCAAAAGCCATGGTTAACCTGCTTACCGATACGCTTAAATTTAAAAAGGATACAGCTAAACGCAAATCATATACAACCGCCAAAAAAATAATAAAAACCAAATCTGCTCATGATAATAAATTTAAGTATTCTGATGAAGCCTATAGTCTTAACGATGCTGAGCTCAACAGGCTTACTGCCGAGGTAAGTAAACATGCCGCAGCCATGGGTAAGTATTATGATAGCCCTGAGTTTAAAAAGCAGGCCGAGTTATTAGAAGCAAAAGGTAAGGCCATGGCCGATTACTATAACCGGCCCGAAATAAAACAACTACAGGAAAACCAGCAAAAGTTGGCAGCTGAATTTCAAAAAGATTGGGGTGATAAAGGCCAAACCAAAGAGCTAAGCGACCAAATGGGCCAACTGGGTGATAAAATTGGTAAATACTTCAGTAGCCCACAATTTAAACAGATGAACGATGAGCTCAGGAAAAAGTATGGTATCCCGGCCGATCAGAAATATTTTGACGATAACAAGGACGAAAACTACCGGAAATACCAGGCCGAACTGCAAAGTAAAATTCCTTCACAGGTAAAGGAACAAACAGACCTGATGAAAAAACTGGGCGAACAAATGCGCAGCCATTATGATTCGCCGGAATTTAACAAGAAGCGCGACCAATTAAGAGCAATGGGCGATAGTATAAGCAGGGCTTTTGCCAACAAGGACATGAAACTACAGCGTGACGAAATGAAAAAAATAGGCGAACAGATGCGCAATTACCAGAACAGTCCCGAAATGAAAAAAGAGCAGGAACTGTTAAAGCAAGCATCTAAAAACCTGCGCGACTACACCCAGAGCCCGGCTTTTAAGAAAAAAATGGATGAATACCGCAAACAAGCTGAATCGGCATATGACTTTAAGTATGATTATAAAATTGATTCTGATATTAAAAAAGACACAGCTCAATAATTTTAAATAGTAAGGTCAATACCCTGAAATTCGTAATTTAGTATCCTTAATAAAATAAGGATACTTTTTTTATGCTTCAAAAGCTAACCATTAATAATTACGCGTTAATTGATAACCTTGAAATAACTTTTGGCAAGGGATTAAACATACTTACCGGCGAAACCGGGGCGGGTAAATCAATCATACTGGGTGCCTTGTCGCTTATTTTAGGGCAGCGTGCCGAGAGCCGTTATTTTTTTAATCAGCAAAAAAAGTGTGTTATTGAAGGCCTCTTTAAAATTGGCGATTTTCAGTTGAAGTCTTTTTTTGAAGATAATGACCTTGATTATGAAGCCGAAACCGTTCTGCGCCGTGAAATATCGGCTGATGGAAAATCAAGGGCATTTGTAAATGACACACCGGTTAACCTCACCTCACTAAAACAACTTGGCGAAAAGCTGATTGATATACACTCGCAACATGCCACGCTCGAAATAAATGATCCGGAGTTTCAGTTGCTGGTGGTTGATTCTGTTGCCAAACATGATGTTTTGCTGCATGATTATCAAAGCAAATACAAGGCCTATCGAAAATCGATCAGTAAATTGAATGAGCTTATAGCCGAAAGCGAGAAAGCCAAGGCCGATCTGGATTATTTTCAGTTCCAGTTTGATGAGCTTGAAAAAGCCAGTTTGAATGCCGATGAACAGGAGTTACTTGAAAAAGAGCTATACGCCCTGAACAACGCCGAAGAAATAAAGCGTAACCTGTTTGGCGCTTATTATTTAATGCAGGAAGGTGAAACTTCGGCATTAATACAATTAAAAGAAGCCGGGCAGCAATTAGGTACACTTGAAAAGTTTGATACCGAAATTGAAGAACTGCACCAGCGCCTCAACAGCACTATTATTGAATTAAAAGATATTGCTGCCGAAATTGAACTGATTGAACAACGCACCCATACCAATGATGCCCGGGTTGATGAAATCAATACGCGCTTAAGTCTTATTTACAACCTGCAAAAAAAGCACCGCGTTAATACCAATGCGGAGCTGCTGGAGATACAGGAAGACCTTTCTGACAAAATACAGAAAGTATTATTTAGTGATGAGGCGGTGGAACAATTGCAAAAACAACTGGCAACCGACAGGGCAGCGCTCGAAAAACTGGCTGCTCAATTAACAGCTAACCGTTTAAAAGCTATTCCGGCAATTGAAAAACAAATATTGGCTACATTGGCCGAAATGGGCATGGGTAATTCGGCATTGAAAATTGAACATATTGTCCGAAAGTCAGAAAGTCCGAAAGTCGGAAAAGAAGATAATAATACGTTTCCTCATCTTTCGGACTTCCGGACTTCCGGACCTGCCGACTATCTCACCAAGAGCGGTGCCGATCAGATCCGGTTCCTGTTTTCGGCCAATAAAGGGCATGCGCTTGCCGAAATGAGCAAGGTGGCATCGGGGGGTGAGCTTTCCCGATTGATGCTGAGCATTAAATCACTCATTGCGCAATACACCGCATTACCTACCATTATTTTTGACGAGATAGATACAGGTGTATCTGGCGAGGTAGCTAACAAAGTGGGCCAAATTATGGAACAACTATCCGCTAACCTGCAGGTGATCACCATTACGCACCTGCCGCAGATAGCCAGCAAAGGTGAGTTCCATTATTTTGTTTATAAAGACGATACCGCAGCTACCACCTATACCCGCATGAAACAACTGGATAAACAGGAACGCGTACTTGAAATTGCCAAAATGCTCAGTGGCGACAAGCCCGGCGAAAGCGCTTTACAAAATGCAAGAGAGTTGCTTACCAAGTGATGAAAACTATCTATCTAATCTTCCTGTTGGTTATTGCTGCCAATACGAGCCGTGCACAATTTATTGCAGCCAATCCTAAACCCATATACAAAACAGTAAAACAGGATACTATTAATATAAGAGGCATCGTTTATGACGCCTATGATCATCCGGTAAGGGGGTTACGGTTTACATCGAAGAATAAGGAATTAGTATTTGATGGTTATTACATATATACTGCAACCGATACTGCCGGACGATTTATGATCAATGGAGCATTACATCAGGACACGCTTAGCTATTATTGGGGCAAACGTACTTACCTCGTTAATAATGGCAGCCGTTATTTAGAGATCCATTTACCTCCATTACCAGAAGATTATAAGGTAAAGGATACCGTACGGGTAATTGCCAAAAGAAAAACGCCTAAGCAACTAACAAAATTCAAAGTAGTTACCAATGCTAATGTTTTTGATTGGTATGGCGTAATGGGAGACATTCCGTGGGCGCCAGAGGGAAAAGGTTTTACCGATTACATTCGATCTAAAATTACATATCCGGAAAAAGCAATAGCAAATAATATTGAAGGTGATGTTGAGATTGGATTTAACATTGAAAGAGACGGCTCACTCAGCAATTTTAAAGTTTTACGTGGCATTGGTTATGGCTGTGATGAAGAAGTAATTAATGTTATAAAAAATAACCATTCATGGAGACCGTATATAGTTGATGGGCGACCGCTGGTTAGCCAATCATCTGTAACCATTAATTTCAAACTAACAGATAAATAACTTATAACTTTTGCCCTCAATTTATAAATAGTAAGAACCATGGCTTATAACTTATTAAAAGGTAAAAAAGGAATCATTTTTGGTGCCCTGAATGATCAGTCTATCGCCTGGAAGGTGGCTCAGCGTGCCGTACAGGAAGGTGCAGAAATTGTATTGTCAAATGCCCCTATCGCCTTGCGCATGGGCGAACTTAATAAACTTGCTGAAGAATGTAATGCCCCCATTATTGCGGCCGATGTTACCAGCAATGATGACATTACCAACCTGTTTACCAAAACACAAGAACATTTTGGCAGTGGTGTCGACTTTATATTGCACTCCATAGGTATGAGTGTTAACGTACGTAAAAGCATCCCTTACACCGAAAACAATTATGATTTTACCCACAAGGGTTTAGATATATCGGCGTTAAGCCTTCATCGTGTATTGCAAACTGCCATGAAAATGGATGTTATAAACGAATGGGGATCTGTTTTGGCGCTAACCTATATTGCTGCCCAGCGCGTATTTCCAGATTATAATGACATGGCCGATAACAAGGCTTACCTCGAAAGCATTGCCCGTAACTTTGGCTACCAGTATGGTGTAAAGAAAAATGTGCGTATTAATACCGTGTCGCAATCACCAACCCGCACAACAGCAGGTTCGGGTGTTAAAGGCTTCGATGGGTTTATAAACTATGCCGAAAAGATGAGTCCGCTGGGTAATGCCAATGCCGACCAGTGTGCTGATTACTGCGTTACGCTGTTCAGCGACCTTACCCGTATGGTTACCATGCAAAACCTTTTTCACGATGGTGGTTTTTCCTTCACCGGCGTAACCCAGGCTGTTATTGAGCAAATGGAGAAATAAGTTTCGATTTAATGCATAAAAAAAGCGCCATGCAATTGCATGGCGCTTTTTTTATGCGCTCTTTAAATTATTGAGGTTCCGAATCAACCAAAACAATTTTTACAAGCATGTCACTTGTAGGTAATACTGCGGCACCACCGGTTGATGATTGTGAAGTAATTGTTATTGTGTTAGTGGAATGAATAAAACTATATGAAGCACCACCAAAATTTTCCGGAACAGCCTCATAAGTATCACCCTTATCAAACGAAATATAGACTAATACAGCCCCGTTGTGTTGAGTAAAATCATCCAATTCCGGAAGGTCATTTTTAGATGGATCTCCAAGAATTGCTTGGTAAGAAGGAGAACCTCCATTATTAGTAGATTTCCAATCACCTGCCGGGAAAGCACCACCCTTAACGGTAAAAAACACAGTACGATTTGCTGGTGTAATATACTTTTTAGTACAAGAAGTGGCTGCCAATAATATAGTGCAGCATACAAGAGTCAAGATTTTTTTCATAAAGTAATGTTTAGTAATTATTAATAAGACGCAAATTTCCTAAAAAGGTTTAACGTTTTTTGCTTTCTTTTATTTTTAAAATATAACTGTCTGATGCAATAACAATTATAATAATAAATATCTATCTTTAAACTAAGTTATTAGTTACATTTATACTATGCTTAGATACCTTTTTTTATCCCTTCTTTTTTTCCCTTCTGTTGCTTTCGCCCAGTTCAAAATCAGTGGTAAAATTGTAAATACAAACGACAAAAAACCTGTAGCCAATGCCAGTGTATTTTTAAATAACGCCAGTGTAGGTAACAAAACTACTGACAATGGCTCCTTTACACTTAACAACGTAAGACCGGGGCAGTATGATCTGATCGTATCTATAGTAGGTTACCAAACCTATAGCCAAACTATAATGATAAACAATGCTAATATTGTTTTACCTCAAATTAACCTTATACCCAAAACTATTGAACTTGCCGAAGTAAAAGTTAAACCCGACCCAAACTGGGCAAATTATTACAGCATTTTCAAACGTCAGTTTTTAGGAACAAATGCTAACGCTGCCCAATGCAAAATATTGAACGCTGACCTGCTCGATTTCCAGTACGATAAAAACACACATGTACTCGAGGCATCATCCTATGATTTTCTGGTGGTAGAGAATAAAGCCCTTGGCTATGTTGTCAAATACAAACTCAATACGTTCAGTTTTGACCCCAATAAAGGTTTTACGTACTACGACGGGGTATCGGTATTTGAAAACATGAAGGGCACTAATGGCCAGATGCGTAAATGGAAAAAGCATCAGCAGGATGCCTATGTGGGTTCGCCGATGCACTTTTTGCGCAGCATTATTAGCAACCAGCTAAGCTCCCAGGGCTTTCAAATTCTTAAATTAATTCGCAAAGCCAACCCTGAATATAGGGGCGGCCCTTTTGACAGTAAAAATAAGTACATACAGATGCTGGTAAAACAACCACTCAACTTAAATGATTTTGCAAAACGCACTGATAAACCTGGGCTTTATGCCCTTGATTTTAAAGATTGTCTTTATATTATGTATAATAAAAAAAACAGCGGTACCTCTGGCGATATTTATCGCCCGCTTGACATGCCCGATTATGCCACATCCATTGCTACGCTCGATGAACACGAAACTTACTCGTTTTTTGACAATAATGGAATCATCACCAACCCGCGCAGTATTATTTTTGAGGGCGACTGGGCCGTTTACCGCTTTGCCGAAATGCTCCCGGTAGATTATGAACTGGAAACGGGTAAATAACTAAGTAAGGCTGTTACCGGTATAACTATATTTAATAAAATAGCATAAAACAAAAAACCCGGCTAAAAGCCGGGTTTCTTTTATCCAGAAAGAATTAATTACTTCTGTTCTTCCTGTTCAGGTTCTTTGCTTTCACCTTTTTCATCAATGATAGTAATCTGGCTGGTTTCTTTGTCGAAATCAACTTTCATAATATCACCTTCGCTCAATTCACCTTTCAGTATTTCTTCAGCAATTGGGTCTTCCAGGTATTTCTGGATAGCACGTTTTAACGGACGTGCACCAAACTGCGAATCATAACCTTTTTCGGCAATAAACTCTTTAGCAGCTTCGGTAAGTTCAATTTTGAAACCTAAACCGTTAACCCTGCTAAATAAGAAGGCTAATTCAATATCAATGATCTTGAAGATCTCGTCTTTACCCAATGAGTTAAACACGATCACATCATCAATACGGTTCAAAAACTCTGGTGCAAAAGCACGTTTCAAAGCGTTTTCAATAACACCTCTTGAGTGTGTATCGGCCTGTAAATTTTTAGCATTAGTGCTGAAACCAACACCTTGTCCAAAATCTTTAAGCTGACGGGCACCAATATTTGATGTCATGATGATGATGGTATTTCTGAAGTCAACCTTGCGGCCCAATGAATCAGTAAGCTGTCCTTCGTCTAACACCTGTAACAGGATATTGAATACATCAGGGTGAGCTTTTTCAATTTCATCCAATAAAATTACCGCGTATGGTTTACGACGTACTTTCTCGGTTAATTGTCCGCCTTCTTCATAACCTACATAGCCCGGAGGCGCTCCAACTAAACGTGATACCGCGAATTTCTCCATGTACTCGCTCATATCAATCTGAATCAACGCATCTTCGGTATCAAACATAAAGCGGGCAAGTTCTTTTGCGAGCTCAGTTTTACCAACACCGGTTGGGCCTAAGAAAATGAACGATCCGATTGGCTTTTTAGGATCTTTCAATCCTGCACGGGTACGTTGTATGGCACGGGTTAACTTTTTGATCGCGTCGTCCTGACCAATGATCTTGCTGGCCACCGTATCGGCCATGTGCAGTAGTTTTTGGCTATCGGCCTGGCCTACCCTTTGTACAGGTATTCCGGTCATCATAGATACTACTTCGGCAACATTATCTTCCGTTACAGTGTAACGTTTTGATTTTGTTTCGGCTTCCCATGCTGCTTTAGCCTGATCAAGCTCTACCAGTAAATTCTTTTCGGTATCGCGCAATTGAGCGGCTTCCTCATATTTCTGGCTGCGAACAACTTTGTTTTTCTCGATCTTGATCTGCTCAATCTTTTGCTCAATATCCAGTATGTTTTGTGGCACATGAATGTTGGTTAAGTGAACACGTGATCCTGATTCGTCCAAAGCGTCGATAGCTTTGTCTGGTAAAAACCTGTCGGTAATATACCTTGTAGTTAAAGTAACACAGGCGTTAATAGCTTCTGGAGTATAAGTTACGCCATGGTGCTCTTCGTATTTTTCTTTGATCCTGTTCAGAATTTCAATGGTTTCAACCGGAGTTGCGGGTTCAACCATTACTTTCTGAAAACGACGGTCAAGCGCGCCATCTTTTTCAATATATTGACGATACTCATCTAAAGTAGTAGCACCAATGCATTGAATTTCGCCCCTGGCCAAAGCAGGTTTAAACATATTTGAGGCATCCAGTGATCCAGAAGCACCACCTGCACCTACTATAGTATGTATCTCATCAATAAATAAAATAACATCTGGTGATTTTTCCAACTCGTTCATTACCGCTTTCATGCGTTCTTCAAACTGGCCACGGTATTTTGTACCTGCAACCAATGAAGCCAAATCAAGTGTAACTACACGTTTGTTGAACAATACACGTGATACTTTACGCTGAACAATGCGCAGGGCCAGTCCTTCAGCAATAGCCGATTTACCAACACCAGGCTCACCTATTAATATAGGATTGTTCTTTTTACGGCGAGACAGGATTTGTGAAACCCTTTCAATCTCTTTTTCACGGCCAACAATAGGGTCAAGCTTACCATCTTCGGCAGCGCGTGTTAAGTCGCGGCCAAAATTGTCAAGTACCGGTGTTTTTGATTTAATGTCAGAAACCTTTTTAGGCTGACTAAATGACTCTTCTTCTTTAAAGTCGTCATCGCCACCTGTAGGTGATCCTGGCATTTCGTCAGTAACATCGTTTTTGTGTGATTCAACCTCGCCTTTAAATACTTCGTAGTTTACATTAAACTGCATCAGTATTTGTGAGGCAATGTTATCCTCATCGCGAAGAATGGATAACAGCAAGTGCTCGGTTCCAATTACATCGCTTTTAAATATCTTGGCTTCAAGATAAGTTATTTTAAGTACTTTCTCGGCTTGTTTAGTTAACGGGATACTGCCAATATGTACATTTGTTCCAATAGTTCCTTTTACGGCATCTTCAACGGCGCGGCGTAGTTTAGCCGTGTCAACGTTCAAACCTTTGAGCAATTTAATTGCTACACCGTCTCCGTCCCGGATAAGCCCCAGTAAAAGATGTTCGGTTCCTATATAGTCGTGTCCCAGGCGTAAAGCCTCCTCTCTGCTATATTGAATAACATCCTTAACCCTCGGCGAAAATTTAGCTTCCATATATACCTTTCTTATTATGAACGTTCTAATCTATTAATTTTGTTTTTACAAACCTTGACGGTTGTGTTAACATTTATCAACAATATTGCCAACATTTAACGGTTTGCAGAAACAGACATTGATATGATACGCAAGCTATTAAAGTTTAGCTTTATTCAACAATTTTTATCTAAAAACACTTAATTAGTCTCTATTTTTTACAATATACAAACTAAATACACCTATTTGATACAAAAATTTCAAAATAGTTTAATCATTTTAACACTTATTTGAAAGCGATGCAGCAAAACAGGCATTTCGTCATTATGTATGACAATTAGGCATTAAGTTAATAATTGGGCAGATTCTATTAATATATACGTAAAATTGCCCCAATCAGTTGCCATTAACTTACTGTTTAACGCAATAATAACATAACAAGTATCAGTGCCTTTTTGCTTTAAATTATATTGTATTTTTAATTATAGCTACAGCAGTAATACCAAATTACATGATACCCAGATTTTTCGAGCCGGAAATGCGTAAAATAAATCCCCTTTTGCGGAAAAAAATCACTGTTTGTTTAGTCACCCTGTCCGCACAAATGCATCACTACTGCCGAACCAATACTATCACTACAGTTAATATATACAAAGATGCAAAACTATGTGCTATAGCAAGTCATCTTTATCTCTTTTAATGACCAGAAAATTGTAATAATTAATTGAAATATAGTTAATTACTACAAAACAACACTTACAAGCAATGTTTCTAAAACATACAGGCTCCAGTCTGCTATCTTTTATCAATAGTTAATTCCTGGCAGATATTTGTCAGTATGGCTGTTCGTCCTTATCGCAGCCCCTGAAACGTTTTTAAATAGTCGTTTTACGCATTGTATTAATTATCCTTTTAACAGATATTTGCCTCACTAATTATAGTACCAGTATGGCAGACGAAAAGATCATATTTTCAATGGCAGGGGTTAGCAAGATCTACCCTCCGCAAAAAACAGTTTTAAAAAATATTTACCTGTCCTTTTTTTACGGAGCCAAAATCGGCGTTATCGGTTTAAACGGCTCTGGTAAATCATCGCTATTAAAAATTATAGCAGGCATCGATAAAACCAACATAGGCGAAGTTGTTTTTTCGCCGGGTTATACCGTAGGTTATCTGAGCCAGGAGCCAGAACTCGATCCTGATAAAACCGTACGCGAAATTGTAGAAGAAGGCGTTGCCGAAACTACAGCCTTATTAAAGGAGTACGAAGAGATAAACGAAAAGTTTGGCCTGGAAGAATACTACAGCGATGCCGACAAAATGGATAAGCTGATGACCCGCCAGGGTGAGCTGCAGGATCAGATTGATGCAGTAAACGCCTGGGAACTGGACACCAAACTGGAACGGGCCATGGATGCTCTGCGTTGCCCGGAGCCTGATACTAAAATATCGGTATTATCCGGAGGTGAGCGCCGCAGGGTGGCACTTTGCCGTCTGTTATTGAAAGAACCTGATGTTTTATTACTGGATGAGCCTACCAACCACCTGGATGCCGAATCAATTGATTGGCTGGAGCAGCATTTACAGCAATATAAAGGCACCGTTATAGCCGTAACGCACGATCGTTACTTCCTTGACAACGTAGCCGGATGGATCCTGGAGCTTGACCGCGGCGAGGGTATCCCTTGGAAAGGCAATTACTCTTCATGGCTTGATCAGAAAGCTAAACGCCTGGCCCAGGAAGACAAAACCGAAAGCAAACGCCAGAAAACCCTTGAGCGCGAGCTGGAATGGGTACGTATGGGACCAAAAGGCCGTCATGCCAAATCAAAGGCCCGTTTAGGCAATTATGAAAAATTAGCATCTGAAGAAACTAAGGAACGCGAAGAAAAACTGGAGTTGTTTATTCCACCAGGCCCACGTTTGGGTAATGTGGTGATTGAGGCCAACGGTGTAAGCAAATCATACGGCGATAAGTTATTGTTTGATAACCTGAGCTTCTCCTTGCCCCCGGCAGGTATTGTGGGCATCATCGGGCCAAACGGTGCGGGTAAAACTACCCTCTTCCGCCTGATTACCGGCCAGGATCAGCCAGACGCGGGCACTTTCCGTGTTGGAGAAACTGTTGCTTTAGGATATGTTGACCAAATGCACGATGACCTTGACCCTAACAAATCTGTTTGGGAAAATGTAACCGGCGGACTGGAAACTATCATGGTAGGTAACCGTCCGCTAAACTCGCGTGCTTATGTATCCAAATTTAACTTTAACGGCGCCGATCAGCAAAAAAAGGTAGGCGTACTATCAGGTGGTGAGCGTAACCGCGTGCACCTTTCTATCACCCTGAAAAAAGGATCGAACGTGTTGCTGCTGGATGAGCCCACCAACGATATTGACGTTAACACCCTTCGTGCATTGGAAGAAGCCTTGGAAAATTTTGGCGGTTGCGCCGTAGTGATCAGCCACGACCGCTGGTTCCTTGACCGTATCTGTACACACATCCTGGCCTTTGAAGGCAACTCACAGGTTTACTTTTTTGAAGGAAACTATTCAGACTATGAAGAGAACCGCAAAAAACGCTTAGGTGATGTAGCGCCAAAAAGGATTAAGTATAAGAAACTGACGGTATAATATCGAATTACACTTACGAAGTTTTAAAAACTTCGTAAGCCTTAACTGATCCACGCGTCATTGCGAGGTACGAAGCAATCCCAGATTTACAGAGTCGCTCTGTATAGTTTAGAGATTGCTTCGTACCTCGCAATGACGCTTTTTTTTGCCTTATCACTACCGTGGGCTTTTCGCCACTCCGCTAAACTTAAGCCACCGTTAATTTCCTGTCATAATGTGCAAGTCTCCCCAAAAATCTACCTAACTATCAATTCCTTATATCAACTCAGTAAAAAAATTCCTAACTTGCCGTTTTCTAATATTATAAATACAAAAGGCCATGACTGAGACGCTGGACATCAAGATCACCAAAACCACTCATTCCCGTTTAGCTGAAACGGATTTTGACAACTTACCATTCGGAAAAACATTTTCTGACCACATGTTTGTGGCCGATTATGCTGATGGTGAATGGAAAAACCTCCAGGTCATTCCCTACGGCGAAATTGGGCTTAGTCCGGCAATATCTGCATTACATTACGGCCAGGCATTTTTTGAGGGTTTAAAGGCCTACAAACATGCCGATGGCAAAGTAACTATTTTCCGTCCCGATAAAAACGCTATCCGCTTTAACAAATCGGCCGAGCGCTTATGTATGCCGACACTGCCCGAAGAAATATTTTTACAAAGTATGGCAGCCGTAGTTGATATTGACCGCGACTGGGTGCCATCAAAAGCAAATCACGCGTTATATATACGCCCATTCATGTTTGCTACGGATCCATATCTGGGCGTAACACCATCTTCTACTTATAAATACATGGTGCTTGCAGGCCCGGTTGGCCCTTATTTTTCAAAAACATTACGTGTTAAAATCGAAACATACTACACCCGCGCTGCCGAAGGCGGTATGGGCTTTGCAAAAGCTGCCGGTAATTATGGCAGTTCGATGCTGCCAGCACGTAAAGCAGCAGAAGAAGGCTTTGACCAATTAATTTGGACAGACGCTAAAGAACATAAATATATTGAAGAAATGGGCGCGGCCAATGCCATGTTCCTGCTTGACGGTAAATTAATTACTGCCGAAGCTAAAGACACTATTTTGGACGGCGTAACCCGCGATACCGTAATTGCTTTAGCTAAAGAGTGGGGTATCCCGGTTGAAACACGCAAAGTTTCTGTTGCCGAAATTATTGAAGGCGCCAAAAATGGCAAGCTTACTGATGCCTTTGGCGCAGGTACTGCTGCAACTATTGCCTCCGTTGGCTCTATCAGTGTTGACGGCGAAGAGTATTTTTTAAGCGATCCTAAAACCCGCGAGTTTTCGCAAAAAGTTTTGGCTACCCTTGATGCCGTAAAATATGGCATCGCTCCTGATACCAATGGCTGGAATTATCTGGTTGGTTAATTATCAAACCACATATAAAAAAGAAAGGCGGCCAGTTTGGTCGCCTTTCTTTTTTATATAACAATTTGTTATTCTGAGCGCAGCGAAGAATCTATTCATGAACTATGCATACCGACGAACAGATCCTTCGCTGCGCTCAGGGTGACAATGAATTGAGTTATTACTACTTAAAAACTACATCCCGCAGCCGGCTTTATTCCCTCTTTATCAACAGTTAAAAGCGGCTTGCCTTTTTTAAAGGTTACTATCCATATAGTATCAAAATCATTATCGGGCCATTGCAGGTCTTTTACCTTTAGGCCCAGAGCTTTCAATATTGGTTTAAGTTGGCTATGCTCCCATACAATCAGCGAAACACCTTTCTTGCTCTCCAGTTCGGCAGCTATTCCTTTTGCATCCTCTTCCTCAAAAACACTGTTAACGGGTAAGTTATATTTAATGGCAAAGGGAGAAACAGTTTGGAACATGCGCCCCCTTGAGGTTGATTTTCCCAGGTTTAAGGCGGGTACATAAATATGATCGGGCAGCCCGAATTTAGCTTTTAATACTTCGGGCAGTTTTAGAGCCCGGTTTAATCCCGTACAGGAAAGGTTATCACCATCTGCCGGTTTTTCCGCATGACGGATAAAGATCAGTTTCAGGTTTTTACCCTGAGCAACAGCCTTGTACGATGACAAGCCCATCGCAAACAATACCAGTAAGAAAAATAAAGTTGCTTTTTTCATGATAGGAATATGAGGCAAAATTTAAAATTCAGTGCCCGTTTACTCTACACTTACGGTAAGGCCTTCCTGCTGTAATATTTTGCGGTAAATTTCCATTTCGGTAAATGACCCCTCCAATACCGGGCATTTGCCTTCATTGTGTACTTTCCAGGCAATTTTTTCTGCTTGCGCTTCGGAGTAATCCAGGTACTTCATCATGCAGTGGATCACGTGTTCAAAGGTGTTAAAATCATCGTTCCATAATATAAGGCGGTGAACTTCTTTAAGCCCTGCCATTAACTCCTCGAGGGTAAATGTTTCTTCCTGTGTTTCAGTTGGCATACGTAACTACAAATTTACTCAAAAACAAATAATAAAAGTGTTAAAATTGTGTTTAATGGGCTTAAAAATCATGTTACAATAGCTCCCGGTCAAAAACCCCTAAACTCCAAAAACTCATGAAAAAGGCATCGCCCTATTTTATTTTAGCATTCACCACACTCTCATTTACAACAAGTATAACTCAGGCACAAACTACAAAGCCTGCCCAAACCATTTTACAGGCTCCGCCGGCAGCTATTAAAGTTGATGGCAACCTGAAAGACTGGGGCGACAGCCTGCGTTATTACAACGACGAGAAAAAGTTTTATTATACCCTGGCCAATGATAAAACCACGCTTTACGCGGCCATCCGCGTTCCCGAGCGACTTGATCAAATAAAAACCCTGCGTGCCGGTATTACTTTAGGGATAGACCCCCGCGGCAAAAAAAAGGAAACTTTTGCAATTACCTTCCCACTTGCCGATCCGGGCTCAACGCCTGATTTTGCAAAACCGCAGAACGAGAACGGCGAAGTTACCCAGGAAGACCGTGACGAGCTAATGCGTGAGCGTGTAACTAAACTCCGTAATATTAAAGTAGAAGGCTTTAAAGATATTGAGGGCGATATGATAACCACCTCAAACACGTACGGTATTAAAGCAGCCATTGATTATGATGAAAAGGGCAATCTCGTTTACGAACTGGCTATACCACTGCAATTTTTCCATGTAGATGAAAAGGAGATGGCCAAAAACGAGTGGGCCTTTAACTTTAAAATAAACGGCGTTCAAAAGCCAGCTGGTGCCAATGCAGCTGCAGGTGCTGACCATCAAGGTGCCGGCATGAGCGGCGGCGGTATGGGAGGCGGCAGAGGCGGTCGTGGTGGCGGCGGTATGGGAGGCGGCGGTGGCCGCGGAGGCAGAGGTGGTCGTGGCGGCGGTATGGGTGGTGGCAGCACAGACGGTGCATCCCATAGCGAAATATCAAAATCCTCAGATTTTTGGGAGAAATTTTATCTGGCTAAGTAGCCAAACTATTCCTTGTCATGCTGAACAGATTGAAGCATCTATTGTTCGTCATACATACTGTAGAGCAGATTCTTCGCTATCGCTCAGAATGACAAAGGCTATTAAATTAAAAAGTCAAAAATCTGATGAGATTTTTGACTTTTTAATTTTGAATTTTGACTTACACAAGCCTACTCAACCTTATATTTATAAATCTGCCTGCCCAGGTTACCATCTGCATCAATGCCTTCAATAACTACCCGGTAAGTACCTTTAGCATCGGCATTAAAGAATGATATGGAAGCGTTGCCCTCTTTATCGGTTATGATTGATGGTTTCCAGTAAATAGTTGATCGCAGATCCTGCATTTGTGTATTGGTTTTAGGATCGTCATACTGTGGCGAATAAAATTCACGGGATTTGTAATATCCTTTGGGCGAATAAGTTACCACACCAGGCGCGTAGCGGCTATAAGTCGCCCCTCCCTCATCTCCCCTTTTAGTGGTAATCACAATCAATCCATTACCACCTCTGGAACCATATATGGCTGTGTTACCTCCCGAACGCAAAACCTCAATACTGGCAATGTCATTTATTACCAGGTTGTCCAGGTAATCTGCATCCACATAAACACCATCCACAATAAGTTGCATAGCGCCACCACCACGGGTGGTAAATGGCCGGCCATTTCTGAATGTTACCCCCAGTAATCGTCCCTGTAATATACTTGATAAATACGGACCACCCGTATTTTCCAGATCTTTATAAGTAAGCACCTGGTCGGCATTGCCGGCCCCGTTTAAGTTGGCGGAATGCTTTACCGCAGATGTGCGCACATCCCGTACAACCACCTCTTTCAGTAATATGGTATGATTACCTACGCCGTACTTCACCTGCTCATCAAACAACTTTTTACTGTTTTGCATGTAAATCGGGCTTACCTCATTAATATTTACCTGTATATCGGGCGCATTCTTATTTTTACCTACCACCTGCGGTGCAATATTATCCAAATCTATTTCCAGGTTTTTCCTATCCTTGGCAGTGCGGGCCTGTACTATAAATTTTATACTATCCCTGAAAACAAGGTTACTGAAGGTAAATTTTCCCTCATTATCTGCTACAGTATCCAACACAAACGTTCCGCCAGCTGTAGTAAATAAAGTTACCTTGCCTTTTGGAACCGGTTTGCCACCAAAAGTTTTTAAATGGCCGGTTACCTGCAATGTTTTTTCGGGCTGATAAACAATGGGCGGAAAAGCATTATTGATGAGTTGCTTCCATTCAAAACGGCGGTAACCTTGCGTTAACATCAGCAAGTCAAGATCGGCCCTGGTTTTTGCGCTGGGGTTGTTAAAATAGTAACCGGGCTTTTCAATATACCCCTTCAAATCGGATGTTAACAGTGTATTTGAAAAAATGCTTTCTTCAGATGTTTCATCAACAGGCACCTTTGATAAATCAATAACTGATGCTGAGAAACTGCCTATAACCGGTTTATCATCCTTATTTTTTGCATTCACATTTATGGTAACCTTTTGGCGAGGCGCATATTTGGGGTTGGATGAGGATATAGCAACATTAAGCTGATCGTTATGCTCTATATATACCAGGCGCTCATTCAATGGCTCACCCGCTGCCGAAAACAGTGTAAACTGCACAATACCCAATGGAAATTTACTTTTTGGCACAGCAGCATTAAAGGTTTTTGCCCCATCAGGGCTTTTAGCTGCGTAATAAATTTCACCGCCGTTTTGAGCAACTAACGCGATGCCCCCCGCAAGTGTAGTGCTGTGCAGCAAAGCAGATCCAGGAGATATTTTTATTAACAGGTTATCATCATTTGAATTATCAATGCTCAAAGCATAGCCATTATCAACAGCAGCAGGTATATTAAAATCATGTGCAGAACCATCCGCATATATTACGTGTGCCTTATAATTCTTTCCGCTTTCCGGCTTCAATTCAAACACACCCATACCCAGGTGGGTACTGCTAAATGCGGTAATCATATGGTTTTGGTCATCAACAATATTCCCTTTAATATCGGCTCCTAAACCATCGGCTCCAACAGCTTTAAAGGCCACCTTTAAACTGGCACTGCTTACCAGGTTGCCACCTTCCGGAAAAAACTGCACATCAATTTTGTTTGATACAGCCTTTATGGGCACCACCTTGGTAGCTACTTTTTTATTGGCCAGTTTTATATTGGTAATAATATGCCCCAGGGAGGCCGGATCAACTACCGGCGACATGAAAGCCACATCGAGCGCGCCATTATCATTAGTAACACCCTTACCTTTGGAAATAGTTTTGCCATTAAACTCAACACGGTAACTTACTTCATTACCCGAATAAGGCTTACCATCCAGATCATTATAATTTATAACCGCGTTAACCTTTTGTTTTCCGTTTTGCTGGCTATAGCTATAGCTGCTTTTGGTAAATATGGTGTTACTCACGCTGTTCACTACGGCTATGGTTTTGTCAAAAAAATAAGCGTCGCCAAAATTTCGCATCCAGTTGGTATAGGCTCTGATGCGGTAATTGCCTTCCTGCAGGGTATCGGGTAGTGCAAAGTCGCCGTAAGTTAAACCATTCTGCAACGGAAGCTTTATACTCCGTTTCACAGAATCGTTTTCATCAATAAGGTCAACATTCAATATTTCACTGTAGGCCGATAATTGGTGCTTACTGCCAATGGTTACATAAGCTTTAAACCAAATGTCATCGCCAACGGCATAATAGGGTTTATCAAGATGGAGGTATACTTTTTCCTGCGGCCGTTCGGATTGCCACTTATTGAGCTTATCAACCAGTTTGCTTATAAAGTCATCTCCGGGGCCGGTAAAACCAAAAATTGCCGTAACAACCAGGATCATAAACAAGCCGGCGGATATTTTTTTGTATTTCATGGTAATGCATTAATAGTCAAGCTACACAAAATATCCAATAGGTGATGAAATTGTGTGAGGTTTTAGGTTTATAAAAGTTAAATGTACTGCAAATTAGCCGTTACTAAACAGCACGCACAAAACCTGTTTATTTAGACGGTATTTAAACCCAAAGGTTTAATAGCATTAAAAAAATGCTTAAAATTTATTCTTCCACATCATGCTTTCAACCGGGCGTGTTGTGGGGTTATTATATTTAGCGTTGTTTTTGGTATTGTACAGGGTTTCAATATCGCCCTCAACCACAAAATAAATAAGCTGCCCTATAGGCATACCTGCATAAATGCGTACTGGCTGGGCACATGAAATTTCAAGGGTCCAGGTGTTGCAAAAACCAACATCGCCTTTACCGGCAGTTGCATGTATATCAATTCCTAAACGACCGGTACTTGACTTTCCTTCCAGAAATGGTACGTGGCGGTGCGTTTCGGTATACTCCATGGTAACACCCAGGTAAAGCGTATTAGGCTGTAAAATAAAGCCATCTTTAGGTATCTCAAAGCCATCAATTTCATTGTGGAGTTTGGCATCCAGCACCCTGTCGCGGTAAGTAGCCAGGTGTTTTCCCAAATGTACATCGTACGAGTTGGTACCCAGGCATTCGCGTTTAAAGGGTTCAATTATAATATGGCCTTTTTCAATTTCTTCAAGAATACGCTTATCTGATAATATCATGTCAGGGGCTAAATTATAATTAATTAAAACAATAGGCAATACAAGGTGTCAAGTAATTATCTGTTAGTATTTGATACTTGATCACTAAAATATTTTAATTAAATTTATTTGACATAAGTTTGCCACCTATTTTGCAATTTTACTTATTATGGCAATAGCATACAGGCAGCGTATTGATGATGATACCGAATTTGCGCTCTGGAAAATTGAAGAAGAGGCTAACGACCTGTACAACCAACTACAGCTTGACGAGGATGAAAAAGCTTACGTTGAAAAACTAAGCAATGGTAAGCGCCACCTGCACTGGCTTGGCACCCGCGTACTGCTGCGCAAAATGCTGCACACCGACGAATATATTGACTGCAAGGTTGATGCCCATGGCAAACCTTACCTGGTAAACCTACCCTACCATATCTCCTTAAGCCACTCGTTTGATTATGCCGCTGTTATGATCAGCAAAACGCATAAAGTGGGGATAGATATTGAACAGATAAAACAAAAGGTAGAGCGTATAGCCGGCAAATTTATGCGGGCCGATGAGCTGGCTTTTATTGACGAGCAATACAAAATTGAACAATTATACGTATGCTGGTGCGCCAAAGAGGCCGTATATAAATGCAACGGCGAAAAAGAAGTATCATTTGCCGATAACATTTTTTTAGATCCGTTTAGCTTTGAAACCCAGGGTCAGCTCAGCGCCCATCTCCATAAAATAGATAGCAGCCTTGACTACACCGTAAACTACATGCAATATGAAGATTACATGGTAGGTTACGTAAAGGGACAAATGTAATGAAGAACAAAAAAGTATTTTTTCAGGACTGGGGCTTAATTGACTACCAGCAAGCCTGGGACAAACAGGAAGAACTGTTTTCGGCCTCGGTAAAAACCAAACTGAATAACCGCAACGCCGAACTGGCCTACGAAGCAGCGGCCAAAACACTGGTACCCGCCGATACCTATGAGCCTTTTACACCTGATGAAGTTTTTAACTACCTGGTATTTTGCGAACACCCGCACGTATATACTTTAGGTAAAAGTGGCAAGCCTGAACATCTATTGCTTGATGAGCAGGGGCTAAAGGAAAAGCATGCCGCGTATTATCCCATTAACCGCGGCGGAGATATTACCTATCACGGGCCCGGGCAAATTGTATCGTACCCAATACTTGACCTCGACAATTTTTTCACCGACATACACCTGTACCTGCGTACGCTGGAAGAAGCTATTATACTTACCCTTGCCGATTATGGCTTAACTGCGGGTCGCTACCCTGGTTATACCGGTGTTTGGTTTGATGCCGATAATGAAAACGCCCGTAAAATATGCGCACTCGGTGTACGCTGCAGCCGCTGGGTAACCATGCATGGTCTGGCTTTCAATGTAAATACCAACCTGGACTATTTTAATAACATAGTTCCCTGCGGTATTGACGATAAAGCGGTAACCTCCATGCAAAAAGAATTGGGTAAAGTAGTTGATATAAATGAAGTTAAAAAAATCCTGAAGCATCATATTTCCGTACTGTTTGGTATGGAGATTTTATGATGAAAGCATTATTTATAATTTTACTGTCGGTAAGCAGCTTGTTTGCCTGTTCAAAAAACACTGGCTCAATGGAGTCATACATTACTACACCTATGCCCGAAGTACCTATTATTGATACCTTAAGCTACCTGGCCCTTGGCGACTCATACACGATTGGCGAGTCGGTACCTCAACAGGATTCATTCCCCTATCAGCTTACCGGCTTACTCCGGGGGCATAAAGTAACCACACCTACCATTATAGCCAAAACCGGGTGGACAACCGACCAGCTTATAGCAGCCATTGACAAAAGCAATATCAAAGACAATACCTACGATATAGTTACCCTGCTCATTGGTGTAAACGATCAATACAGTCGCGGCAGTCAGGAAAACTACCGTACCAAATTTATACAGGTTTTAAATACAGCCATCAAATTTGCCAAAGGCGATAAAACACGTGTATTTGTACTCTCCATACCTGACTATGGCGTAACACCATTTGCCAATGGCAAAGAAGCTACCATAGGCCCTGAGATTGATCAGTTTAATAACATTAACCGGCAGGAAAGTGCCAATGCCGGCGTTCATTATATTGACATAACCCCAATATCTAAACAAGCAGCCAATAACCTTACACTTATTGCCAATGATGGCCTCCATCCTTCGGCTATTATGTACCACTATTGGGTTGAGCAGCTTAAACCAGTTATATTGAAAAGGTTAGACAAAAAATAATTTGACCCTTTTAATGTTAAGTTCGATATAGCTGCGATTAATCAAGCACCGGAGTGCTAACACTCCGGCAAACTGATTGGTATGTTAATAGCCAGTCCGCCATCTGATGTTTCCTTGTATTTGGAGTTCATATCAAGCGCGGTTTGCCACATGGTTTTCACAACAGCATCTAAACTTACTTTAGCCTTTTCAGGATTACTTTGCAAGGCCAGCTGCGATGCCGTAATGGCTTTGATAGCCCCCATGGTATTCCGCTCGATGCAGGGGATCTGAACCAGGCCGCCTATTGGGTCGCAAGTTAAGCCGAGGTGGTGCTCCATGGCTATTTCGGCAGCCATTAATACCTGCCTTTGTGTACCGCCCATACATTCGGTTAAAGCAGCCGCAGCCATTGCCGACGATACGCCGATCTCTGCCTGGCAGCCACCCATAGCCGCCGATATGGTTGCACCTTTTTTAAATATACTCCCAATTTCAGATGCGGTTAACAAAAACTGGATGATCTTTCGTTCGCTGTCACCTTCGCAAAAGGCAATATAGTACTGCAGCACTGCCGGTATAACACCTGCCGCACCGTTGGTTGGCGCGGTAACCACACGGCCAAATGAGGCGTTCTCCTCATTTACAGCCAGCGCGAAACAGCTAACCCAATCCAATATATTTTTAAACCCATCGCCGGTTTGGCGTATGGCGCCAACCCATTCCTCGTAGTTGGTATAGGTACGATTACCAATTAGCTTACTGTTTAGTTTAAAAGCACGCCGGGCCACATTTAATCCTCCTGGCAGCTGGCCGGTAGTATGGCAACCACGGTAAATGCATTCTTTTAAGGCCTTGAAAATATTTAATACACCGCTGCGGGTTTCCTGCTCGCTGCGCCAGGCAAGCTCGTTCTCCATCACTACTTCCGATATTTTCAACCCGGTTTTAATGCACCAATGCAGCAGATCGGCAGCAGTATCGATCGGGAAAGGCAGGTCAACTTCCTGCTTGGCCGGGCCGGTAGCACCATCCTTTACCACAAAGCCACCACCTATAGAATAATAGGTTTCAGAAACAGCCTTGCCATTATTTAAAAATGCCTGAAAGGTTACCGCGTTAGGGTGAAAAGGCAAACTCTCATTAAATAAAAACATCAGATCATCCACTACAGAAAAATCAATTTCCTGCTTACCTGTTAACTGTAGTTTATGGTTATTGGTTATGGCGGTAATTTTAGGTACTATCTGGTCAACTTCAAAAGTTACGGGATCGTCACCACTAAGCCCTAATAGTATGGCAATGTCAGTACCGTGCCCTCTGCCGGTTTTGGCCAATGAACCATACAACAATATTTTCACCTGTTCAACCAGTGGTAACAGCCCCTCTTGTTCAAGTCCCTCCGCAAACTGCTGCGCGGCCCGCCATGGGCCAAGTGTGTGCGAACTGGAAGGCCCTATGCCTATTTTGAACATATCAAAAACCGAAATTTGCTCTCTCTGCATCAGGTCAAAATTATAAATAAAATATCATTCCCGCTTTGTAATAAATGGGCTATCTATTTAATTTTCATCCAAATATTTCATACTTTGCATTAACAAACTCAACCGTTTACTTAAACCGAAAACCAAAATGCAAAATTATGATCCTTCTTCGGCGCCATCATCTGCGGCGCTTGCAGCCATGTTTGGCGCATTTTTAATCCCATCGCTCATTGTTGGTATTATCTCTATCATTGGGATGTGGAAAGTATTTGAAAAAGCAGGCAAACCCGGATGGGCAGCTATTATACCGATATATAATGTCATAGTTTTACTTGAAATTGTCGGAAAACCAGTATGGTGGATAATATTATTTTTAATACCATGCGTTAACATCATATTCGGCATCTGGACACTTAATTTATTGAGCAAAAGCTTTGGCCAAAGTGAGGGCTTTACAGTTGGCCTGGTGTTATTGGGGTTTGTTTTTTACCCATTATTAGGCTTCGGCAATTATCAATATCTGGGCCCTGCGGGTGCGGAAGGAGCAGCTGGTTTTAAACCTTTTGACCCATCAAAAGATTATAAAGATCCGTTCAATACAAATCCACCGCAGGCTTAATGCTTGAAGGTATCTATATAAAAGTATTTTGCAGCCAGCTAAGCTTTGTTAACTGGCTGCAAAATCATTTATTTCCATGTCCGTTCAAATACATTACCGGTATTGATTGCCCCGGTTGTGGTTTCCAGCGATCGCTGATGGCACTTTTTCGAGGCGACCTTCAAAGAAGCTTTGCTCTATATCCTCCCGCCATCCCACTGCTCTTATTTTTCGCCTATGGCATAGCCGATGCCTTTTTTAATTGGGATACTCCAAAATCATCTGTGAAGAAAACCTTATTTATGATTGCTGGCAGTATAGTATTGGTGAGTTACGGTATAAAAATATGGGGCTTTTATATTCATTACAAAACATCGGCCTGAGCTATGATATGGCTGTAATCTTTAACAATGGTTTGCAGGAATAACATATCATTCATATCAACCGGAGGGGTTACTTTTAAAAGCTCTTTAATACGCAGGGCCATATTATAAACCAACATACTGTTACGGCTCTTTATATAGTTATTGATCACTTCATTAATGAGTTCTATATCCTGCTCGCTTAGCCTTGCAGCTTCTGTAAAAACGGGTTGATAATCATCTTTCTCCGGTTTAAAAGCTATATTATTCATGTTAGTACGCGGACTTGTACGGATAAGTGTAGTACCAGCCACAATATCGCCAAGTCGTTGCGATTTGTCTGACACAGCCACACATATTAAACCGCATAGCCCTCCACTTAGTGAAAAATCAATTATACGGAACAACCAGCGCATAAGATATTGACCAAACTTTGGGCGCGCACCGTCAAGGCTTACTACTTTAATTTTCATAACACGCTTACCCACACTCTGCCCATCCATGGCGGTTTCACATATCAGATCATAGAATACGTATAATATCCCGTAAATTCCAAAAGTTATCCCTATTAACAGGTCGTTATTACTGCGCATATTTCCAGACATAGCTATAAGCGTTGCTATAACAATAACCACAAATATCCCGATATCAATAATATGACCTACTATGCGCTCGCCAAGTCCGGCTACCTCATAATCAATATCTATGTTCTGTGTAGTAGTTATCTTTATGGTTTGCATGTAATAAAAATATAAAGATTAAATATGCTTTTTTTTGTTGATATATGAATATTTTGTAATTATTTTCAGGCAATATTTAATATACAGGTATTCATGCGCGAACCGCTTTTTGTTAAACAAAACGCCACCAAGTGGACCAACTTTGAGCAATCGCCAACTGACGACCCGGATGAGCTTGCCGATCGTTTCATTCAAATTACCGATGATCTGGCGTATGCCAAAACCTTTTATCCAAAATCAAAAACCACTGCATATTTAAACGGCCTGGCGGCAGGCCTGCATCAGTCTATCTACAAAAACAAAAGCGAAAAAAGCAACCGTTTCCTCTCCTTTTGGAAATATGAGCTCCCCCTTTTGTTTAAAAGCTACCGCAGACAACTGCTTTACGCTTTTCTATTTTTCACAGTTTTTTGCTTTATGGGCGCTTTATCGGCTAAATATGATGAAAATTTTGTGCGCCTTATTCTGGGAGATAATTATGTTGATATGACCAATGCCAACATACTTAAAGGCGACCCTTTTGGAGTGTATAAGAGCGGCGGTGAGGCATCTATGTTTTTTTCTATAGCAGGAAATAATATTTATGTTTCACTGGTAACATTTGTAAGCGGTATTATATTCACGGTAGGCTCTGTTTATTTTTTATTCCAGAACGGCTTAATGCTGGGCTCATTTCAGTATTACTTTTTCAGCAAAGGCTTAGGCATACAATCTATCCTGGTGGTATGGATCCACGGCACTTTAGAAATTTCATCTATTATTATAGCAGGCGCAGCGGGCATTATACTTGGTAACAGTCTTTTATTTCCTAAAACATATAACCGTATGGTTTCGCTAAAAAAAGGGGCTAAAGACGGGATGAAGGTAGCCATAGGCATTGTTCCTATTTTAATTGTAGCCGCATTTTTTGAAGGCTTTGTAACCCGGCATACGGAAATGCCAGTATGGCTCAGCGTAACAATTTTAGCATCGTCACTGTTATTTATAATATGGTATGTAATTATATACCCTAATAAAATTTACAAAACAACCCAAACCTACCATGCAGCACCCCAAAGTTGAATTAGCCAGAATACGCGATTTCGGCGAAATTATAAATGACACCTTTTTATTTATTAAGCAGAACTTTAAACCACTGCTCAAATACTTTTTTACCTTTTGCGGTATTTTTATTGTTGGCGGCATAATAAGCGCAAGTCTGCTCCAACTTAAAATGAGCAGCACAATGAGCAGTATCAGCAGCGGCACATACAACAGGCAGTACCGTCCATCTATTTTTTATTTTTTTGGTATTGAGTATCTCTTCACCATCATTTTCGCGTTGCTAAGTTTTGTAACCATACAGGTTACTGTTTTAAGCTACATAGCCTTATATAAGGCAAAAGATAAACAGATACCCACTGCCGAAGAAATGTGGGGCTACATCAAATATTATTTCTTACGCATATTGGGCAGTTCTATTTTACTGAATATACTTATTGTTTTCGCGCTGCTTTTTTGCATTATACCCGGTATTTATCTCGCTCCAATATTCGCCCTCATATTCCCCATCATGGTAATGGAAAACGCCAGTTTTGGCTACGCTTTTAACCGGTCATTTCAGTTAATTAAAGAAAACTGGTGGGCAACATTTGGTTCGCTTATAGTAATATGGATAATTTTTTATGTGTGTATGATGGTGATTATTGTACCAGCAAGCATCATTAATACATTGAGTATGGTTATGCATTATCCTTTTTCAAAACCGGCCGGGGTAGCTACAGCAGTACTTCAGCATGTTTGCCAGGTATTTACTATACTTCCTATAACTACCTTATGCCTGTGTTATTTTAATTTAACAGAAAGCAAGGAAGGTACCGGCCTTTTAGATAAGATAAATAAAATGGGTACCACAAACCCCGATACTGACTTACCGGCCGAACAATACTAATGATGCTGCGCCTGCTCTGTATTATACTTTTTGCACTATCTGTTCATTCGGGTCAGGGAGCTGTACCGGGTAAACCGGGTACAAACCAACATGTACCGTTAATGCTCAAAACAGACAGTTCAAAAGTAAATGTGCGTTATTTAGACAGCACCGCCATTAAAACCTACAGCAAACTGCCGGAATTTCAGTACAGGGATGATCTGCAAACAGACCCTTCCTGGTGGACACGCTTTTGGAACTGGTTCTGGGATCTGTTTAAGCCCATCAAAGTTGGCAACCATACCCCAACCCCAAGCCCCATCCTCAAGTTGCTGCTTTACTTTGTTAAATATTTATGCATTGCTGTAGGATTAGCGGCAGTTGTTTTCATAGTGCTTAAACTGGCAGGCATCAATATGTTGAATATTTTCAGGCGCAAATCCACATCGGCGGGTTTGCCTTTTACCGAATCGTTAGAGGATATTCATGGTATTGATTTTGACAGTGAAACAGAAAAGGCCATAACACAACATAATTATCGACTGGCAGTGCGGCTGCTATACCTTAAATGCCTCAAACAACTAAGTGACGCCGATTTAATCAGGTGGCAGATTGATAAAACAAATAACACTTACATCAACGAGCTTACCAACCCCGATCAACGCCAGGTTTTTAAAACACTAACCTTACAGTTTGAATATGTATGGTATGGAGAGTTTTCTATTGATGCCTCTCTCTTTAAAAACATAAGCACTCTATTTCAGGACTTTAACAAGAGCATAGCATGAGAGATTTTAAGATCTATATCATTATTGCCAGCTTGTTAATCATAGGCTACCTGGTGGCACAATATAATAGGCCTGCGCCGGTTAACTGGCAGCCTACCCTGGCTTATCATGACAAGATACCCTTCGGAACTTTTATTTTGCACAATCAGTTAAAGCAAATATTTCCGGGGGCCACCATCATAAACACCAATAAATCTGCATACAGTACCTTTCACAACAATGGCATTCATGCGGGCAATTATATCATTATAGCCAAAAAAATAGGGCTTAACAAGCTTGATACTGATGAGCTGCTGGAATATGTTAATGCAGGAAACTCCGTATTTATGTCGGCATTTGAGTGGCAAGGGCATTTTGCCGATTCTTTAAAAATTGATACACGTGTAGCCTATGGAAAAAAGAATGCATCGCTCAATTTCAGTAACAACCAGTTAAAAGCCTCTCGTAATTATTCATTTAACCGTGATATTGTAAACCAGTATTTTGACGCACTTGATACTGCCAAAGCCGACGTTATAAGTAAAAACGATGCCGGTAAGAGTACGCTTTTAAGCTACAAATTTGGCAAAGGCACACTTTACCTTTGCGCTACACCTGAAATATTTTCCAATTACAGCCTGCTAACCAAACAAGGTGCCGATTATGCCGCTAAAGCATTATCCTATATGCCCACTGCCACTTATGTTTATTGGGACCAATATCAAAATGGTGATATCCCGGAGGATGTTTCGCCTTTACGCGTGTTTTTTAGTAGCCCGGGTTTGCAATGGGCTTACTACCTAAGCCTGTTTAGCATGGTGGTATTTATTATTTATGAGGCCAAACGCCGCCAGAGAATAATCCCGGTAATAGAACCCTTACAAAACTCAACTGTAGAATTTGTTACCGTTGTAGGGCAGGTTTATTACGAAAAACGTAACAACGCCAATATTGCCCATAAAAAGGTGACCTATCTGTTAGAGCACTTCAGAGATCATTACCGCTTAAAAACCAATAAACTTCTCGATCATGAGTTTATTGGCCTTTTGTCAAACAAAACCGGTATCGATAAGCAACTCGCTGCAGATTTGGTCAATGCCCTCAATTACATCAGTGTACAGCAGCAGGTAACTGATATGGAGTTAATAAACTTGAATAAACTGATAGAAAAATTTTACAGCCAATCCGCATATAATGGAAAATGAAGATTTTGAACAAAGAACCGACCTCAGCAAATTAAGCGCCGCGGTTGATCAAATTAAAACTACACTTGCCCGCATTATTGTAGGCCAGCAGGAATCTATCGACCTGCTGATTGCCGGTATACTGGCCGATGGGCATATACTGATAGAAGGCGTACCCGGCGTGGCTAAAACACTTACCGCCAAGCTCATATCAAAAGCCATTGATGCGCAATACTCGCGCATACAATTCACTCCCGATCTGATGCCTTCTGATATATTAGGCACCTCGGTATTCAACCCCAAAAGTACCGAGTTTGAATTTAAACGAGGCCCTATTTTTGGCAACATTATATTGATAGATGAAATTAACCGTGCCCCGGCCAAAACCCAATCGGCTTTATTTGAGGTAATGGAAGAGCGCCACATCACCATTGATGGCCAAACCTACCAAATGCGGGAGCCTTTTACTGTACTTGCTACCCAAAACCCGGTTGAGCAGGAAGGCACTTATCGCCTACCCGAGGCCCAATTAGATAGGTTTTTATTTAAAATAGAGATCAAATATCCATCCCTTGCTGAGGAAATAACCATATTAACCCAGCAGCATCAGCAAAAAACAACAGACCAGCTTAACGATATTCAGCCGGTTTTATCTGCCGCTGATATTATTTCGCTGCGCCAGCAGGTAAGGTCACTTCATGTAGAAGCTAAATTGCTGGAGTTTGCCGCCCAAATCGTTTATGAAACCCGCAATCATAAATCATTATTCCTGGGTGGTTCACCGCGTGCGTCGCTGGCTCTTATCAATGCGGCCAAGGCACTGGCGGCTATCAGGGGACGTGATTTTGTTACCCCCGATGATATTACATATGTGGCTGCCCCGGTGTTAAGGCACCGCATTATGCTTACTCCTGATAAGGAGATGGAAGGCGTAAGCCCTGATGATGTTGTAGCTCAAATTATACAGAAAATTGAAGTCCCCAGATAATATACCTGCGTGAAAAACATTGTCAGCCTGTTTTACAGAAACCTCTTTTTAACCAACCGACTATTTGTTGGCCTGGCTGGCTGTGTGGTGCTGTTTATCCTGTCGTTCTTTTTCTCCTGGCTGAGTATTATCCCCTACCTTTCATTCTGGGCTTTGATACTCATAATTATCATTGATGCTACTATACTGTATAAAACACAAAAAGGCGTATTTGCCAAACGGCATGCCCCCGAACGGCTAAGCAACAGTGATGATAATGAATTGGGTATATATATTGAAAACCGCTACTCATTTAATATAAATGTGGGCATTATTGATGAAATACCATTCCAGTTTCAAAAGCGTGATATATGGTTTAAAACCATTCTGAAACCACATGAACGTAAGCTCATTAATTATATGCTGCGTCCAACCCGTAGGGGTGAGTATGAATTTGGCGATATCAGGGTTTACGTTAAATCGCCGTTAGGGCTTATCAGGCGGCGTTATAATTTTGAACAGGCCGAAACACTACCGGTATACCCTTCATTTCTGCAAATGCGCAAGTATGAGCTGATGGCCATCTCCAACAGACTAACCGACATCGGTATTAAAAAAATATGCCGCATTGGTCACAGCATGGAGTTTGAACAGGTAAAAAATTATGTTGCCGGCGATGACTACCGCACCATAAACTGGAAAGCTACCGCAAGACAGGGTAATTTAATGGTGAACTCCTATATCGACGAAAAGTCGCAGCAGGTGTATTGCATTATAGATAAGTCGAGAGCCATGAAAATGCCTTTTGAGGGCCTAAGCCTGTTAGATTATGCTATAAACGCCAGCCTGGTACTGTCAAACGTTGCCTTGTTAAAAGAAGATAAGGCCGGATTGATCACTATATCTGAAAAACTGGGCGCGGTAGTACCTGCAGACAGGCGACCGGCGCACTTGAACAAGATACTGGAGGTTTTGTATAAGGAGAAGACCCGCTACCTGGAAACCAATATGGAACTTTTGTACAGCACGGTACGCAAGGTAATTAAACAACGAAGCCTGGTAGTATTTTTCACCAATTACGAAAGCATGAACGCCTTGCAGCGACAGCTGCCCTACTTAAAAAGGCTGGTTAAGTACCACCTGCTGCTGGTTGTATTTTTTGAAAACACCGAACTAAAAAAACTAAGTGAGCAACCGGCCCCCGATGTAGAAGGCATCTATATAAAAACTATAGCCGAAAAGTTTGCCTATGATAAAAAACTTATCGTAAAAGAACTGGCAAAGTATGGTATACAATCTATCTTAACGAGTCCGCAGAATCTTACTATTAATACCATAAATCGCTATCTTGAAATTAAGGCTAAACAGAAAATTTAAATCAATATCACACTTTTTAATATAAGCAATCATGACTAACCCTTCTAAAAATCAAATTGTAATTGTACTGGTGATAAACTTATTTATGCTTTCAGCAAGCATTTTAGGTGTCATAAAATGGTATGATGTTTCTATGGTAAAAGCGTTAGCTACCACCTGTTCATCGGCTATTTTTCTGTTTTTAATTGTATCTGCTTTAAGAGAGCATTACAAATTATTTTGTTAACTACCCTGCCTTAGGGAAATTAACACCAGCTTCTGCAAGATCTTTGATTATCTTTTCCTGCAGGGCAATTTTTACGGTTAAGAAATTGGAAGGGTTTACCCATACATTTACCAAAAAACGGATAGAATCAATCTCCAAACTGCTGATACCGATGCGCGAAGCCGGCGTTTTTAGCACGTTTCCCGTTGTATCAATGGCATTTTGTATTATTGTTTTTACCTGTTCAATGTTATTAGCGTAGGCCACCTTTACGTCAAAATCCAGCCGGCGCTTACCCTCGCGGGTAACGTTAACTATTACTTCATTAAACAGCTTACCATTGGGGATAATAACCGTTTTGTTATCGGCTGTAAGTAACACGGTGTAAAAAATTTGTATAGATGTTACCTTGCCATCCTGCCCCTGCGCTATAATGCTATCATCAAGTTCAAAGGGTTTTAACAGGAGTATCAGTACACCACCGGCAAAGTTTTGAAACGTTCCGGACAAGGCCAGGCCTGCCGCCACGCTGAATGCACCAATAATGGTGGTAAATATGGTCATCTCTAACCCTATAATATTCATTACCCAAATAATGAGTAATACATACAGGGTTGTAATGCTTAAACTTAAAAAGAAAGGTTGTAATGATGAATGTACGCCTCTTTTGAGCATCCGGTTACGGAGCCGGTTACGAAGAAACCTTATTACCCAAAGGCCAATAAAAAATATGATTATTCCACCAATATATTTTGGGCCGTGCTCAACCAGCCAGTTGTGGAAATCTTTATAAAAGTCCTCTACCTTATACATACTATTGTCTTTCATAAGCGATGAAAGCAAAAGTAAATTTATTTACCGTAAATGGTAACAAAAAGTTCCGGGCCTTTTATCAGTACCCAATCAACTATGGTACTGCGCACTAATTTTGATGTTTGAACTATGATTTTCATGATGTTTGAACCTATTCAAATGCTATGCCTAAAAACTTAGCTTTTAAATTTGTTATGCAAAAATACATATAGATGTTACGGTAAATATTAAAAATTAATCAAATGATTAACTAATGACTATCCGTTTACGTTTGCATGACTAAGGCCCTGTATAAAAACAAACTCCCTGTCTGGAATACCAGACAGGGAGTTGTATATGTTCGGACACCCTTTTCAGGGAGAGCCGGAATGATATTACATCATGCCGCCCATACCGCCGCCACCCATTGGTGGGCCACCAGCTGGAGCATCTTCAGGATCATCAGCCAATACAACTTCTGTTGTTAACAACATAGCTGCAATTGAAGCTGCGTTTTCTAAAGCTACACGACCTACTTTAGTAGGGTCGATAACACCTGCGCTAATCAGGTTTTCGTATTTGTCGGTACGTGCATTGTAACCAAAGTCGGCAGTGCCTTCTTTAACCTTTTGCACTACGATTGAACCTTCGATACCTGCGTTTTCACAGATCTGACGTAAAGGCTCTTCGATAGCACGACGGATGATCTGGATACCAGTATTTTCGTCTTCGTTATCACCTTTTAAGTCAGCTAAAGCAGCTACCGCACGGATGAAGGCAACGCCACCACCAGCAACA
>Ga0247742_10000376_pt1 | contig 37700 bp, 25 predicted proteins | sample UWRJL208509C2_FD_180944 | JGI IMG/M metagenome (GOLD analysis project Ga0247742, IMG submission 180944) | Plant litter microbial communities from Arlington Agricultural Research Station in Wisconsin, United States - UWRJ-L208-509C-2 | ecosystem: Environmental > Terrestrial > Plant litter >...
CTACAGTTGGGATCGCCAATAATACATAGTTTAACCGGACTTAAAAATATCGCGGTTAAGCAACAACATCCGCTGAAGAGGGAATCCTTGTTAGTTGATGTGGCCGATCCAATTATGCAGGCTTTCAATAACAATGTTGCGGAAATGATGAACATTCAGACAGAAATGCTGCAAATGTTTCAGAATAGACCTTCGCAACCAGTCAGAACTGAACCAATACAACCAACTATTGAGTCACAACCGGCGAAAAGAATTCCGTTTTCTAAACAACTTGACGTTACCCTTGATAACTGCCCGTATCTGATAGACCACTCCCTGTTAAGGCAGCCTAAAGGCTGGCATTGTGTGGAAGATATGGATCCGGTAATACCTATGACCATGATATTTGAAATGTTTGGTGAAATAGCTGCAGAGCAATCACCGGGTGAACAGGTTCAAAAGATCATGAATATCAAAGTATTTCAGTGGATGAACGTGGTTAAACCATTTCGCGAAATTGTTAAAGGCGAGTGGAAAGATCAGCAACGTGTTTACCTTGACCTTGATCGTTTTGCTAATGCCGAGGTACAGTTGGCTCAGCAACTTAACACAGCACCAGATAGAAACTTTGACGTAGGCGAATTACTTGATATTCAGCGAACATCCGAACAAATTTACGATGCCCATATGTTCCATGGCCCGCGTTATCAGGGTATCAAATCATTAAAAGCGGTGGGAACCAAAGGTATAACAGGCATAATTGAAGGAGCGGAAGGAAAAGGTTCTTTATTAGATAATGCCGGTCAACTATTTGGCTTGTGGCTGCAATTGACGCTCACAAAAGATCGCATTGCATTCCCGGTAAAAATAAATGAGATAGAGTTTTTTGGTGCGATGGAAGATCAGCAGGGGCAATTTGAATGCACCTGTGTTCTTACTGAGCTGAATGATGAATTTGCCACCGCCGATTTTGTAATGAAGCGTGAAGGAAAAATATGGGCCATTATTTCCGGATGGCAAAACAGGCGCCTGGAAATTGACGAACCTTTATGGAACGTTTCTATGTCGCCATTGCATAACCGTTTGTCAGAAGAAATAGCACCTGGTATTTTCATGTTTCATCAGGCTTACTCGCGTGTGGTTTCCTGGGATTTTATTCTCAAACGTTACTTTAATCAAGAAGAGAAAAAACACCATAACACCATACTGCCTAACAAAAGAAAAATATGGATGATAAGCAGGGTTGCCGTAAAAGATGCAGTCAGAAACTTATTGAATAAAACAAAGCAGCAAGCCTGCTACCCAATCACTTTTGAAGTAAAAACCGATGACTTAGGTAAACCATACCTCAATGGTGGCCCTACCAATGGTATCAATATTTCCATAGCCCATAAAGGCACAGATGCTGTAGGCATTGCCCAGTTTGACAAACCGGTAGGCATCGATATAGAAACCATTGATGAACGTGGAGAAGGCTTTTTTGATATGGTTTTCTCTGAAACCGAAATGACCTTACTGAAAGATAAAGATAAAACCGAATGGGTAACACGGTTTTGGGTGGCTAAAGAGGCTTACGGCAAATATCTAGGTAAAGGCTTACAGGGAAATCCTAAAGCATATACAATTCAGGAAATTAAAGGTGATGAACTGCGCATAAATGACATTTATATCAAAACATTAAAACATAAAAACTATATAATCGGATGGACACAATAGCATCAACAGCAAAAATGAACAGTGACGAGATCTTTGATCTAATGAAACAATTTATAACCGAGGTTATAGGCGAAGAATTTGTTGAAGAAATGGATATCACTCCGGAAAGTTCCTTTACAAAAGATCTGGAGATGGATAGTATTGAAATTGTATCCTTCTCCGAAAAAATAAAGGCTCATTTCGGCAATCAGATTGACTTTACAGGTTGGTTGTCATCAATGGATCTTGACCAGCTTATCAACTTAAATTTAGGCATGATCATCAATTACATTCACGAATGCCAATAATAAAAATAAATAACAGGGATGTGCATATTCAGGAGCTTAACAAAGGCGCAACAGAAACTGTGCTTTTGATCCATGGCATGTTTAGCAATCTTTCTGTTTATTATTTTAACATAGCTCCAATACTTGCCGAACATTTCCATGTAGTAATGTACGATCTGAAAAGCCATGGCATGAGCGAACGTACATTACATGGGTACGATCTCAACAGTATGACTGATGATCTGTATGCTTTGATGGAGGCTTTGAACCTGGATAAGGTTCACCTGGCCGGCTATAGCTTTGGTGGTTTAATTGCGCTTAAAATGGCCTTACGCTTTTCTGAAAAAATAAACAAGCTGGCTGTTATAGAAGCACCCGATCCTAAAGATGAAAAGGCCCGCGGTATTATTGATGATTATAGCCGGGAGTTTCTGGAGCATTATGTAGAAAACTTTACCGATACCACCAAAGTAAAAATGGGCAAACGCCAGATGGAACGCAATCACCGGATGTATGAATACCTGTTTTACCAAACCAGCATCAAGAACGATATGATAGCTGAGAAGGATTTTTTAAACGATGCCGGTATTGCTATTATAAATAAAACCACACTGTTGCTTTACGGTGCTGATTCCAATTGTATGGAAACCGGGCAATGGTTAAATAAAAAAATACAATATTCTGAGTTGATACCGGTACCTGGCGATCATAACATACCGATACAGGAGCCTGTCATGGTTGGTAATATGCTCCAAGCATTTTTCAAAAATTAATATTATACACAAAACATATCCCTAAATGGCAAAGTTTGTATTTGTTGTTCCACCATTAACCGGGCATATCAACCCAACCTTAAGTATAGGCGCAGTTTTGCTTCAACGTGGCCATCGTGTAGGCTGGATAACCCTCGATGAGTCGTTGGCTTTAAAATTACCCAAAGGTGGTGAACTGCTACATATTAGCTACAATGAAAATGATGAACAAAAACAGGAAAGTGAACAATATTTGGATATCATCACCAAAAAAATTGTTTACGGTATTGACAGTATTAAATTCCTGTACGAGGAAGTGCTGATCCCTTTAAATCGTCATAGCTATGAAGGCATTGTTACCCTGCTTGATCAATTTGCCCCCGACCTGGTAATCACAGATCACCAGATGTTTGCCGGAGCTATTGCCGCTATCAATAAAAATTTGCCATATGCTACATCTGTTACAGCACCTGCCGCTATCAAAGTAATGGACGAACTCCCTAAAGTTCATGAATGGGAAGTAAATCAAATTGTAGCCTTGCAACAAGAGTTTGGTATTCATGGTACAGCTTCGGTGGCATGTTCAAACCTTCTTACTATGGTACTTACCTCGCAAGCTTTTTTTGGTGAAATGGAACTGCCATCTTACTATCGTTTTACAGGTCCGGTCATTAATAAGCGATCCGCAGTTATTAAATTCGACTGGTACCGGCTTCAGGCAAGTTCCAGACCCAAAATACTGGTAAGTATAGGCACCACTTTTGACCACGAACATAAAAAAGCATTTTTCGCCAAGGTTATTGAAGCCCTGGGCAATGAGGAACTTATTGTAGTAGTAGTTTCTGATCCTGATCTTTTTGATAAGTGGCCAGAAAATTTCATTGTAAAGAAACAGGTGCCCCAGTTAGAGTTGCTGCCGCACCTTGATGCTGTAGTGTGCCACGGTGGCCACAACACTGTTTGCGAAACGCTACTGAATGGCTTACCGATGGTGGTTATCCCTATCGCTTACGATCAATCGCATGTGGCCGGACGTGTGGTTCGTACCGGAGCCGGTCAGCGCTTGAACTTTAACCGTTTCAAAGCTGCACACCTGAAAGAGGCGGTTTGGGAGATATTGGGTAATCCCGGTTACAAAGCTGCTGCCGAACAGTTAAAACAATCGTTCATAGAGGCAGGCGGTACCGAAACAGCAGTGGATATACTTGAACAGATAACACTTAAACAACCTTTAGAAGTATTAAAAAATTAAACCGCTGTTATGGCAAAGTTTTTATTTGTTGTCCCACCATTTTTTGGTCACATTAGCCCTACATTAAGTATAGGTGCAAGTTTAATTGACCGCGGTCATGAAGTAAAATGGCTGGGTCTTACACCTCTTGCCGATAAACACATACCCTCAGGCGGCGAATATATTTTACCAGAGGCCGAGCTGGAAGAATATCAGGAAGAAATAGCCCGTATATTAAAACGCCAGGACGATGGCCCGGCTTGTTCAGGCCCGGAGGTAATGAAACTTGCCCTGGAAGAAACTTATGTACCATTTGCCAAAATGATGATGCCTGGCTTAAGCAACTTTGTTGACAGCTGGAAACCGAATGTTATTATTAACGACTGTATTACTTTTGCCGGGGCGTTATGCGCCCATATAAAAGGCATCCCTTGTGTAACTACTACACCCGTACCGCCTGATGTAATGGGCGATACCGCAAACAGTGCCCCTAAAATATTTGAGTGGCAACAAAACCTTATAAAAGGCTTACAACAGGAGTTTGGAGTTTATGGTGATGATATAGTTATTCACTCTCATAAGCTCAATATGATATTTACGTCTCAGACTTTTGCCGGTTTTGATGAAGTACCGCCGCATATGAAGTTTGTTGGCCCTGTAAAAGGAAGGCCTAACAATGCCGCTTTTGATTGGGAACGATTATCAAAAGCCACTACTCCAAAAGTTTTTGTATCCCTGGGTACATTACTGGTTGATATACGTAAGGAGTTTTTTCAAAAGCTGATCACTGCTTTTGAAAATCAGCCTGTAACTATTATCGCAGCTACTAATCCTGACATTTTTGAAGAGTGGCCGGAAAATTTTATTGTAAATGGTTTTGTGCCGCAAACCGAGCTAATGCCCCATATGAACGCGGTAATATGCCATGGCGGTTTCAATACTGTCAATGATACTTTTACCAATGGCTTACCTATGCTCATCACTCCTATTGCTTACGACCATTTTCATACAGCTAAGCTTATTGAAAACTCAGGAGCTGGTTTAAGCATCCGTTACAAGCGCCTGCGGATAGCCGATTTACGGGATACTGTTTTTGAATTGCTGCAAAACCCACAATATCGCAATGCTGCTTTAAAAATAAAGGAAACATTTATAGCAGCTGGCGGAAATAATAAAGCAGTACAACTACTGGAGGATTTTGCAGATGCTGAAAAAGTTTTAGAACCTTTGAATTAACCGGTAGTATGAGAAGAAAACTACTATTTATTGAAAGAATGCTTCATGGCGACGGCAATTATGCTTTCAATGCCATTTTGCCCGTAAAAATAAGAGGTACTTTCCGTGAAGCTGAAATACAAAGAGCGTTGGAGAGTTTACAAAAAAATCATGCTTTACTCAATGCGACAGTTAAAGATGACGTGCAGGGAGAGCCCTGGTTTGTTGTTGATAAAACAAATCCTGTTAAAATCCCGATACGTACATTAATCCGGAATACTGAAAAGGACTGGCAAACGGAGTCGGTAAAGGAATGGTCAAGAGCTTTTGATGGCTACAAAGAACCTTTAATGCGGCTTGTTTGGATTAAAGGCGAAATGGTTTCAGAAATAATTCTGGTAATGCATCACTGTCTTTTTGATGGGCGGTCAGCATTAATGATATTGGAGGAGTTTCTGCAATTGTTAGATAACCCCAATGCAGTTATTACTCCGGAAGTATCTATATCAGGTATTAAAGATGTTGTTCCTGAATCAATGCTAAACAATAGGTTTCATAACATTGTAGCGAAATTGGTGATAAGCGCAGCTTCATTAACGCTATCATTAATGCCTTCCAAAAATCAGATTGAGGAAAGGAAAAACGATTATCTTATTCACTGGAGGCTCGATAAGGAAACAACCTCGGCTTTACTTGCCCGATGCAAAGATGAAAACATCAGAGTAAATAGTGCGATATGTGCTATTATCCTTGATGCCTTCAAGGATATCAGACAAGAAAAAGCCAAGAACAAAATTTTATGCCCGGTTGATATCCGCAACTTTAACCCGCAGATAAAGAAGAACAACATTTTTGCCTTTGCTTTAATGATACTTGTTTCCGCTTATCCTGGTCTTGATTTTTTCAGTAATGCCAGGGCTATACAAAAAGATATAGATAAGAGAATGGCCAAACTTAACCCTTATAAAATCATCATGCTCTTAGAGGCCGCTCATGGCTCACTGCATAAGATAGTAGATTTTTTAAGGCATCAGAAGCCCGGTAATGATTGCATGTTTTCAAACCTCGGTAAAGTAGACATTCCTTTTAAATATCAATCATTTGAACTTGAAACCATCTTCAGTCCATCAGTTATGGTACCCGAAGGACATGCAACGGCTTTTACTACTTCCACCTACAGAGGCGAAATGGATTTTTCTTTTATAAGCAATGTAAGCAGCCTGCCTTATGAGGATGCCAAAGCTATTAAAGACAAAATGATTAGAACAATAACAACATTGGCCACAACCGAAAAATATAGTATAGCATAATGAAAAGAAAGCTACTATTTGGCGAAAGAATGCTACATGGTGATGGGACATTGCCTTTTAACGGCGTTATTCCTTTCAGATTACTTGGTGTTTTTGCAGAGGCAGACCTGAAATATGCGTTAATGCGTGTGCAGGAAAAACATCCCTGGCTTAATGCCTTTGTGCAAAATGACGATAACCAAAGACCTTGGTTTGTTATTGACGAAACCAAATCGGTTAGTATCTCTGTAAGAATTGAGAACCGGTTAAGTGACAGCGATTGGCAAACAGAGTCGCACAGAGAATTACTTACACCCTTTGATACGGCTAAAGGCCCTCTTTTGCGACTGGTATGGTTAAAGGGCGATACCGGATCTGATATGATTATCACCATCCACCATTGTTTATGTGATGGAGGTTCGGCCATGAGTATATTAGCTGAATTACTACAGCTTTTGGACGATCCCAATACCGATATTGGCAAAGAAGACCCAATAAAAGGTGTGGAAGATATTATTCCGCCGGCTATTCTTAACAACAAAGTCAAACAAATAAAGGCTAAACTGATTGGTGGTTTGGCCGCGGTAGTTTTAAAACTAATTCCGGTAAAGAAAAATCCTGTTAAACGGAAAAAAGATTATCTGATTCACTGGAAATTTGATGAACAACTGAGTAAAGAGCTGATAGTTTATTGCAAATCAGAAGGTGTTACCGTAAATACCATGCTGTGCGCGGTACTGCTAAGTGCCTTTATAGAGGTAAGGAAGAATCAGGCTCACAACAAGGTGTCATGCCCGGTAGATATCCGGAGATTTGCCCCCGAGATTAAGAAAGATCAGATATTTGCGTTTGGTTTGATGCTGGTAGTTTCTTTACGTGCAGGCCTCGGTTTGTTAGAAAACATTAAAGCAATGCAAAAGGATGTTGATCAAAAAACAGCTAAACTGGATCCCTATGCTACCATGATGATGATGGAATCGGCGCACTCCGCTATGGATAATTTCACCAATCTTTTGAAAAACGGAAAATCTACCAATGATTGCATGTTTTCCAATCTTGGCAAAATAGATATTCGGCATAAATACAGTTCGTTTGAGTTGGAAACTATTTTTAGTCCTGCGGTAATCGGTCCTCTGGGCAATACTACTACACTCGTTACTTCTACCTTCCGCGGTCAAATGGACTTTTCATTTATAGCCAGTGAAGGGTTCATTCCTTACCCAGATGCCTTATCTATTAAAAATAAAATAATCAGCATTATTAAAGAACAGATTGGTCACGTTTCAGAAGTTGTTGCATGAAAAGAAGATTAATGATGGTAGAAAGAATTATGTATGTTGATACGATTACACCGCTCAACTGCGTGTTTACTGCCAAAATAACGGGTAATTTAAACCCTGAAAATTTGAATATCGCTCTTTCTAAAATTCAGCTAAAGCACCCACTTTTACGTGTTTCCATCGAGGACGATCAAAAAGGTGGCCCGTATTTTATTACAAACCAACAAGTAAAACCTATTCCGGTTCGTATTACAGAAAGGCTAACTGATGATGATTGGCTAAAGGAATCTGAAACAGAGTGGTATAAGCTTTTTGACCAGGAAAACGTGCCATTAGCCCGGATAGTTTGGGTAAGATCGGCAACGGTATCTGAACTGCTATTGGTTATGCCACATTGTGTTTGTGACGGTACTACCTGCGTTGCATTAATGACAGAACTATTAAGTTTAACAGATAATCCAGATCGGGACCTTGAGGTATATTCAACATTTAATTCGGTACGAGAGTTAATGCCCGATAGCTTTAATATTGCTAAGAGCACACGTAAAGGCAGATTTTTTTCCGTTTTGGGCAAATTATTCTTCATGCTCAGAAGCATTAAAAACAAACATGGTAAAAAAAATAATTATGTATTACATTGGAAACTTGATGAAGATAAAACCCTTGCTATAGCTGACGCCTGCAAAAATGCCGGAACCTCGGTACATGCGGCGCTGTGCGTAGCTTTACTTCAGGCATTTCAAAAAGTAAGTGGTGATAAAGCCAAAGGGAAAGTGATCAGCCCGGTAGATATACGCCGCTTTATTCCAGCAATAAAGCACGATACCATGTTTGCTTTTGCACCTATTGTTGAGTTAAAACTGGATAAAAATAAAGAGTTGGATTTCTGGAGCCTGGCCCTTAAACTTAAAGCCGACCTAACCGCTAAGATCAAAGAAATGAATGTATACGAAATGCTATGGATTGCCGAGTATATGCATTCTACCGTAAACAGAATGATTAAGGTTTTGAAGGCGAGCGACGGCAGTCATGATATTACCTTTTCAAATATAGGTAGGCTTAATATACCCGAAACTTATGACACATTTAATTTAGAAACTATTTATAGTCCTACGGTAGTGTTTCCCTGGCGAAACGCTAATACGCTGATTACAACAACGTTTAAAAATCAAATGGATTTTACATTAATGTCAAATAATGGTTTCCTTAATAAGGATGAAGCTTCAAAGATAAAAGCAACAGCAATGGAAATATTATTTGCCCATTTACAGCAGTTATCGCATGCGTAATATATTTAAAAACAATAATAAAAAAACCACACTGAAACGGTTTGTACTCAAACGACTGCCTTATTATATTGTCCCAAACATTGTTTTCAATACAGTGATAGCTTATGCCAGCTTCAATAAGCTGGGCTATACCTGTTTATTTGAAGGCGAACAAAGTGTTGCGAGACTTACACTCCCAATGGCATTATTTCTACCCTTTATTATTACGCTTGACATAATAAAAAGAACGATACAAGCTACTGAACAAGGTACACTTGATCTTGTACTTGATGGAAGCCTAATCAAAAATAAATTTATGCTACAGATGAGTATTATAAATGGCTTAAGTACATTTATACTTGTTTTAATTGTAATGCTTGGTGCTCAATTAACCTTACCGGCACATTATAAACTTAATGCAACTATAATGGCCTGTCTCGATGGTTTACTCGCCGCTATTCTTTCCGTCGTTTTCACTTACCAGCCTATCAGAAAATTAAAAAAGCATATGTTTAAATCAGTTAAAATACCGGTAACAGGATGACCGATCTCACTTTTAAACGAGTTTTTAGAAATCAGTTATTTCTTTATTGAATATACTTTCGATCTCTGTTGCTGAAAGTGGTTGTGCGTAAACCTTTATCTTATCCATATAACCGTGAAACACTCTTTCAGATGGAAACTCTTCATTACGTCCAATTTGCCATTTATTAGCCACAGATAAATTTACCGGCCCCTCTACTACTGCTGAACCGCTTAATTTACCATCTATATAAACAAATAAAGTATTGCCATCACAAACGCCGGCTATATGATGCCAGTGTTTTTTCCAGTTGTCGGGAAGTTTTACAGTACAATCGCCCCTGCCCCAGCCACCGGCAAAAAAGGTAAGCGTTTTATTATCGCTCATTTGCAAAACGTGCGTATCCCCTTTAGTTAGCATATCAACTAAACCATTTTCCTCTCCATTGGGATACACCCAGGTCATCATGGTAAGGGTTTGCCCCATATTATCAAGACATGCGGCATTTTGCACCTCGGCAAAACAATCATCGCCTAATTGTATTTTTTGTCGGGGTTCAGTCTTAGGTTGTTTTGTTTGAATGATGTGGGCAATATTTTCAAAACCAGACTTATCGGTTAAATATTGAGCATCAGTATTTTTTGTAAAAGAAAGGTCAAGCAACAAAGAGCCAGCATTGTCATCAAATACTTTATATAAAGACCTTATATTATTTACAATCAATAAATTAACACCAACATACTCAGTGTTAAAATGATGCTTTATTATTTTATTTTCTCCAGCAACAAGTTGAATCGAGTCTTTATATAAGATTAAATTATTCAATTTTACCGGGATAATAAATAGTTGATCTTTACCCGTCAGGTTTTTAACGTTATAACTTATTTGTTGTTCTTTTCCTTTTTTGATCAGTGCTTTTATTACCAAGTCTGTTATTTCAAAAGGATGCTCAACAGGTTTTGCAGGTTCAATAACCTCAATCGGGCTTTCACCAACGCTATCCAAACCTATCTTTAACTTTCCGAGGCGATACAATTTATAACCTATAGAATCAGTAACGGTTGCCCCTTGTGGTACAAGGATATTTTTAGTGGTTAATACCTTCCCATCAGTATATAATTTGATATTTTTTGTACCTATTGAACCCTTGTTTTGGGCCGTAAATACAAGCCATAAAGTTTCATTGGGCTCAACTTTCGATTTCCGCACACTATATTTAAGCAGTTTTATATCAGCAGAGGTTTTGGTTTCAGATAAATCCAAAGGGTCCTTATCTTTAGGCCAGTTATTTTGAGGCTTGTTACTCAATCCAAACTTCATTGTACCACCCTGACTGATTACAGCATGTGATAAAGTTAATTGCTGGTAAGCTTTCTCGTTGATACTTAATGAGCTAACGTATTTATTTACGGCTGATTGATTTTCAGCTTCAATTATCCATGTTTTATGATTAGCCAGATGCAATTTCACCAACTGAAATAAAGGTGCGCCTACAGCATATTCTGGCCTGCCGGGGCCTGTTGGGGAAAAACCTAAGGCACTAAATATATAAGCGCTTGACATGGCACCCAGATCATCATTACCAGGCAAACCATCCGGACTGTTTTTATAGCGAGATAGCATAATATCTCGGCACCATTTCTGGGTCAGATCAGGCCGGCCGGCCGAATTAAATAAATAAGGAAGATGTATAACCGTTTCATTATCAAAAAGTATCACATTATTACTTAAAGCAGAATCTAAACGCGCGCTAAATGCACTATTGCCCCCCATTAGGTTTACCAGGTCTTTGGGATTATGAGGAACAAAATAGGAATAAACCCATTTATCCCCCTCTTTATAACCAGACATGGCCGGATTTATCTTAAAATCATTACCTGATCTCGGTAACAGGAATAAGGCATCCGGATAAAATAAACTTCTGTAATTGAAACCTCTCTGCTGTAAAAGTTGATAATCGGCGTCATTATGCATCACCAATTTGGCATATTGCGACAATGCCCAATCATTATAAGCATACTCTACCGTACGGGTTACCGATTCAGAGCTGGTATAAGGTACATAACCCATGCGATGATAGATTGCCATGTCTTTTTGCACAAATGGCGAATCAACAATATTACTTTTCATGGCTTTGTATGCCAGTGTTTTATCAAAGCCCGTAACACCTTTCAAATAAGCATCCACTATAATTGGTACAGCGTGGTTGCCGGTCATAGTTTCGGTAGGTAAATGACCGGTTTGCTTATAAATATCCAGCATGGATAAAATACCATCATTCTGCTTTTCCGGATATAATAAACTCAACAGCGGATGTAAGGAACGAAATGTATCCCAGGGAGAAAAGCCACCGTACTGAACCTTGCCAGAGGCCTGATGAACAATACCATCCTCACCACGGTAATTACCATCAACATCAGAAATCACCCATGGAATTAAAAGTGAGTGGTACAATGCCGTGTAGAATACAGTTTTATTGGTTTCACTGCTATCTGTAATGTCAATGGTTGATAATTGCCTGCTCCATTCCTGTAAAGTTCTCTTAGCAAGTATCCCCAAACTGACTTTACCAACTTCCTGATCAATATTATTTTGAGCACTGGCATAGCTTACTGTAGATGTACTTAATTTTATCTCAATAACTTTTTGCCCCTTTACCGCACTCTTAAAAGTAAACAGGTAACCATCTTTTACTTGTTCCTTATTGGTGTAGCTTTCATTAAAATTAATAACCGTATTTAATGCGGAGCCATGTACAGTTCGCTCAGAAATGATCTTTATATTTCCGGCATTACCTATAAAAACCTGAGCCTTTGTTTTTGAGGAAAATGTAAATCGCATTATACCAGTACGTACTCCGGCACTTGCTTCTGCTATAACATGGTTATTAAACTTTACTTTATAATAGCCAGGATGGGCTACCTCATTACGGTGAAAAAAACTACTATGATAACTCCCTGGTTCAAATGTTTGATTTCCGGTAACAGGCATAATGAATAAACGGCCTGCAGAACCTTCTGGAAAACCACTGTGATGACCAAAACAACTGAAATAATAGATAGATGAATCAGCATAATTGTACCCCTTAGCACCCGTAACGCGAGTTTCAGGACTTATCTGAATAAATCCGGAAGGCGCAACTGCTCCAGGATAAGTGCCGCCATCTCCCCCCCAGTGTGTAAGCACGCCACTTTTTGTAGTCCCAATGAACGGGTTTACATATGATATATTTGATTTGTTCTGTGCGTGGGCGTTAATTACGGGCATTAGGCGTAACACCAACAAACTACGTAAGAAAGAGCGTTTCAACATAAATCAATTTTATATCTTAATGTATATCTTTCTTTTATCCAATATATAACCCACCAACCAGCAAAGCATCATATAACACAATGCAAATACCAGCGTACCGAATGCTCCAGGGAAAATCGACTGATAAAACACCTGGTTTATCCAGTCGTAAAAACTCAGGCCTGTTTTTACCCAGATAGTTGAAATTACCGTGAATAATAACTCAGATAGCAGGTATATAGCCAGCGAATTTCGTCCAAAAACCAAAAAGAAATCAGTACCGCGTTTGAGGTTCTTTATTTCAATAGCGTATATCAGCACACCAATAATCACCAGGTCTATGCCAACGGTAAGCAAAGTGAAGGTACTCGTCCATAATTTTTTAGCTATAGGAAAAAATTGTCCCCAGAACAACGCCACAAGTACTAAGCAAACACCGGCTATTAATAGCTTGGTTACAGATTCATAATTACGTCCCTTACGTTGGATGTATGCGCCTGCCAAATACCCGCCTATCACGTTCACTATAGCTGGTAAGGTACTCAGCAACCCTTCCGGGTCAAACGCTATGGGGCCGCCCTTATCATGGTATAAATGAGCATTTCCCATGATCAAAATATCTAAACGGGTTCCGGCATTGCCCAGCATGGTAAATTCTTTACCTGCTTCTCCAAAGAGTAATAAAAAGATCCAATACCCAATTAGGAGCAGAACAGAAATAATTATGGCTGCTTTTTTTGAACAATAATGTACAATAAGCGACCCGAAAAAATAACAAAGTGCAATACGTTGTAATACGCCCATAATGCGGGTATTACCTAAAGGATTGAATGCCCACCCTCCGGCTTCCCGATGAAAAAATGGAAACCAATACATTAAATAGCCGAGTAAAAATATGATCAGTGTACGCTTGCCAATCTTACGCAGAAAAGCACCATCATTTTCAAACTTATTTTTAGAAAAACTTAATGCATTCCCTACCGCGAACAAAAATGATGGAAAAACCAGGTCGGTTGGGGTAAAACCAAACCAGGCAGCATGATCAAGCGGAGCCCATTGTACAGCACCCGAACCGGGGGCATTAACAATGATCATAAAGCATATTGTCATGCCCCTGAAAATATCAAGTGTTATAAACCTGTCTTTTGATAAAGCCATACGTTATATTATAAATTATAATTTACCATTCAAGGTATAAGTTACCCTACCCGCTTCTTTTTCTGATTGTACACGAACCTTATCGGGCCGGTTGCCATTTTCGTCATAAACAACCATTTGATTGGCACCAGGCTTTAACCAGCACTCAGGAATATACATACCTATATTGCCAATTTTTTCCGGATAGCGACCAAGATTATGTCCATTTACCCATACCGAACCATGGCTTAAACCATCAGTATGCACACGCCATATTAAATATTTCCCCTTTACTTGAGGCACAGTAAATTCCGTCCGAAAGAACTGAGGACCTTCAAATGTTTTCACTGGTAAAAATTTATTCCAGCCATCAATTACAAATGGATTACCGGGGCCACCAAACATTTTCCAATCACTTAACACCATGCCGTTACCTATACTGTTAATCTTTATAGGTTGGTCTATCCCCCCTTCGTTAGAATAGTTTTCAATGAATAAAGTTAGGGTTATTGGTTTTTGAAGTGAGGCGGAGTCGATAACATCAACGGAGAATGGAGAGTTCCAGCCTATATGTACTGCTACCTGCTTGCCGTTAATAAATACGGTTGCGTTTTCGTCTACACTCCTGAAATTAACAATCAATTTGGATGGATTGCCCACTTGCACAGGAATAACAGTTTGAAACCAGCCAAAGCCCTCCTGTTTGTTGAATACGTCGTCGCCTATCTTATACTTTTGCCAACGTGTTGTATCAAATGCCGGAATCGGGTTCTTTACATCTGTAACTTTGTATGCCTTGATAAAATACCAGTTGCTTGTTGTTGAGATAAATGGGCCACCTTGTTTCAACAGAACCTGACCCGATAAACCTTTCTTATCGACATCAGTAATGGTACCCATATAAGCAGCCAGTTTGTCGCGGCCATCATGAGCGGTAAATACGGTCATTGTATGTATACCTTTTTCAAGTTTAAGTGCTACCTCACTATCTCTTACTTTCCAATCAACAATCTTTTTTCCATCAATAAAAGCAGTTGCCCGGTCGCCGCCATCAACCTGCATGGTGTATTTTCCGGATGAAGGAATATCCAATTTAGTACGATACCATGCATTGGCTGTTAAATTTCCATCAGCTCCCATTTGCCGAGGGCTTACCGATCTAAACCAATTTTGATCGTTATAACCCGACTCTGCAAAAACAGACGCGTTTTTGTTCTGCCATGCAGATAAATTAACAGTTAAAGATGTATTTATATTTAGTTGATTATTAACCTTTAATAACGCTTCGCTATTTTCTGTATATAACCAAATTGGGCCATCTTTCTTTGCCTTCAGAGGATGCTCCGCACTCATAAGTAATTGCTTATTCAGCATCTTAACTCTACCAAGATATGCAGGGCCACTAATAATAGCATTTAAGTCAGGTTGTTCAGTAAGCCAGGTTTTATCCATGCCCTCTGCGTCCAATACCAGGATACGTACTTTCTGTCCAGAAACCTCAAAATTATACTCATCACGGCCTGGGCCTTGTTTTGACGTGGTAGTTAGGCTAACGCTGCCATCAGTTAATTTAAATGCAGTATTACCTTTAGATAGGGTTGGTTTTCCGCTTGTTTGGAAATAAAGCGCTATAGGGTCGCCCTTTTTTGATTCTACCAAAATAGTTGTAGTATTTCCCTGTTTTACCAAACCATATATACGACTTAACGCCCAGTTAAGGGTTATTAAATTATTGATGATATAGTTATGAACGAGGGGGTAAATTTCGCCTGGAGCTAAAACTATACTTGATGATGGTATCCCCTCACCCACTTTAACAGTTGTTTTTAGATTTTTTTTACCAGGATTATCCAAAAAGATCAGATCACCGGCATCGGCAGATCGAGCTGTTATTTTTAGAGCAGTATCAGCCGCTATGTCTTTATACGCAGCTGTTGCATTGGTGCTATTTTCTAATATATCCTGAAAGCTACGAGCAAATATGGCAGCGCGTTTGAAACCAAAATAAATTGGCCTAAGGTCGCCGGCCTGCCCAACGGCCGCACCATAATCATAGGATGCCGCATCTTCATCATTATTGGTATAACCAAAGTTCGAGCCGCCATGAGCCATGTAATAATTATATCCGCCGCCGCCATGAGCAATGATTTTCCAGGTACGCCTTGCATAAACACCCGAATCTGTTGGTTTGGCACCATACTGCGAATACCAAACACTCCAAAACTCAGTTGAGAACCACGGGTTCGGTCGTTTAGGATCATCCAATGAATCATCTCCTGCGGGGTCTGTGGCATGGTGAAGGCCACTAAAAAAATACGGTACCTCCATCCCTAAATTCAGGGCTTTGCTTTGTAATCGCTTGAAGTAATTATCGGGCATTACCGTTCCCCAACCGTTATTATGCTCGTTTTCGAGTTGTATTAAAATTACCGGGCCTCCTTTGTTTATCTGCTGATTAAAGACTACAGGCAAAAGTTTATCAAAAAAGCGATCTACATATTTTTCAAACGCTGCGTTATCTTCTCTAACACGTACGCCGGGTTTAAACTTAAGCCACAATGGATAACCACCAAAGTCCCACTCAGCACAGTAATACGGGCCGACGCGAACAATGGCATACATCCCAAGTTGTTTTACCGTACCTAAAAAGGCATTAAGGTCATGGTCGCCGGTAAAATCAAACTTCCCTTCCTGCGGCTCATGGATATTCCAAAACGTGTATACTTCCACACAATTAAAACCCGCGCGCTTTAGTCGCAATAACCTATCATACCAAAGCTGGCGCGGTATTCTCGCATATTCTAACCCGGCGGATGCTAAAAAAGTCCGTTTACCATTAATTAGAAAGCCCTTTTGGTCAAAATCTATATAAGGCTTAGCTACCTCATGAGCCGGGAACATATGATCATTAATGGTCTGTCCATTGCTCTTGTTGAAGCAAAGCAAACACAGTAAAATAACAAAGGAAATATTAATACGCCTGCTCATTACTGTTGGCTATACGTTTGTTTAATTACACTATGATATTTCTCAAACAACTGCTTAGATTTTTCTATCGGGTTACTATTAACGGTATTAGGGTAAGCATTATCGTGCTTGTTTACCCATTGCCATTCCCAGTCTTTTACCTGCTTATCAAAACCATGTTCATCAAACGCGGTTCCTGTATTAAGCGATTTATCCAACTGATTAAAATACAAAGCCCAGCGTGGCTTATAGTAGCCTTTTATTAAGCCTGCCCACTGGCGGTTAGAGTATTCACGCAAACCGCTTTCTTTATCGCCCCAAAGGGTAACTAAATCGCGGGCATTAAATTCGTACAGATTCTTCTCTTTTTCGGTGATGCCATTAGCTCTGGCCTCGCTGATCCACTTGCCCAGTAAGAAATCCTGACGAGTGCTTAGTAAAGCATCCATATCATCCAGCAGCTGTAAAAACTGCGTGCTGTATTGTTTAAAACCTGCTTTATCTTTACTTAAGTAGGCAGCAGCCATTTTTTGTTGTAACGGATTGGCATAGTTTGCCAGCACCTGGCGTGTAACATCAACCAGATCATACTGAAAACCGTCGCTCAGTTTTAAACTGTCTGATGCCTGTATAAATAATGTCCAGGCCTTAACGAGTTCTGCAGGATCATAATCCAGTTTGGTTAAAACCCTATCAATGCTTTTTTTCATGGTAGGCCGGGCCACAATAATAGATTCTTGCCCGCCCTCGGTTAAACCACCAGAGTAGACAGTATTCAGGAGAATATGCCAGGCATCATTTATCTGGCTGTTGCTTTGGCCATAACGTCTCTGTGCGTAGTTTATCAACCATTTATCTGCATCAATTGGTGTATCGTTCCATACATTTTCGAGCATCAAGGCAAACAGTGCCGGATTTTGCTCAATACCTTCAGGTGTAACACCTATGCCGCGCATGTTTTTTGATTCGGGATCATGCAGGGCAATAGCGGGGTCGGTAGCTACATGCCGCATACGGCCAAATAAGCTGATGTTCCCTCCAAAGTTTTGCAGCATGCTCCATATCCACGGTTTACCATAATAAGCCTCGGTACGGTTCCAAACTGGGTGAGCATCGCTGTATAAATCTAAAACAATCATTTGCTCATTAGGTACTGCATTTAACAACGCCTTGATTTGCTGCGGCTGCCAAAATTTGTTGTTATAATGAAACATCCAGCCCTGCATTACCCAAATGGCTTTGGGGTCGGCAGCGGCCATAGAATTAAATACCTTTTTGCTCATACCATCCAGATAGGTAGAATCATTGGTTGGCGGTACATTTTCGTTAAAAGTATCAGCAGAATACAAATGGTCTGTACCGAACTCTTTGGTTTGTGCCTCTATATATTTTTTACCGATGGTTTCAAACATCGGATCGTCGGGGTCAAGGATATATACATCGGGAAAACCGGCATCCCAGTTGGTTTTTTTAACCTTTGCACCAGGGTACTTATCTTTAAATGAAGGCGGTACGTGCCCTGTAAATGAAGACAATACAGGTTTCATACCAAATGAGCGCTCACGCTCTAATATTTTCTTTTGAAGTTCTTTGTGCGAGTCCATCCAGTGCTGTGGCAGCGGGCCACCCCAGGCATCAATGTTCCCCATCCAGAACCAAGCAAAATAAGCCGGGCCGCTAAAAAACTCATCGAGTTGCTTATCGGTAAAGCCCATGCTTTTATATACATTTTGCCAAACAGCTTCTTCGCCAGTAATGGCCAAAGGCAGGTTAATACCATTCAAAGCCATCCAGTCAATTTCTTTTTGCCAGCGGTCCCAATCCCACCATGCCATAGAATAATTGTATGTACAATAGTTTAAATAATAGCGATACTGATATGGTGTGGTTTTATGAACCAAACTTTTCACCATTGGCGGAGTTGCCTGTAATTTAAGATTGGTACCATTCCAGCCAATATCGCAAAAACAATAGTTTTTAAGGTAGTAGTTTAACGCTGATGCTATAGATAGTCCATTATTACCTCGCAAAACTATTTTGTCATCCTTGCTCTCCAGCTCAAAAACATCTTTGCCATTTTGCTGCTCAATTGCTTCAATGATAAACCAATTGCTTTTACCGGGTATAACCCTTTCAATAAAAGCTAATGAAGTTTTCTGATCTACCTGAGCGCTGGCTCTGAAACCTGCAAATAAAACAATAAGTATAAGTAAACATTTTTTCATTTATCAAGCTATGGATTAAGATGTACAATCAAGAATGAGGGAAGTATAAAACTGCCAGTAACCAAAACAAGATATTTGCTAAATGAAATTTTTGTTCGGGTTACCAGCAGTTATTTTATCATAAATTAAAAGTTAGGATTTTGTACTAAAACACCTTTACTCTTATCGATTTCCACTTGTGGAAGCGGATAATAGTAATGTTTGGGGCGAACAAAAATAACGTTCTTGTTTTTATCAAGCGGAGCTTTTGATATTGGAGAATTATAAATGGCTGCTATGTCAACTATTTTATCCTTATCCCAACGCATCAAATCCTGGTGGCGCTCGCCTTCACCGGCCAGTTCCACGCGGCGCTCATGAATTAATTCCTTCATGCCTGCACCCGAAACTGGTTTTAATGCTGCTGAAGCCCTGTGCCTAACCTGATTAATAAGCGCGTCTCCTGCTCCTGCACCTTGTGTACGGATCAAGGCTTCGGCAACTAACAGGTAGATATCGGCTGAGCGCATTAAAGGCACTGCAAAGCTATGGTCTACACCACCACCGGCCGCCGCACTGTTAAATACCGCATACTTGCGGAAAACATAACCAGTTGAAGAAAGATCAGCGGTGAAAGTGGTTTCGCCATTACCGTCGCCAATATCAACTTTATCACCAACACCTAACAAGGTAGCCTGTTTGCGCGGATCATTGGCTTCAAACTCATCGGCAAGCCCTTGTAGTGGTTGGCTAAAGCCATAACCACCCCATGGACGAGGGATATAGTACACGGTAAAATCATTCTGAATTACGTTTTGCACTGCCTGAATAGATAATAACAATTCCTTGCTGTTTTCATTGGCACGTGTAAAGTTATCCTGATAATTGGCAGCCAATGCATAATTAGCATTGCTCACCACCTGGTTTCCTGTTGCAATAGCTTCAGGGAATTTTTCCCAGTACATGTACAGTTTGGTTAAAAGCCCGAGCGCTGTTCCTTTGCTTACACGACCACGATCTGTTGGGCCATAGCTTTCAGGAAGTAAGCTAACAGCCTGTTTCAGATCTGATTCGATCTGCTTGCGTACATCTTCAATAGGCGACTTTGCTATATTGAAGTTTTGTTTCGTATAATCATCTTCGGTGATGATAGGTACATCTCCATAAATTACCATTAAGCGCCAGTATCCAAATGCTCTGAAAAAGTAGGCCTCACCCATGCTGCGGCTTTTTATAGCCGGGTCAATGGCGGTAATTTTAGGTATATTCAAAATACAATTGGTTGATCGGTTTACGGTTTCGTATTTCCATTTCCAACTATAGTTAACCTGTGCGTTAGATGCATCATAGGTTAAGTTTTCAATTGCTTCATCTTCGCTGTGGTCACCAGAACGCCAGTAATCATCGGATGCTACATCAAAAGTAGTTTCGGCGTGGGCTATATAGTCTTCGCCTTCCAATAAACTGTATATGCCTGTTATGGCAGTTACCGCATCAGATTCATTTCTAAAATAGTTATCCGTATTGTAAACACCCTGCTGTTTCAGATCGAGTGCTTTTTTACAGCCAGTGGTAAATAACATTGCCAGTGCTGCTGCATATAATATTTTGTTTGCTTTCATGAGGTTATAATTTTGCTGTTACACCAAATGTTATTGTACGTACCGATGGGTATTGCGCCACATCAACCCCTCTTTGGAGGTTACCGCTTGTTGTATAACCAAGCTCTGGGGTATACCCTTTATAATTGGTTATCATAAACACATTTTGCCCAGAGGCATATACTCTTACGCTACTTAAAGCCGCTTTTTTAGTCCATTGTGATGGCAGCGTATAACCAAGAGTTACATTTCTGAGGCTGAAATAATTACCACTTTCAACAAAAAGATCTGAGGTACGATAGTTATCATTAGCACGATCCAAAGACATACGCGGAATGGTGTTGCTGGTACCCGGTCCTGTCCAACGGCCCAGTGTTTCAGCATACATGTTAAATGGATAAGTTGGGTCAATACCCTGCATCCTGTCGGCGTTATACAGGCTTACACCAAATACACCGGTAAAGTTTGCAGACAGATCAAAACCTTTATAAGATACGCTACCCTGTAAGCCAGCTGTTACGTTAGGATTCGGATTACCCAGGTTAGTACGATCATTACCATCAATTAGGCCATCGCCATTGAGGTCAAGAAAGCGTACATCGCCAGGTTTGATATTGGCCTTACGCGGATCATTCTTAAGAGCCGGGTCATTATCAATATCAGCCTGAGTTTGGTAAAGTCCGTTTGTTTTCCAACCGTAAAATGAAGCTATTGGTTGCCCTTGATATGTTCTGGAAATTTCCTGGTTTGAACGGCCATAGAAAGCCGAGCCCACATATGAACCATCACCGTAAAGCTCGGTTACTTTGTTTTTAATAAAGGATGCATTTGCGCCAACTGAGTATTTTACTTTGTTACCACCCTGGTAATTAAGCTCAACCTCAAAACCTTTATTATTCATTTTACCAACGTTTTGGCTTGGTATAGTAACCAAACCAACTGTACCTACTACCGGAGGCGACAATAGCATATCGCTGGTATTTTTATTAAAATAGGTTACCGTTGTATTTAACTGATTGTTTAAGAAACCGGCCTCTAAACTTACGTTAGCCATAGAAGTACGTTCCCAATGTACGTCAGGATTGGCTATACGTGTAATAGCTGCACCGCTTACACCTGTACCACCAAAGGCATAACCACCATTACCATAGGTATTGTTAACCTGTATTAAACTGGTGTATTGAAATGTGGGGATACTCTGGTTACCCAATTGCCCCCAGCCACCAGTCAGTTTCAGATTGCTTATCCAGCTGATATTTTTAATAAACTCCTCGCTTGATAGTCGCCAACCTAATGAAAATGCTGGAAAATAGCCCCACCTATCATTTGGGCCAAACCTTGACGAACCATCACCACGGAATGTTACCGTGGCCAGATAACGGTCATCATAATTATAATTGGCCCTACCAAAGAATGATTGAAGAGAAGACAGATCAGGAGCTGTACCAGTATTAAACTGGCTATCGCCTAAATAAAGAAAACGCTGATCTAAAGAGGTATCGCTAAAACCAACTCTTGATGCTCCAAAACCAAAGTTATTGTTGAATTTTTGGTAAGAATATCCACCGGTAAATGTTAAATGGCTTTTTCCAAATGTTTTGTCATAAGTAAGGAAAGCCTCCAGTAGTTGCGAATATTCTTCAGTCTCATTTTGTTGAAGCGTTGAAAAATTATTAGGCCTGGCTTGGTTTATGTCCTTAATATCAAACTCATAATGACGGCCAATATCACCATCAAAAGCATAGTTAACACGTAATTTCAATTCTTTAATAAATTGTAATTCAGCAAATGCATTGGCAAATGCCCTGTATTTACGAGTATACGCATCGGTTTGCTGTATAGTAGCATAAGGGCTGTTAATATCGCCCAGTTGATTTGCGAATGCTTTTGATGTGCCATAAGTTCCATCTGGGTTTACCAGTGGTATAGCAGGGTTAAAACGCAAAGCAGAGAAAATAAGACCGGTTTGTGAGCTGTAAGTATCAAAACCATTATTATTAGTAAAGGTTAACTGCACGTTTTCGCCCAGTTTAAACCATGGCTTTATTTTATGCTCTGAGTTGATACGAGTACTATAGCGTTTAAAATCGCTTTTGTCTATAATACCTTTCTCATCATATATAGATGTTGAGAAGTAGTAATTTGACACATCGTTACCGCCCTGAATATTCACATCACCATTGGTAACATGCCCGGTACCCATAATAGCACGTTGCCAGTCGGTACGTTGAGTAGCGTAATAAGTATCAGTCCATGGAGCTTCTATATCTACCCCGTCATTAGTATAACGTTCTCTTTTCAATTTATACAAATCAGGAGCTGTAAGTAAGCTCAGGTATTTGGTAGGATTTGAGAAACCGTTATAAAAATTAACTGTGGTATTAAGCTTTTGATTGTAGGTACCTTTTTTGGTAGTTACCAAAACCACACCATTTGCTGCCCTGGTACCATAAATAGCACTTGCCGATGCATCTTTCAACACATCAATACTTGCAATATCATTGGGGTTAACATCGCTCAAAGCATTTGGATCAAAGGTTGGTACTCCATCAATCACCACTAATGGATTTGCATCATTTAAAGTACCGGTTCCACGTATACGAATACTCGGAGCTGCGCCCGGCGAACCACTATTGCTTATTATACTTACACCACTGGCCCGGCCATCTAAAGCCTGTGCTGCCGAACTTACCGGCTGGTTTTGAATATCGCTGCCTTTAACGCTGGCTACCGAACCGGTAACATCAATTTTTTTGCTGGTACCGTAACCCACTACCACAACTTCTGTTAAAGCAGAGGGCAGGGTTTCCATGGTAATAGTTATACTTTTATTCCCGGCAATGGGAACTATTTTTTTAGCATAACCAATGTAGGTTAATTCCAACACACCATTATCAGGTGCGTTGATGCTAAAATTACCATTAACATCTGTAGTAATACCTACATTTGTACCTTGAAGCTTAACACTTACTCCAATTAATGGCTCACCTGTTTTGTCAACAACCTTCCCCTTTATAATGGCTTGCCTGCTGGCATCATCCTGGTTAGATATGATAACAACATTATCATCAGCCAATTTATAGGCCAACCTGTTATCAATAATTGTGTTGAGTATTTGATCAATCGTTGCATCTTTTACATTAAGATCAACCTTACCCAACCTTTTGATAGATGAGTAATTGTAAAAGAATCGGTAATCACTTTGTTTTTGAATTTTGGTTAATATGCTGCTTACTTCGGTCTGTTTTAAACTTAGTGTAAATTTCTGTTGTGAATACACTTTTGCCGAAACCTGCATGCATGTAACCAGAATTATTAAAAAAACTGCTTTCATCAGCAAAATAACTTTTAGACATACGGGGGCACCCTGAAGCGGAAAAACCCTTCTTGTTTTTTTCATTACATTTGTTTTGAAAATTAATGGATAGAGTAAGTACTGTATTGCAACACCTTACTCTTGTTAAATAAATCCTATTTGTTTTTACAGGGAGGAGTGCCAGCTCTTCCCTTGTTTACGTTGGATATTCAGGAATCTGATAAGTAATGTTTTAATGTCATACGCGGTTAGTTTTAGGGGTTAATTAGTTTTGTTTATCTTTTTTTGACAGGTAAATATTCTTTCCTTCCATCCTGAATTTGAATGGAGTTGTTAATTCAATAATTTGCATGGCCTCCTGCAATGGCTCCTTATCCAGTAAACCACTTATCTGCTCGGTTTTAAGGGCCTGGTCTTCAAATATCACTTGAACGTTATATTTACGCTCTATTTGCTTGGCTACATCTTCAAACAACTCATTGGTAAACAATATCTTATTATCAATCCAGGCTGTTTCTTTGATTTCATCTTGCTTAACCTGCGGCAATGTAGTAACCTGGTATTCAATTTTAGCCGCGTTCAAATTGTGATTAGATTCAGCCCTGGCCGGTGACACATTATTGGTTACCAGTAACTTTTCATTTGGCAACAGAATAATTGTTCTCTCTGGGTTGTTATTCAATTCAACCTGCACCTTACCTTTTAACAGCGTTGTTTCAATGTTTTTATCGTTGTTATAGGCTTTAACATTAAATATTGTTCCAAGCACTTTTACAGTAAGCTTACTGGTGTGTACCTGAAAAGGCTTTTGGGCATTGTGTGTTACCTCAAAAAAGCCTTCACCACTAAGACTTACATCTCTGGTATTTTTTGCAAACGATTCCGGATATGTAAGCGTGCTGCCTGCATTCAGCATTACTTTTGTACCATCAGGCATAACCAGCTTTTGGGTTTTACCGTAGGGCACATGAACTTCGTGGATTACCGAGGCTGAAGTTTGGTAAACCTGCCGAAATTTCAAGATGTAAAACAAGCTTCCGCCTACTCCTAATATTACTATAGCCGCAGCGGCCCATTTCCACGTAAATAAAGGTTTTATTGTACCCCTATTCATAATCGGAGACTCGTCTGCATTTTTTATTTTATACCAAAGATCTTCCAGGTTTGTACTGATGTCCTTTTCTTTATTTATTCCTGTTTGTTTAACATTACCTTTTAAAGCATCATTAACCTGATGCACTTTTCTGTATTCCGGAGATTGCTCAAGAAATGTTTCGAGTTCTGCTAATTCTTCAGCCGTGGCCTTTTTGCCCATGCTTTTAGCCATTAACTCAATAAACCTGGATTTGCCCATAAAAATTCTATACTTTACTAAAGACACAACACGATATGCTTTTTCCTAAAAGAAATAAAAAAAAATATTTTTTTTTAAACGGCCCAGGGCGGTACCGGTTATATATTACCAAGAGAGCCATCAAGTTTTTTAATGGCAATAGCTAATTGTGCAAAAACTGTTTTGTTTGAAAGACCAAGAATGGCTGCAACCTCATTGCATGACAAATCATCTTCCTTTACCATTTTGTATATCAGCTTACATCTGGGAGGCAATTCATTAACTGCTTTCAAAACTTTACTTTGTAATTCCTTACTGATTAGTAACTGAGCCGGATCAACAGATAAATGAAAATAATATGATTCGGTAAGCTGAAGTTCTTTAATTTTTTTTGATGATGCGCTGCGTAAATGGTTAAGGCTGGCATTTTTTATGAGTACGTACAGGTAAACCTGCAAGTTCTTTATAGTATCAAGATTGCTGCGGCCAAGCCAGATCTTTAAAAAAGCATCATTGACAATTTCACGTGCCACTTCCCTGTCTCCAAGGAGCGAACAGGCAAATGCATACAGTTTAGCTTCATGTATACTGTATAATTCCTCAAATGCAGCCTCGTCCCCGTTAACCTGAATACGACGTATACGTTCCTGTGTACTCACAATGGAGGGCATTTAAACCGGTTTAAATTAACTGAAATAGTTTTCAATAGGCAAAAATGTAAAATTATTACTACATATCGTATCTTAATGTAGCATTCTGCACCCATTGTTTAAAACCAGGAAATCTAATCCACTGCTAAATGGTTAATATACAATATCAATATAACATCACAAATAACCGTTTTAATCGTCAGAATCTTTACCAGCCAATTTAGCGGGATAGGCTTTTTTACCCTTTCCAGCAAACCATAGTATCCTGTTCATTACATCATCATTGCCTCCATCTATATGGTCATACTCTGGTTTTGAAGATAACTGAGCATAATGCAGGGCTGCTCCTTTAAGCGATGATAATTTAGGGCTCAATCTGTTTAAAGGTATACGATTGGGTAAGCTTTGATACATATAGTTTGATGGTTTATTGGTAAAGCAATCAAACATAGGCAATGCAGTAGCGTCAATAATATTCATTGGGGGTATCCCAAGTATTTGTTCAATAGACCGAACTATGCAGGTTTGATTGTAATTTTTACTCACTTTGCTCTGCAATCTGCTGTACGGACTAATTATAAAACCGGTAGTACGATAGGCCGAAACATGATCCCATCCTGCCTGCGAATCATCTTCGGTAACAAATATCACTGTATTCTTCCAAAAACGGCTCTTTGATAATGCTTCAACTATTCGGCCAAGTGCCAGGTCGTTATCAGCAACCATAGCTTCTGGTGTTGGGTAACCTGGTCGGGTACCCACTGTATGATCGGCAGAAAGCGCCATCACCATTAATTGCGGCAACTGATCGCCAGGCTTTTTCTCGTATTCTTTTAACTCATTTATAAATGCCGTAGCACGCAATTGTTCGTTAATTTTATGCTCATCAGAGCCAGGATAGTTTTGCGAGAGCATGGGGCGTACCCTCGATATAGTGCTTGTATTATTGAATTTAAATGGCTTACCTGCGTTATAATTATCGTAAATATCGCTCCAGCTAAGTTTGTTGTCAAAGTGAACAGCGCAGGCTTCACCATATATTCTTACGGTTTTACCATGATCTGCAGCATTATTCCATATAAAACCATTACCATCATAAACCAATGCATCTTCCTGTACATGCGGATAACTGCGAAACCATGACCGCACACTCTTTTCAACATAATCAGTCACCATAGCCGCATCTGTCCATTGATGTCCTTCGGCCGAGCATTTTCCGGATACATAATAATTGTCGAGCAATAAAAAATTGCGGGCAATATTGTGTTCATTAGGCGTAACGCTATCACCATAAATACACAAAGATTTAGCGCCATTACCTTCTGACATATCACCTAAAACCTGATCATATGTTCGGTTCTCCTTTATAATATAAAGCACATGATTAAATACCGACGGCTCACCTATACGTTCCGGTATAGGACGTGCTGCTACGTTTTTACGTGGCAGCAACTGGGCTATCTGCTGCCTGAAACTCAGGTTAAGGTCCTGTACCTTCTTGGTATATTGTTTCAAAAGCCCATCACCCGGGATTGGAATAATTGAAACAGTTGCTTTCTGATGATGCGAATTATATGCACGCGGACTACCTTCGCTTATTTCATCATCAGTTCCGGCCTTACCAATTTCTTTGCTACTTACACGTGAACCCTCACCCTCAAGGTTTGTCACAAACAAAGTATTATTATCTACCGCCAGGCCACTTGGGTAAGCTTCCGTTGGTATAAAGCCTTTTACCACACTACTCCCTGCGCCATTTGAGGCCGTCTTTGTTCCAAGCTTAACCACAGCTACGGCGTTATCAAGGCCGTTAGCAACGTATAATATTGTTCCCTCCTTATTAAGGGCCAATGCATTTGGCGTATCACCTATATAACTTTTTTTACCCGGATTTAATTTCACATCAATAGCATCAGCATTTTGCATGGTAACTGTATTAATAACTGATACCATATCACTATTGCCATTGGCTACATATACAAAAGCTTCATCAGGGCTGCTGATTATAGCATTGGGATGCAGACCTACCTGTATTTCCTTTATTACCTCACCACTATTCAGGCTCATTACCATAACGGTGCCCATGGCCGTAGCTCCCGTTTTAGGATCAATATATGTTTTCCCATACGGCACCCCAGCTGTTTCCCGGTTTACCGTATCTATAACATTGGGGCCCGCCCAATTGGTTAAAAAGATCTTATTTTTGGCTATTACTATACCATAAGGCGCAATTCCTGTAGGTTTTGTCCAAATGGTTTTATTGGTTGACAGATCAATTTTTACAAGTTGATTATTGCCATTTAAAACAACATAAAGAAAATTTGTTCCGGCTTCTGAGTTTATAGCCAGGTCATTGGGCAACGCCAACGGCGACTCTCCCTCAGCTTTAAAGTTGAACGTATTTTTAATACCAACTTTTGAGCCATCCCAAACTGCCTGAAAAACATAGGATTTTGAATCTTTTCCTTTGCCGGCTGCCGCACTCCAATATATTTGAATTTGATTATCAGCTTTTAAAATCTTTAAACCCGAATAGGTACTTGTAAGCCCCCTGTATCTGGGATCCTCTTTGTATGTCCAGCGGGTCACTACTTTACTTAGCACGGTATCTATCAAAGTTATTCCAAAACGATCCTCAACAGCTATCAGTTGAGTATCTGGAATCTGCTTTACATCCATGCTATGGTTCTCATCGCCAGGGTCACCAAATGACACAACTTTACCTACCGGATCTATTACTCTGTTATAAGGCATTAAAACAGGCAATATATTTCTATTTAACGTACTATCATCATAAGCGCTATGCATACTAACCTGTTCATCAATAACAGGTTGTTTATTACTATTCACTGTATGGCATGCTGTAAATAAAAGTAATCCGGCTAAAAAAATATTTATAGTAAAGGCTTTTTGAGTCATTTTTTATATATTAATATGCTATTATCAATTCTATTTCATGTGTTCTAAACACCTCTTTATGGCTTTCTTCAACGCCGTTATCCGTTATAATATAATTAATCAGCGAAAGCGCTCCTAAACTTGCGAATGCGCTTTTACCAAATTTTGTAGAATCTGCCACCAGGTAAGTAGTTTCTGCGGCATCAATCATCGCCTTTTTTACAACCAGATCACTAATACTTGGGTAGGTTAAACCTGCCTTTAATGAAAGGCCCGCGGTTGCCAGGAAAAGTTTTTGAACATTAATGCCTTTAAAAAAATCGGCAGCTTTTTGGCCGGTTAATGACAGGGTTGGCGGTTTAAATTCTCCTCCCGTCATAATCACCTCAATATCGGGTTCGGCGCCTAACATCAGGGCAATATTCAACGCATTGGTAATAACCGTTACATGCCTGTTACCTTTTAATTTTTTTGCTATTTCTGTAGTGGTAGAGCCGGAATCAAGAATGATGGTATCACCATTTTCAATAAACTCCAGGCACTTAGCGGCAATAAGCTCTTTCTTATCTAAATTATCATGATTAGCTACCGAAAATGAACTCACCTGATCTTTTACATTTTTTAAAAAGGCCCCTCCGTGTTCCCTGATCAGTAAACCATCTTTCTCCAGTTTCTCCAAATCCTGCCTTACAGTAACTTCCGTAACCTTAAAAATTTTTGCCAGGTCGGTTACCTTGGCCGAACCATCCTCTTTCAAAAGATCCAGAATTTTATCTCTTCGTTGATTAGCAAGCATTTTTCATTTTTCAAACTATCAAAGATATATAATTGATTCAATGAAAAGCAAAACAAATAAAAAGAAGCAAAACAAAAATATCTAAAATTCAATGTCTCCCCGAAAGTAAAAAACACAATACCCTGTAAAATAATGCCCTCAAAAGAGCTTTACAGTCAAAAAACGAAAACATTGTACACTAATATGATAATAAAGTACAGGATTTAACTTTTGTTTTCTTTGTTTTTTCTTTTATTGCTTTCTATTTTAGCATTTCCAAATAAACATTCCACTCCAAGTATAATAAGTGGAAACCTAAATTCTAATAATATACAAATGAATAATAAAGCAACACTGGGCGTAATTATTGGCAATCGTGATTTTTTTCCCGACCGTTTGGTTTCAGAAGCACGTACCGATATCATCACCCTGCTTAATAAGCTTAACATTACCTCTATCATGTTAGATGAACAGGATTCAAAACTTGGAGGAGTTGAAACTTTTAAAGACGCTCAGCGTTGTGCCGATCTGTTTAAAAAGCATCAGGATAGTATAAGCGGAATTATTGTTTTCCTGCCCAATTTTGGAGACGAAAGAGGCGTAGCCGAAACCATCAAACTTTCTGGCTTAACCGTGCCTGTACTGGTACAGGCCTACCCTGATGAACTGAACAAACTTGATGTTGCCCGTCGCCGTGATTCCTGGTGTGGCAAGATATCTGTTTGCAATAACTTTTATCAGTATGGCATTAAATACACGCTTACCAACAGCCATGTGGTGCATCCCTCAAGCTCCCAGTTTACCGAGGACCTGTTAAACTTCGTAGCTGTTTGCCGTGTAGTAAAAGGCTTACGCAAGGTTCGTATCGGAGCAGTTGGCGCCCGTCCGGGTGGTTTTAATACAGTGCGGTACAGTGAAAAGATATTACAGCGCAACGGTATATCAGTAACCACGGTTGACCTTTCAGAGATATTAGGCAATGCCAATAAACTAACTAAAGACCATGCCGAAGTAAAGGCACATCTGGATAAGGTTTTAGCCTACGCCCCTGCCGGCAAAACACCTGACGAGGCCCTGATACAGATTGCCAAACTTGATGTGGTGCTTAACCATTTTATGGAAGAAAATTATCTTGACGCTACGGCCATACAATGCTGGACATCGCTCCAGCAAAACTATGGCTGTAACGTATGTACCAGCATGAGCATCATGAGCGAAAACATGCTGCCAAGCGCCTGCGAAGTTGATGTTACCGGAACACTCACCATGTACGCCATGCAGCTGGCCTCGGGTTCGCCAAGCGCCCTGGTTGACTGGAACAACAACTATGCTGATGATGAAAACAAATGTGTGCTGTTTCACTGTGGTAACTGGGCCAAATCATTCTTACCAGATATCGAGATCAGTAACGCACCTATTCTGGGTACGACTGTTGGCGTAGAAAATACTTATGGTGCGCTATCTGGCCGTACACCGGCCTCACCACTTACCTATGGGCGCATCAGTACCGATGACCCCAAAGGTGTCATCAAGGTCTATTTCGGCGAAGGTAACTTAACAGACGATGCGTTGAATACTTTTGGCAATCGCGCCGTTGCCCAGATCCCTGATCTGCAGGGATTAATGCAATACGTTTGCCGCAACGGCTTTGAGCACCACGTGGTTATGAATGCTTCAAAAACAGCAGGCATATTGAAAGAAGCCTTAGGGAATTATATGGGTTGGGAAATTTATCAGCATGCATAATATGATAACTGAAAATGAATTGATAAATAAATCGGTTAGCTACCGTAAAAAGATACTTCAATATATTGTAGGCGCCAAAGCCGGGCACACCGGCGGGAGCCTTTCGTGTGTTGATATCCTGAATGTTTTATACAACAGCGTTTTGAATGTATCACCCGGAAACTTTACCTCACCAGATAGGGACAGGTACATTCAAAGCAAAGGCCATTGTGTGGAAGCATTATATGTAGTACTGGCAGATAAGGGCTTCTTTCCAGAGAACGATCTGAATACTTTATGCCGGTATAAATCACATTACATTGGTCACCCCACCCGTAAAGTACATGGGGTTGAGCAAAACACCGGTGCGTTAGGTCACGGTTTGCCCATCAGTGTGGGTACGGCGCTGGCCGCCAAAATGGATAATAAAGCTTACCGGGTGTTTACGCTTTTGGGCGATGGTGAACTGCCCGAAGGATCAAACTGGGAAGCAGCCCTAACCGCTGCCCATTATAAGCTCGATAACCTTTGCGCCATTATTGATAACAACAAATTGCAGATAACAGGAACCAATGCTGAAGTATGTGATACCGCCCCCATCGATACCAAATTTGAAAGTTTTGGCTGGGCGGTAAAGCAGGTTGATGGGCACGACATTAAAGCTCTTAATGAAACCTTTGCGGCTTTGCCTTTTGAAAAAGGAAAACCAAGCCTCATCATAGCACACACTACAAAAGGCAAGGGTGTGAGTTTTATGGAGAACAATGTAAAGTGGCACCATGGTGTACCTGATAACAATCAATATGAAACAGCCATTGCCGAACTGGACGGAGTAATGACCGGAGTATAATTTAAAAACAGACCATGGGAGCAGTTATTGAAAATACAAACATAAACGGTAAACCAAACCAGGATATATTCTCGGCCACTTTACAGGAGCTGGCCTGGCAAGACAGGAATATTGTAGCAGTTACCAGCGATTCCAGAGGCTCTGGTAAGCTGGTAAAATTCGGCACAGATCTTCCAGAGCAAATTGTGGAGATAGGTATTGCCGAACAAAACCTTGTTGGCGTAGCAGCGGGCCTTGCTTCGGCAGGCAAAAAGGCTTTTGCAGTATCGCCTGCTTGCTTTTTAACGGCAAGAGCCCTGGAACAAATTAAAAACGATGTGGCCTATTCTAACAACCCGGTTAGGCTTATTGGCATCAGTGCCGGGGTTAGTTACGGGGCATTAGGCTCAACCCATCATAGTTTGCATGACTTTGCCGTACTACGTGCCATCAATAACCTGATCATAGCTGCACCTGCCGATAATTTTGAAACCCGCGAAGCTGTGAAGCAGGCAGTATTACTTAACCAGCCCTTGTATTTGCGTTTTGGCAAAAAAGCCATGCCCCTACTAACTGATGATGTAACCATTGATTTTGAATTTGGTAAGGGCCGTGTTATTAAAGAAGGAAACGACCTTACAATTATAGCCACCGGGGAAACCGTTTATCCAGCTTTACAAGCTGCCGAAAAACTGGAACAGGAACATGGCATTAAAGCTACCGTAGTGAGCATGCACACCATTAAACCGCTCCACACGGAGCTGGTGTTGCAGCTTGCCGAAAAAACAGGAGCCATCATCACGGTTGAAGAGCACAGTATTTATGGTGGCCTGGGTGAAGCCTGTGCATCGTTATTACTGGCAAAGGGTTATAACAAACCATTTAAAATAATGGGGATACCTGACGAATACACGGTTACAGGTTCACAAACAGAAATATTTGATCACTATGGCCTGTCTGCAGATGGGATTGCGCTGGCCGTAACCAAACTACTTGTTAAACAATGAAATAATTAACCACCCAATAATCTAAATAAATGATGAGATACCTTAAAGTATTTTTATTGCTGGTGTTGGCTTTTGCCGCTTGTAAAAACCGCTCCGATTTGGCAAAGCAAAAAAAGATGGCCATTATTGTGTCTACCCTCAATAACCCATGGTTCGTTTTCCTGGCGCAAACAGCTGCGGCACAAGCCAAAACGCTGGGTTATGATTCCAAAATATTTGATTCGCAAAATAATACGGCACTGGAGACCGATCATTTTGAAAATGCCATTGCCTCGGGCTACAGCGCCATCCTGTTTAATCCTACCGATGCCAATGGTTCGGTAGTAAATGTATTGAAAGCAAAAAAAGCGGGGGTGCCCGTATTTTGCATGGACAGGGAGGTGAATACCGCTGATGGTGCAACCTCACAGATCTTGTCAGACAGCTATTCAGGCAGTATATCTATCGGTAAATTTTTTGTTCAAAGCCTGCACAAAAAAGGCAATTACGTTGAACTGTTAGGCCTCGTAGCTGATAACAACACATGGAGCCGCTCCAAAGGCTTTCATAGCCTGGTTGATTATTATCCTGGTTTAAAAATGGTAGCCCAGCAAAGTGCCGATTTTGACCGGAACAAGGCCATGGAAGTAATGGAATCAATACTGCAGGCCCATCCTGATATAGACGCTGTTTTTTGCGGCAATGATGCTATGGCCATGGGTGCTTACCAGGCCCTGGTTGCGGCGGGCAAAGCCAATCGCGTTAAGGTATTTGGATTTGATGGCGCTGAAGATGTGGTACAAGCTATTAGAGAAAATAAAATAGCGGCAACCGGCATGCAGTTCCCAAAAATAATGGCCCAAACTGCCGCCAATTATGCCGACGAATATTTTAAAGGCAAACGCGATTTCCCCAAAAAAATACCCGTTGCCGTTGAACTGGTGACCAGCGATAATATAACCGACTACATCGCTTACGGAAAGAAAGATTAAAGCCATGGCAAAAAAAACACTTAAATATCTTGTAGCCGTTATCGTGGTGGTTTTCCTTGCCTGGAACTCTGTTTATTTCAAAAAACTGGGCGAGGTAAAAGCATCTGCTGTAACGCAATTCAATGCAGCCAAATACGCCCGAAACTATCTGGATAAGCAATTACTGCCATCGGCAGCTAATGCGACTGATATTGATCAGCTTCTGTCTTTATTAAAAGAAAAGCCCGACAGTACTTTCAAATCACATGCGCATGGGTTGGATATTGGCAATATCCGTTTTTTCATGGCTTCAGGAAAAGGCACCGTTACCACAGTTGATGAAAACGATGTATACCTGCTTACCCCAGCCAAGCAAACAATTAAAATAGCTACCGAATACATTTTTGGAAATGCCTTACGCGACGCGCCGGGCATCATCAGCATAAAAGATTTCACCAATACGATGGACCTCAACAATGTATCGGCCGAGGTAAATAAAATTGTACGCAATGAGGTAGTGCCCCCTTTTAAAAGTAAAGTTAAAAAGGGCAGTAAATTAACCTTTGCCGGAGCATTTGAGCTTAATCAGGCACACATCAACCTAAATAAAATTGAGATTATTCCGGTATCATTAAAAATCACCAATTAGTGTTAGCAGCAGAAAACATATATAAAAGATTTTCGGGTGTAAACGCGCTTGAAAACGTTAACCTGACCCTTGAAGCCGGAAAGGTGACTGCTATTATTGGTGAAAATGGCGCTGGCAAATCAACCCTTATGAAAATACTTTCGGGGGTGTATAATGATTATGAGGGCAACATTATTTTCAAAGGGAATACTGTACGCTTTAAAAATACAAGGGAGGCGCAGCACACAGGTATAGCTATTATTCACCAGGAACTGAACCTGGTACCCCACCTTTCCATCACCGAAAACCTTTTCCTCGGTCGCGAACTAACCAACAGTTGGGGCATGCTTGATAAAAAAGCCATGCGTCAGCGTACAGAGGAGCTGCTGCTGAAACTAAAATTACAGGTAAGTGCCGACAGTTTAATTACCCATTTAAAAGTGGGCCAGCAACAAGTGGTTGAAATTGCCAAAGCGTTGCTTTACGATGCGGAAGTAATTATTATGGATGAGCCAACTTCGGCCATCAGCGAAAGCGAAGTAGAAGTACTGTTTGAAAACATTGCTAATTTAAAAAGCCAGGGTAAAGCCATAGTTTATATTTCGCACAAGCTGAATGAGCTGTTTAAAATAGCCGACCATTACATAGTTCTGCGGGATGGAAAAACCATTGAAAGCGGTAAAATGATGAACATAACGCATGATATGCTCATCCACAAAATGGTTGGCCGCGAAATTACTATAGTGCGTAACAGCAATGCCGTTGTTGCAAAAAATGTATTGTTAAAAGTTGATGGCCTTTGCCTTAATAAACCAGGTAATGAGCAACGGTTATTGAAGAACATTTGCTTTGAACTTTACAGCGGCGAAATATTAGGCATATTCGGTTTAATGGGTGCCGGGCGCACCGAACTGATGGAAGCCTTGTTAGGTATGCACTCCGGACTTACCAAAGCAACCGTTACACTCAACAACCAACCTGTTAAATTCAAATCGGCAGCCGAGGCTATCAAAGCCGGGATAGCGCTGGTACCTGAAGACCGCAAAAAAGACGGCCTGGTTTTAGGACTTGATGTAAAAACAAACATCAGCCTGAGCTCTCTTGATAAAATGCAACGTGCCGGGCTTATCAACAATAAGACCGAACTGGAACTGGCTCATAAATATATAAAGGCATTAAAGATCAAAACACCTTCTGAAAAGCAAACAGTTAAAAACCTGAGCGGAGGCAACCAGCAAAAAATTGTGATTGCCAAATGCCTGGCCACTCAACCAAAAGTATTGATGCTTGATGAACCAACCCGTGGTATAGACATTAATGCCAAAAATGAAATTTATAAGCTGATAACCGAACTGGCTGCATCAGGCCTGGGCATCATCATGGTTTCATCGGAATTGCCGGAGATTATGGCCGTATCCGACCGTATACTGGTGATGGCTGAGGGTACCATAACCGCCGAATTTGAAGCCGGTAATGCTACCGAAGATAACATACTTAAAGCAGCGATAGCTGATATCACTTAAAATATCTGAGTAAATGATTTTAACACAACATCGTACACAACTGGCTAAATTTCAATCACTCATTGCACTGGTGCTGCTTTGTATAGGCATCAGCCTGATGTCTGATAAGTTTTTAAGTGTTGATAATGCCTGGAATGTAATGCGGCAGATCTCTGTTAACATTTGCATATCCGTAGGGATGACGCTTGTGGTATTAACGTCCGGCATTGATCTTTCTGTAGGTTCTGTACTGGCATTTTGCGGTGCTATCACCGCCGGTCTGCTCAAATCGGGCATCGAATTGCCATCAAACAATTTATACATCGGGTTTACCATATTAGGAGCCATAATTGCGGGTTTAATAGCCGGGGCTCTGTTAGGCATATTCAACGGATGGACCATCACCCGTTTTAATGTACCACCCTTTGTTGCTACATTGGCTATGCTCACCATTGCCCGCGGCTTAACACTCCTGTGGACCAAGGGTTTCCCCATATCAAATCTCGGTAATAGTTTCGCTTACATAGGCACCGGCTGGTTTTTAGGGATACCACTACCTGTTTGGATATCGGCGGTGGTTATTGTATCAGCAGTAGTTATTACCCAGAAAACAATATTAGGCAGATACATTTATGCCATAGGGGGAAATGAACACGCCTCAAAACTATCAGGCATCAACATTAACAAGGTAAAACTTATTGTTTACGCCATAGCCGGGGTATTGGCTGCCGTAGGTGGTATAATGGTGACTTCCAGGCTTGATTCGGCACAGCCAAATGCGGGTATCAGTTACGAGCTCGATTCTATAGCAGCCGTGGTTATTGGCGGCACCTCCTTATCCGGAGGCCGCGGAACGATTATGGGTACTGTGCTGGGCGCTATTATCATTGGCGTACTTAACAATGGGTTGGTATTGCTTAACGTATCGCCTTTTTGGCAGCAGGTTGTAAAGGGAGGCGTTATACTTTTAGCCGTAATAATTGATAAAGCCAATTCAAAAAATGACTAACAAGTACATACTCGCCATTGACCAGGGTACCAGCAGTACCAAATGCATTATTTTTGATCATCATGGCCAGGTTGTGGCTAAAGCTACCGAGCCGCTTAAAACGCATTACTTAGCTGGCGGATTTGTGGAGCAGGAGCCTAATGCTATTTATCAGAACGTAGTTGACTCGGTTAAGCAATGCAGTAAAACATTTACTTCGGCCGGAGGAAATTTAAGTGACATCCTCTGCTGCGGTATTTCCAATCAGCGCGAAACTTTTATTGTGTGGGACAAAAACGGCACGCCTTTACACAACGCTGTTGTTTGGCAATGTAAGCGGTCTGTAACAGTTTGCGAACAACTTAAGAATCACAGCTTAG
>Ga0247742_10000378_pt1 | contig 37546 bp, 26 predicted proteins | sample UWRJL208509C2_FD_180944 | JGI IMG/M metagenome (GOLD analysis project Ga0247742, IMG submission 180944) | Plant litter microbial communities from Arlington Agricultural Research Station in Wisconsin, United States - UWRJ-L208-509C-2 | ecosystem: Environmental > Terrestrial > Plant litter >...
CGCGAAGGTCGCATCGAGCGCGGCCATGTCGCTCACGTCGCAATCGAACAGCCGCGCCACGCCGAGCTGCTCGGCGAGCGGGCGCACGCGCTTCTCCATCGCCTCGCCCTGATAGCTGAACGCCAGCTCCGCGCCAGCTTCGCTCAGCTTCTTGGCGATCCCCCAGGCAAGCGAGCGATCATTGGCCAGCCCCATGATGAGCCCGCGTTTGCCCTTCATCAATTCATTCACGCTTGTGCAGTCCCTGTTTTCACGTCTCTTGCGGTGTCTCTACTCCTGCAAGGGGCGGTTCCGCCAGTGCCGCGTTGAGATGCGCGCCGAACACGATGCCGAGGCCGACGAGGAAGAAGAACAGCAAGGTGATGATGACCCCGGCGAGGCTGCCATAGGTCAGGTCGTAATCGGCGAGCTGCGACAGGACAATCGGCAGCAAAGCGGTGATCGACAGCCACCATGCGGCGGTGAACAGCGCGCCCGGCCATTCGGGCGCCTTGCTGTGGAAGCGGTATTTCGACGGCGTCACCGACAGGAACAGCATGTAGAGCGCGATGAACATCACCACGCCGGGAATCGCGCGCGACAACCCGATCCAGCCGGCGATGTCCTTGGCGAACGGTAGCAGCGTGTAGATGAACTGCTCGCTCGCGACGAGCACGCCCTGAACGATGAACGAGAACACCGCGAGGATCACCGAAGCGATGATCACCGCCATCGAACTCAGCCGGTAATGCCAGAACGGCTTGGTCGATTTGACGCCGTAAGCACGGCGGAAGATGTCGCGAATCGTCTCAACGAAGCTGCCGACGCTCCACAGCGCGACCACCCCGCCGAGCCACGCGAGCGAACTGCCGCTGCGCGCCGCCAGCACATGCGCGATCGGTTCGCGCAGCAGATCGGCGACCGAGGGCGGCAGCACGTGGAGGAACGACGCCACCGCCCGTTGCGTCTCCGCGCTCTGCCCGAGCGCGGAGGCGATCACCGCCGCGAGGATGAAGAACGGGAACACCGTCAACAGCGCCAGATAGGCGAGGTTGCCGGCGTGGATGAACCCGTCCGAGAACACCCCCATTACGACTCGCTTGAACACCAGCCAGGCGTAGGTGAGCCGCTTTAGGCCGACCGGCACATCCTCGGGCTTGATCCCGATCCCTGCCTCGCCGTGCAAACCGCGTTCTTCGGGCGAGTAGGGCGAGATTTCCGACATGCGGCCTTAGACGCCCAGATTGCCGCGCGGGTTCCTCTTGTCGTGATCTTTCCAGCCCTGGACGAATTCGACCAAAGCCTCGTCGCCGGCCGGCAAATCCACCATCAACGTAACGAGTTGGTCGCCGCGCCCGCTGCCGTCCGCCTTGTGGAAACCGCGCCCGCGCAGCCGCAGCGTCTTGCCCGAGGTCGAATTCTTGGGGACGGTCAGCATCACCGCGCCCTCGACCGTCGGCACGCGCACCGACGCGCCGAGCACCGCTTCGGACAGGCTGACCGGCAGATCGAGCCGGACATTGTCGCCGTCGCGCGTGAAGAAGCGATGCGGCTGGATCTCGATCTTGACGATGCCGTCACCCGCGCCGCCCGGACCCGGCTGGCCACGCCCGGCAAGCCGCATCTGCGCGCCGTTCTCGAGACTGGCGGGCAGCTTGAGATCGATCGTCTTGCCATCGGCGAGCCGCAGCCGTTGCGGCGCGAGCGTCGCGGCATCCTCGAACGGCACCGACAGGCTGTAGACGACATTGGCGCCCTTGGGCTGCTGCTGCCGCCGCCCGAACCCGCCGAAGCCGCCGCCGCGCCCGCCGAACAGCCCTTCGAACAGGTCGCTGGCGTCACCGGCCCCGCCGAAATCGAACGGCTGCTCGCCAGGGCGGAAACCGCCCGGCGCACCGCCGCCACCGCCGAAGCCGAACGGCGCGGTCGGATTGCCGTCGCCGTCGATCTCGCCGCGGTCGAAGCGCGCGCGCTTGTCCTTGTCGTTGAGCAGGTCATAGGCCTGCGTCACCTGGCTGAACCGCTCCGCCGCCTTCGGATTGTCCGTGTTGCGGTCGGGATGCAGTTCCTTCGCGAGTTTGCGATAGGCTTTCTTGATGTCGGCCTCGCCGGCGTCTCGCGCCACGCCCAGCGTCGTATATGGATCGGCCACGGTCTTCCCCGGTTGATACTACAGGTTCATTTGGTGTCTTGGAGCGCGGAACGCAATTGCAAGCGGCCCGTCATGCCGGACTTGTTCCGGCATCCACCGTTCCGCAAGAGCCATGCCCGTAGACGACGCGGAACCGTGGACCCCGGAACGAGTCCGGGGTGACGAGTGCCGCTAGGCCGCGACGTCCTCCATCTCCGGCGCGACGTCCACGCTCACATCCAGCTTCTGCGCGCCCGCGCCGAGCACGATGCCGTCGATCGGCGCGATGTCGCCGTAATCGCGACCGATCGCCATGATGATATGGTCGTTCGCCATCCAGATGCCGTTGGTCGGGTCCAGTCCCACCCAGCCGATCTTCGCACCACACCACAGCAACACCCAGGCATGAGTCGCATCCGCGCCGACCAGCCGCTTCTTGCCCGGCGGCGGGATCGTGCGGATATAGCCCGAGGCATAGGCGGCCGGCAGCCCGGCGGTGCGCAAGCCGGTGATCATGATCTGCGCGAGATCCTGGCAGACACCGGCACGCTTGACGAACGCCTCGTGCGGGCTGGTGTCGATCAGCGTCGCCTCGGTATCGAACTCGAACTCGCGGCGGATTCGCTGGCACAGCGCCATGCCCGCTTCGAGCACGGGCCGGTCGGGCTGGAGATCGAGTCCGCACCAGTCACCGATATCGCGATCGAGCGGAATGCGCGGCGAGGGAAACAGATACGCCGCCGGCCCAGCCGCCGAAGGGTCACGGCTGGCGCGCGCGGCGGCGGCAACCTCGGCGAGCGTCGGGTCGTCCGCCGACGGCACCGGCGCGGGACGATCGACCGCGATTCGCGAGATGCTGTCGATCGACAGGAACTTGACCGGGTCTTCGACCACCAGCCGAACGACATGCGCCAGCCCCGCCTCGGCCCGCGCCGGAAAGGTGCGGCCCGAAGGCGAGATCACCAGTTTGTAATCGAGCAATTCCTGCCCCGGCCAGCCGATCGGCTTCAACCGCAGGTTGCAGCGCGCGAACCGCACCGACCCCTGATAATCGAACCGGGTGATGTGGCGGATATCGTAGATCACGCTAACGTCATCCCGGCAGCCCGCAGCGGCTCGGCGCCTTGCAGGAAATAGCGGCGCGCGATCGCATCGGACAGGCCGTACAGCCGCCGCTCCGCCTGCTTTAACGTCGGTTCGCTGAGCCGCGCCGCATTGGCGGTCAGCACCCCGGCGAGCAAGGTATTGGCCTGCGCCTGCTGGTCCTCCTCCATCCCGTCGTCGCCGAGCACCGGCAGCGCGCGCAGATGCTCGACGATCCGCTCGATCTGATAGGCGAGGCTGCGCGGATTGCCCGGATCGAGCGCGACCAGATCGACCACCGGCACGCGCGCGATTCCGGTCAGATAGCGCTGGCGATAGCTGATCTGGCTGTCGGCGAGATCGAGCAATGTCGAGAGATCGTCGGTGCCGGTGCCGGCCATGCCGAAGGTCGGCACCGCGCGCGCCATCGTCAGCGCACGCTCGATGCGCCGGCCGAGATCGTGGAACCGCCACGCGGCGGTGCGCCCCATATGCTCGGCGGACAGCCCGGCGAGCGCGGCATAGCGGCGCTGGAGCGAGCCGGTGCGATCGAGCATGCCGCCGCGCGTCGGATAGGGTGCGTCGAGCAGCCGCACGAAATCCGCCGCGAGCCGGTCGCGCGAGCCCTTGCCGATCCCGCGCGCGAGCCGGTTGATCGCGCGGACGCTGTGCGTCTCCTCGCTCTCCAGCGCGGTGCGGACGAACTGCATCAGGTCGGCGCGTTTGAGGCTGGCCGGCTTGGTCGCGCCGCCGCCGTTGATGACGAGGCCGACCAGCCGCCCGATCGTTTCCGGCCCGAGCGCACCGCCGGCATCGGCGTCGATCGAATTGCCGAGCATCACGCGGATGATGTTGAGCAACGCCTCACCGCGTTCGAGATAGCGGCCCAGCCAGAAGAAATTGTCGGCGACCCGGCTCGGCAGCGTGCCGGGGTTGCGGCGGATATGGACGGTGTCGGCGGGCGGCAGCAGCGAGACCGCATCGACCGGCTCCGGCCCGTGGATCGCGACATCGGCGGACCAGGTGCCCTCGCCCATCACCGACGCGCGCACGTCGGGCGCGGCGCCGATCCGCGCGAACCCGCCCGGCATCACCGTCCACTGCCCGTCGGCGCCGCGTGCCGCGAACACGCGCAGCGTGAACGGGCGCGGCACCAAGCCGGCCTCGGTGACGACCGGCATCGTCGAGAGCCGCACGATCTCCTGCCCGACATAATCCTGCGGACGTACCGCGATATCGGCGAGCAGCCGGGCGCGCGCCGCGCCGGTGATCTCGGCGCCCGGCACCGGGTTGAGGCTGTCGAGCCCGAGCGGCTGGACGCCGAACGCGGGGCCGATCAGCAGAGTGTCGATATCCTCGATCACGCTGGCGCGCGCGCGCTCCTGCCCGCACCACCATGTTGCGATATTGGGGAGGATCAGGTCGCGCCCGGTCTCGCGCGCGCAGATACGCGGCAGGAACGCCGCGAACGCAGCCGATTCGGGTACGCCCGCGCCCGGCGCATTGGCGACGACGGTGTTGCCCGCCGCCATCACATCGACCAGCCCGGGCACGCCGATCTGCGAATGCGAATCGAGCGCGAGCGGATCGAGGAAGCGTGGATCGATCCGGTGCCAGATCGCGTCGATCCGCTTGAGCCCGCCGATCGTGCGGACATAGAGCTTATCTTCGAGCGCGGCGAGATCGGCGCCCTCGACGAACAGGAAACCGAGATAGCGCGCGAGATGCGCCTGTTCGGCATAGGAGATGCTGTAGCGCCCCGGCGTCAGCAGCCCGATGCGCGGCTCGCTGCGGCGACACGCGGCGGCGAGGCCATCGCGAAACGCCGCGAAGAACGGCGCGTGCCGCTCGATGTTGAGCTTGGCCTGCAACCCGCCGAACGCGCGGCTGATGGCAAGCCGGTTCTCCAGCGCATAGCCGGCCCCCGCCGGCGCACGCAGGTGATCGGCGAGCACGCGCCACTCGCCGGTCGGCCCGCGCCCGAGATCGAACGCGACGAAATAGAGGTGGTGGTCGCCCGGCGGCTGCAACCCCGCCATCGGCCGGAGATAATAGGGGCTGCCGGCAGTGAGCGCGGCGGGGATCAGCCCTTTCTCGACCAGTTTGGCGTCGCCATAGAGATCGGCGACGACGTGTTCGAGCAGTTCGGCCCGCTGGACCACGCCGGCGGAGATGTGCGCCCATTCCGCGCTGTCGATCAGCAGCGGCACCGGCGAGAGCGGCCAGGGCCGCTCCTCGGTCTCGCCGGGGATGCTGAAGCCGGTGCCGATATCGTCGGCATGATGCTGGACACGCTCGCGCGCCTGGCCGAGATCGTCGCCGGCGACGGTGGCGATCTCCTCGAACGTCGCCGTCCATGCAGCGCTGTCGCCCGCGTCGCACAGCACGTCGCCGGCGGGGCGCTTGGCGCAATAGTCGGCGATCCAGCGGCGCGCGTGGATCGACGGATCGAGCAGGCTCGTCGCGGTCAGCGGCGCCACGACTCAGGCTTTCGCGTCGGCAATGTCACGCCCCTCATCATCGCCGCGCGGCGTCCCACAAAGCCGGGGCGTGTGCAACCGCGTTCACAGATCGGGAAGCACCTGATCGGCGATGCCCCAGCCGGCGAGCGCGCGCGAGCGAGCGCGTTCGATCAGCTCGGCGGCGTCGCGCACGCCCCAGCGGTTGGCGCGGTCGATCTCGCGCAGCTCGGTCCAGCTCACCGGCGCGGAGACCGGCGCGCCGGCGCGGGCGCGCGCCACATAGGGCAGCACGGCGGTCGCGCCGCGCTGGTTACGCAGCCAGTCGATGAAGATGCGGTCCTTGCGCTTGGCCTTGGACATGGTCGCGACGAACCGCTCCGGCTCGGCCTGTGCGAGCGCGCGCGAGAAGCGATCGGCGAAGTCCTTCACCGCCGGCCACTCGGCCTTGGGGGTGAGCGGTACGACGACATGCACGCCCTTCCCCCCAGACAGCAGCGCGAAGCTGGTGAGACCAATATCGGCGAGATGATCCTTGAGGTCTTCCGCCGCCTTGCGCACGATGTCGAAGCCCAGCCCCTCGTCGGGGTCGAGATCGAACACCATCCGGTCGGGCTGTTCGAGCGTCGCCACCGACGAGCCCCAGCCGTGGAACTCGATCGTGCCCATCTGCACGCACGCGACGAGGCCGTCGGCATCGTCGACATAAAGGTAATTCTCGGTCGATCCGTCCTTCTCGCGGATCGGCACCTGATGGACGTGATCGCCGAAGCTGCCGGCGTCATGCTTCTGGAAGAAACACGCCTTGCCACGCCCCTGCGGGCACCGCACCAGACTGACCGGCCGGTTCCCCGCCCACGGCAGCATGATCGACGAGACCTGCACGTAATAATCGGCGAGGTCGCCCTTGGTGACGTCCGATTCGGGAAAGATCAGCCGTTCGCGGCTGCTGACGGTGACGTGGATTTCGGGCGCCGCATCCACCGCCGCCGGCACCTCGGCCACCACATCCTTCGCCGCTTTGTCCTCACGCAGCCCGATGAAGCTCGAATGCCGCAGCACGCCATCGGGCGTGGTCTCGGCGAAGGCGACCTCGGCAACAAGCTTGGGGCTGACCCAATGCGCGCCACGCACCATCGCGCGCGGCGCGGTGACGGTCGCCGTCTTGCGTTCCAGCCGGGCGAGCTTGGCCGAAAGCTCGTCGATCAGCGCCGCGTTGAAGCCGGTGCCGACCTTGCCGGCATAGACCAGACCGTCCGCGCCGTTCAGCCCGAGCAGCAGAGAGCGAAACCCCCGCCCCTTGTCGGACGGCAACCACCCGACGATGACGAACTCCTGCCGGCGGATGCACTTGGTCTTGAGCCAGTCGGTCGTGCGCCGCCCGCGATACGGCGCATCGGCGCGCTTCGACACGACGCCCTCGAACCCCTCGCGGCACATCGTCTCGAACAATTGCTCGCCGCTGCCGGTGATATGCTCGGCGAACTGGAGCCGCGCATCGTCGCCGCTGACGAGCGGGCGCAGCCGTTCCTTGCGATCGAGATTGCCAAGCCCGGTGAGATCCGCGCCGTCAAGCGCGAGCAGATCGAACGCGAACAAGGTCATGTCGCCGCCCGAGGAAATCGCATCCTTGAGCGTCGAGAAATCGGGCCGCCCCGCCTTGAACGCGACGATCTCGCCATCGATCAGCGCGTCGCTCACATCGAGCGCGGCGGCGGCTTCGGCGATGCCCGCGAACTTGTCGCTCCAGTCGAGGCCCGAACGGGTAAACACCTTGGCCTTGCCGCCGGAGATCGCGATGAGCGCGCGGTAACCGTCATACTTCACCTCATGCAGCCACCCCGACCCGGCGGGCACGGAGTGGACAAGGGTGGCAAGTTGGACTTCGCGAAACTGCACGTCGCCCCGGCGAAGGCCGGGGCCGCTGGGTTTTGTGCGAGACTTCGGTTGCGTTTCCCCATTGGCCGGCCCCGGCCTGCGGGGTCCCCGCAAAGTAATACTTTGCGGGGTGCCCTTGCGCCGGGGCGACGCTTTTTTCCCCTCGGCAATCTCCGCCATCGTCCGCCCGGTCGTCACACTGGTCAGCGCGCCCTCCACCAGCGCATCGGTCGCGCCGGCCTCGGCGTCATCGATCTTGCGCAGCAGCCAGTTCTCGCCCTTTTCCTTGCCGCGCGGCTTCAACCGGATCAGCAGCCACTCGCCCTTCATCCGTTCGCCATCGAGGAGGAAGTGGAGATGCCCCTTCTCCAGATCCTTTGCCGATTTGCCCGCGATCGGCGCCCAGGTGCCGCTGTCCCACAGCATCACCGTGCCGCCGCCATATTCGCCTGCGGGAATCGTCCCCTCGAAATCGGCATAGGACAAAGGATGATCCTCGGTCCGCACCGCGAGGCGTTTCTCGTTCGGATCGAGGCTCGGCCCGCGCGTCACCGCCCAGCTTTTGAGCACACTGTCGATTTCGAGGCGGAAGTCCCAGTGCAGCCGCGTGGCATCGTGCTTCTGGACGATGAAGCGGTTGCCGTGACCGGGTTCGAGCGTGCCGGCTGGCTCGGCGGTTTTCGCGAAATCGCGCTTGGCATTGTAGCGGGCGAGCGGATCGGTCATCGCATCGTCGCCCCGGCGAGCTCAGCCTCAAGCACGCTTCTTCGCCGGAGCTTTCCGCGCCGGCGCCTTCTTCGCAGGCGCAGCCGCAGCCCCGCCCTTCTCCACCGACTTCTTCAGCGCCGCCATCAGATCGACCACATTCGATCCGCCCTTCTTGGGCGCATCGCCCTCGGCATCCTCGATGATCTTGCCGCCCTTGGCCTTGCGCTTGCGCTCGACCAGATCCTTGAGCGCATCGACATAGCGATCGTGGAATTCCTGCGGGTGGAACGGCCCCGACTTCTTCGAGATCAGCGTCTCCGCCAGATCGAGCAGATCGTCGTCGGGCTTGCCCTCGGGAATATCGCGGAAATAGCCCTGCGCTTTGTTGACCTCGTCGGCATAGCGCAACGTCTCCAGCACCATCCCGCGCCCGCACGGCTTCAAGCTGACGACATATTCGCGCCCGCGCATCGCAAGCTGCCCCAGCCCGACCTTCTTGGTCCGCCGCAGCGCCTCGCGCAGCACGATGAACGCCTCTTCCGCCAGATCATCCGCCGGCACCACGAAATACGGCTTCTCGTAATACAGCACGTCGATCTCGTCGGCATCGACGAACTGGGTGAGTTCGAGCGTCTTCTTCGATTCGAGCTTCACCGCGTCGATCTCGTCCTGTTCGAGCAGCACGTAATTGCCCTTCTCGAACTCGAACCCCTTCATGATCTCGTCGGTATCGACCGGGCCGACGCCGGTGACGACCTTCTCGTAATGGATCGGCTTGCCGGTCGGCTCGTGGATCTGCTTGAAGCTGATCTGCGCACCCGATTTGGTCGCGCTGTAGATCTCGACCGGAATCGAGACGAGCGCGAGGCGGATCTGCCCCTGCCAATATGCGCGTGCCGCCATGTCCGGTCCCCTTCGCCAGCGAAGCCGAGTCAATGTGTGGCGCGCTGAGTCGTTCCGTGTACGCTTCGGGCCGGGCGAGATCGGCCGCCACGAAAGCGTCATGGATCGCCCCTAGGGCCAACCCAAATAATCGGGGGGCCGTTCACCATGATCCGCAACACGTTCCATGCGCTTGCCAGTCTCGCGGCGATCGCCGCCGCCACCGCCGCGCATGCCGCGCCCGCACCGGCCGCAGACGCCGCGCCCGCGCTGGATGCCGATACCGGCAACGACATCATCGTCACCGCGCAGCTCGCCCCGCAGAGCGCGATGACGGTCCCCTTCGCGCTCACCGCGTACAAGGGCGAGTTCCTCGACGATCTCGGCATCACCGAACTCGACAAGCTGTCGCGCTACGTGCCGGGCTTCGTCGTTCAGAACCAGTCGCCCAACAACCCCGGCTTCGTGATGCGCGGCGTCACCTCCGACAGCGGCAGCGCGTTCGAGGAACCGCGCGTATCGGTGTTCCAGGACGGCGTCTCGATCTCCAAGTCGCGCGGTTCCTATGTCGAACTGTTCGATCTCGAGCGCGTCGAGATCGCCAAGGGGCCGCAATCGACGCTCTACGGGCGCGGCGCGCTGATCGGCGCGGTCAACATCGTCACCGCCAAGGCCGATCCGAGCGCGCCTTACGGCTATTTCTACGGCTCCTACGGCAATCACAACGCCTACCGGATCGACGGTACGGTCAACGTGCCGCTCACCAATACGCTCGCCATCCGCATCGCCGGCCGCTCGAAGAAGCGCGACGGCTATGTCGACAATCTCCTGAGCAGCCAGCCGCAGGGCGACGCGTTCAATTCGAGCCAGGGCGATTCGATCCGTGGCTCACTCCGCTGGGCGCCGGGCCGGCTCACGCTCGATCTGATCGGCAATTACGAGCAGGATTCGGCGACCGGCACGTCGTTCAAATCGATCGCCTTCCTGCCCACCAACCCGACCACCGGCGCGATCCTCGGCGATACCGGTCGCAATTCGGGCGCGGCGCTTGCGCCGGCGAGCGGGTTCGAGGGCAACCGGCCGCTCGGCCTCGAACGCCACGTCTGGAGCGCGACAGGCATCGCCAAATATGATTTCGACGATCACTGGTCGCTCAACGCGACCGGATCGTACCGTCGCTTCGCCAGCGAGGAAGTGTTCGACGCCGACGGCATCTCGCTGCCGCTGCTCACCGCCGCCGAAGATGCGCGCGGCAACCAGACGATGGGCACGCTGCGCCTCGCCTACACGGGCAAGACCCTCGATGCCTTCATCGGCGCCACCTATTTCCACGAAGACGGCTCGCAGCGCGCGCCCGCGCAGTTCGATGAACGCGCGGTGCTGGCGCGGCTCGCCGATGCGAGCACGCCCGGCGTACTCGCCGGCGGCGGTCTGATCCCGGGCCGCGCCGCCAACGCCCCCGCGCCGATCTCGATCATCGACAGCAGCGCGTTCGCGGCGAACATCCTGCAACGCGGCTTCGGGCTGCCCGCCGCCGTCGCCGCCGGCATCGCCAACAACCTGCCGACCGGCCATCTCGAAACCAACACCAACTACGCGCGCACCAAGAGCTTCGACGTATTCGGCGATGCGACCCTTCACGTCACCGACAAGCTCGATATCGGCGGCGGCATCCGCTATTCGCATGACGACAAGCAGACCGGCATCAGCGTCGCGCTCAACAATCGCTCGATCCTCGGCGGGGTCATCGCCGCGCAGTCGCTCCAGGCCGCAGCACAGGCGACCGCCGCCGCCGGTGGCAACCCGACCCCGCAATTGCTCGCGCTCAACGCCTTGCTGACCGGCCTCGCCACGCCGGGCGCGGCCAATGCGCCAGTCTCCGCCGCCTTCCCGCTGTTCGGCCTCGGCGCGCAGCCGACCGCCGGCAACGGATCACGCATCAACCAGTCCTCGAACGACGACGGCCTGACCTGGCGCGCCACCGCGCGCTACGCCGCGACCCCCGATCTCAACCTCTACGCCACCTATGCGCGCGGCCGCCGCCCCGAGGTGCTGAGCGTCTCCGCGCCGAGCACGCCGTATGGCGCGCCCAATTTCAAGCTGCTGCCGTCGGAGACGGTCGACAGCTTCGAAGTCGGCGCCAAGAGCGCATTGCTCGGCCACACGTTGTTCGCCGATGGATCGGTGTTTTACTATAAATACAACAACTTCCAGACCACCGAGCAGGTCGGCACGCAGTTCGTCACCACCAATGCCGGCAAGGCCGAAAGCTACGGCTTCGAAGGCCAGATCCGCTACGTGCCGTTCAAGGCGCTGACCGTGTTCGGCACCTATTCGTACAGCCACGGCCGCTTCAAGGAAGGCGCACGCGAGGGCAACCGCTTCCGCCTCTCGCCCGACAACGCGCTGTCGGCGGGCTTCATCGCGAAGCTGCCCGCCGGCCCGGTCACGGTCGATTTCACCCCGAGCGTCACCTATCAGTCGAGCATCTTCTTCGACGACGACAACGACAAGCCAGCGCTCCAGGCAAAGAATCTGATCCCCGACCGGATCCAGGACGAATATCAAAAGGGCTATGCGCTGGTCGACGCGCGCTTCGGCATCGAGCCGCGCGCCGGCGTGTGGCGGCTCGAAGCATTCGTCACCAATCTGCTCAACAAGAAATACATCAAGGATGCCGGCAACACCGGCGATTCGCTCGGCCTGCCGACCTTCATCGCCGGCGAACCGCGCTTCTACGGCCTCGCGATCAGCTTCAAGACCAACCGCAAATAAGCGGAACGGATTGCATGGCAGACGGTTGGCGTTAAGCCTGACACGCTTGGGCGAACAGGAGAGACTCGACATGCGGATCGCGATCATCGCCGGCGGCCTCGCCGCCACGCTCGCTTTGGCGGCATGCCATGAGGACAAGGCCGCGCTCGGCGCGCCGACCCCGCAGGGCGCGCGCGCGGTCGCGATGCTGCGCACTGCCGACGGCGCCGACGTCGGCCGTGCCACCGCCACCGAAGTGTCGGGCGGCCTGCGCATCACCGTCGACGCCTCGGCAATGCCGCCCGGCACCCACGGCGCGCACATCCACACCACCGGCAAATGCGACGCCCCCGATTTCGCCAGCGCCGGCGGCCACTGGAACCCGACGAGCATGAAGCACGGATCGATGAACCCGCAGGGGCCGCATGAAGGGGATCTGCCCAACCTCGTGATCGGCGCCGACGGGCGCGGCACGATCGGCGTTACGGTGCCGGGCGCGACGATGGCGGGCTTGCTCGACGCGGATGGGTCAGCGCTGGTGGTGCATGCGAAGGCGGACGATCTGATGACCGATCCGTCGGGGAACAGCGGCGGGCGCGTGGCCTGCGGGGTGTTTACGGCGAGTTGAGGGGCGTCGTGCGTAGGTGAGAGCCTGCGCGGATGAATAGTGAGTGTGAATGGTGATGTGTGAGGCGAGCACGCCGCCTATCCCCCGTTCGTCCTGAGCGAAGTCGAAGGACGTGCCCCAAGCGGAACGCCCGAGGCCCGTGCTTCGACAGGCTCAGCACGAACGGAGTTTGGGGTACACCTCCCCCGTTTTGCGTATTTCCATCACCGTTCGCCCTGAGTAGCTGCCGAGTAGCCCGAAGGGCGTATCGAGGTAGCATATCGAAGGGCATGCCCCACGCGGAACATCGGAGCAGTCCACCACCACCACCCGTTCGTCCCGAGCGAAGTCGAGGGACAAGCCCAGAACGCAACGCTCGAAACCAAAACCCGCCGCGGCAAAGCCGCGTCGTCGGACGGCGCTGTAGCGCCGCCGGCCGGGCTGGCCTCCGGCTCCGCCGGACGCGCGATTAGCTTCGCTAATCGCTTGCGCGGCTCAGCCGGAATTCCTCAGCGCCGTAGCAATCGCGTTGATCGACAGCAAAATCCCCACCCCGACCCGCTCGTCCTCCTCGCCAGCGCGCCGCCGCTTGATAAGCTCGATCTGCAACATGTTGAGCGGTTCGATATACGGCAGCCGCAACCGGATCGACGCATCCAAAGCCGGGTGCTTTTCCAGCAGATGCGACTGCCCCGTCGCCGCCAGCAGAGCATCATACGTCACCTGCCAGCCATCGCGGATACGCGGGAAGATCGCCTGCGCGAGCGCCCGGTCCTCGACCAGCGCCGCATAGCGTTCGGCGATGCCCATGTCGGACTTGGCGATCACCTGCTCCATATTGCCGAGCATCGCCGCGAAGAACGGCCAGCTCTGCGCCATTTCCGCGATCAGCCCCTTGTCCTCGAACCCGGCAAGCGCCTGCCCGACGCCATACCAGCCCGGCAGCATCACCCGCGCCTGCGCCCAACTGAACACCCAGGGGATCGCGCGCAGATCCTCGATCCGGTCGGACTTCGTGCGGCTGGCGGGTCGCGAACCGATCTTGAGGCCGGCGATCTCGGTCAGCGGCGTCATCTGGCGGAAGAAGGTGCGAAACCCCTCGGTGCCATAGACGAGATCGCGATACGCGGTGAACGCATCCTGCGAGATCCGCTCCATCGCGCCCGCGAACCGCACCTGATCCGCCGCCGACACCGCCACCGGCTCCAGCGTCGCGAGCAGCGTCGCCGCCGTCATCGCCTCGAGGTTGATCATCGCACTCTCGCGCGTGCCGTATTTGCCCGCGATCACCTCGCCCTGTTCGGTGATGCGGATGCGGCCCTGCACCGTGCCGTGCGGCTGCGCGCGGATCGCCGCGAACGAAGACCCGCCGCCCCGCCCGACCGCACCACCGCGCCCGTGGAAGAGCTGCATTCCAACGCCCGCCTGCTCGAACACCGCCTTCAGCGCGGTCGACGCCTTGCTCAGCGACCAGGTCGAGGTGAGATAGCCGCCGTCCTTGTTCGAATCGGAATAGCCGATCATCACTTCCTGGAAACCCCGCGCGCGCGTGATCGCGCCAGCCTCCGGCAAAGCGAACCACTCGGTCATGATCTCCGGCGCTGCCTCCAGATCGCCGATCGTCTCGAACAACGGCACCGCCATGATCGCGGCGGTCGGCGCGGCCCCCGGCCGGTACAGCCCGACCTCCTTCAACAGCACGTTGATTTCGAGCAGGTCCGAAACCGACTGCGCCATCGACACGATGTAATTGGTGATGCACCCCGGCCCATATTTCGCATGCGCCTCCGCCGCCGCGCGCACGATCGCCAGCTCGCTTTGCGTCTCCTCGGAATACTCCGCGAACGGGCTGGTCAGCGGCCGGGCGTTGGACAGTTCGTGGCGCAGCAGCGACACGCGTTGCGATTCTCTCAAGGCGAGGTAATCGTCCTCGACCCCCGCCACCTTGAGCAATTCCGCCACCACGCGCTCATGCACCGCGCTGTTCTGGCGCATGTCGAGCGTGGCGAGGTGGAAGCCGAACGTCTCGACCGCGCGGATCAGCCGCCCGAGCGCACCCCCGCTCGACAACGCCCCCGCCCCGCCATCGCGAAGCGCCCGCGCGATCGCGACGAGATCGGAACGCAACGCCTGCGGATCGGGATACGGCTCGCCCTTCACCGCGGCAGGCCGCGCCGCCGGCTTGCCGGTCAGCTTGAGATGAGTCGCCGCCAGCCGCGCATAGATGCCGGTCAGCGCACGCCGGTACGGCTCGTCGCTTCGACTCGGCCCGGCGTCGCCGCTCGCCTCGGCCAGCGCCAGCACCGACTCGGCAACACTCGCCAGCTCGCTCGAAATCGACAGCTCCGCGCCGAGTTCGCTCAGCGCCTCCATATAGAAGCCGAGCACCGCCTCGCACGACCGCCCGAGCGCAGTGCGCAGCGATTCGGCGGTGACGAACGGATTGCCGTCGCGGTCGCCACCGATCCAGCTTCCCGGCCGCAGGAAACTCGGCGCACGCTCGCCCAGCGCCCGGTCCCAGCGCTGGTACAAAGCGGGCAGCGCAGGCAGGAACACGTCGCGCAGATAGCTCAGCGCGGTCTCGACCTCGTCGGTGACGTACAGCCGCTCGCGCCGCAGCACGCGCGTCTGCCACAGGAGCGCGATCTGCCGGTAGATCGCCTCCTCGACATCGTCGCCGTCGGGCGTTTCGGCCAGCCCCTTGTCCTTGAGCGCCATCAGCTCGGCGATGCGATTGCGATGGTCGATCATCGACTTGCGCCGCACCTCGGTCGGATGCGCGGTCAGTACCGGCACGATCAGCGCATGGTCGAGCAGCGCCATCACCGCCGCCTTGTCGATCCCGGCCTCCGCCAGCCGCGCCAGCGCCGAGGCGACATCGGCACCCTTCTCCGCGGCAACGCCGTGGCGATCCTCGGCGAGATTGGCGAGCATCGAGAACAGCATGAACCCACGCACGAAATCGAGCGTCTCGTCGAGGCTGAGGCTACCGAGCCCCAGATCGACCTCGCCCCCCGCCACACCGCGATGCCGGTCGACCGAGGCGGCACGGATATACTCGGTCCGCTTGAACAGCATCTCGCCACCATAGGCGCGGATCACGTCGCCGAGCAGCTTGCCCAGGAAACGCACGTCGGGATTGTTCGCGATCGAGGGAAGCTCTGCCATGCGGCGATGCTGCATCGCGGTGCCCAAACGGTCAAGCGCCGCGATCCTCCCCGATCGACCATCTTGCCGCCATGTTCGGCGGCGATGCTCCGCACACACCATGCGAGGGCCAGTGATGCTCGGACTGATGGCGATGTTCCTGCAAGCCGCGCCGCAGTCGGCCGATCCGCCGCCACTGGCGACCGGTCGCCCCGCACCCTGCCCGCCCGACGCGAACGGCGACATCGTCGTCTGCGGCCGACAGGACCGCGACGAAGCCTACCGCCTGCGCCCGCTGCCCGAACGATACGTCAAGGATCAGCAGCTTCGCCTGACGCTGCCCGGCGGCGGAACGATCACGCCGCATGCCGATCGGGGCCAGCGCGGCGAGGTCCAGGCCAAGGTGACGCTCAAGGTGCCGTTCTGACCAGCTCGTCGCCCCGGCGAAGGCCGGGGCCGCTGGGTAATGTGTCGAGCCATGTGCCAATTTACACAGCGGCCCCGGCCTCCGCCGGGGCGACGGTTACGCCTCCAGCTCGACATCCCAATACAACCAGTCCCGCCAGGTCGCATGCAGGAAGTTCGGCGGGAACCGCCGGCCATGCTCCTGCAACTGCCAGCTCGTCGGGCGGATCGCTTCGATGTGCAGCGGCATCCCCGCCTGCTTCGGCGTCCGCCCACCCTTCTTGAGATTGCACGGCGCACACGCGGTCGCGACATTCTCCCACGTCGTCCGCCCGCCCTGCGCGCGCGGGATGATGTGGTCGAAGGTCAGATCATGCCCGCCGCCGCAATATTGGCATTCGAACTTGTCGCGCAGGAACAGGTTGAAGCGCGTGAACGCCGGAAACGCGCTCGGCTTCACATACTGCTTGAGCGCGATCACGGAGGGCAATTTGATCCGCGCGGTCGGGCTGCGCACCTCGCGCTCATATTCGGCGACGATATCGACGCGATCGAGGAACACCGCCTTGATCGCGGTCTGCCACGGCCAGATGCTCAGCGGATAATAGCTGAGCGGCGTATAATCCGCGTTCAGCACCAGCGCCGGGCAGCTATCCGGGTGGCGGATCAAGTCGGGATGGTACACTTACGCGTTCCCCTCGCTTCCTTGTGCGGCATTCGCCCACTAGGATGACGTGGTGATGACAGCACAGCGCGCGACTCGCGGTCAAGAGCCGAGGCGAACTTCGTGATCGTGACGCGCTTCGCGCCAAGCCCGACCGGACGGCTCCACATCGGCCACGCCGCCTCGGCGATCCGCGCGCACGACCATGCGCGGACGCGCGGCGGGCGCTTCCTGCTGCGGATCGAGGATATCGACGGCACGCGCAGCCGGCCCGAGTTCATCGCCGGAATCGAGGAGGATCTGCGCTGGCTCGGCCTGACCTGGGATGGCCCGGTGCTGCGCCAATCGACCCGACTCGACGCTTATGCGGCGGCACTCGACACCTTGCGCGGCATGGGGCTGCTCTATCCCTGCTTCTGCACCCGCGCCGAGATCGCCGCCAGCCTCTCCGCCCCCCACGGCGGACCCGATGGCCCCGCCTATCCCGGCACTTGCCGCCGGCTGTCGGCGGCGGAAGCCTCCGCACGCATCGCCGAGCCGCATTGCTGGCGGATCGACATGGCAGCGGCGGTCGCGCGCACCGGCCCGCTCGGCTGGCACGATGCCATCGCCGGCGACATCACCGCCGATCCGCTCGCGCACGGCGACGTCGTGCTCGCCCGCAAGGACGCCCCAGCAAGCTACCACCTCGCCGTGACGGTGGACGACGCCTGGCAAGGCGTGACGAATGTCGTGCGCGGTCAGGATCTGTTCGCCGCCACCCACGTCCACCGGCTGCTTCAGGCTTTGCTCGGCCTGCCGACCCCGCGCTACCACCACCATCCGTTGCTCACCGACGCCAACGGCAAACGCCTCGCCAAACGCGACGGCGCGCCCACGCTGGCGGCGTTGCGCGAGGACGGCACCGACGGAACGGCGCTCGCCGAAGCGGTGCGCGCGGGGCGGCTCCCCGATGGCAGCGCCGCCGCGAGCGCCTAGACACGACGCTAGGGTGCCCCTCCCCCCGTTCGTCCGAGGGTTATCGCATATGGAAATTTTGGATTCGGATCGTGCGTCCAAGCCGTCTGCGGGATCTTTGCAAAAGGCCAATCGTCATGCCGGACTTGTTCCGGCATCCACCGCTCAACAAACCCCCAAGCCGTTGATTTGCGGGACGGTGGACCCCGGAACGAGTCCGGGGTGACGGAACATTTGGGGCGATCAGGCGGCTTTCGCAAAGGTCTCGCCGTCTGCTGGGTTCCAAAACAGCTCTTCACTCTCTCCTCTGATTCCAAATACGCGTAGATTAGCGAAACTCCGGCCATATGCGATAGCCCTGCCGTTCGTCCCGAGCGAAGTCGAGGGACATACCCCACGCGCTGCGCACGGTGTCTCGACTGCGCTCGACACGAACGGGGGGAGTGATGACTCTCACCTGCCGAAGAAGCGCGCCGAGCGCCCCCATTGGCATTGCCGCCACGAACGCCTAAATACGCGCATACGCAACGGGTGAACCCACCCCCCCGTTCGTCCCGAGCGAAGTCGAGGGACATGCCCCGCACGCGTCGCAGGGTGTCTCGACGTCGCTCGACACGAACGGTCGGGAAACGCTTTCACCCGACCACTCAAGTCTAGGCGCGCATGATGACCTTCCTCACCATCTTGCTGATCGCGGCGATGATCGCGGTCGTCGTCGTGCTCGTGCGCGGCCTCGCCACCTTCCTGCTCAACGCCAGCGCAGACGCCCGCAGCGGCGAGACTGGCCCCAGCGAATCGGCGCTCAAATCGAACAAGATGATGCAATATCGCGTCTTCTTTCAGGCGATCGCGGTCTTCATCATCGTGCTGATCCTGTTCATCGGCAGCGCGCGAAGCTGATCGAACCCGCGGTGGTCAAGCTCAACAAGATCTACACGCGCACCGGCGACGACGGCACCACCGGGCTGGTCGATGGCTCGCGCGTGTCCAAGGCCGATCCGCGCATGGCCGCGATCGGCGATGTCGATGAGGCGAACAGCGCGATCGGCCTCGCTGTCATCGCGCTCGGCGCCCCGGCAGCGGGCGCGCTCACCCGAATCCAGAACGATCTGTTCGATCTCGGCGCCGATCTCGCCACGCCCGGCGAGGATTTCGCGCCCTCGCAAATGGCGCTGCGTATCGTCCCCGAGCAGGTCGCGCGGCTCGAAGCGGAAATCGACGCGATGAACGACACGCTCGCCCCGCTCACCAGCTTCATCCTGCCCGGCGGCAGCGCCGCCGGCGCCGCGCTCCACCTCGCCCGCGCGATCGTGCGCCGCGCCGAACGCACCGCGATTGCAGCTTCGGAAAGCGTGCCGCTCAACCCGGCGGCGCTCGCCTATCTCAACCGCCTTTCGGATTATCTGTTCGTCGCCAGTCGGTACGTGAACCAATCGGCGGGTGGCGACGTTTTGTGGGTGCCCGGCGGCTCCCGCCAGTAGCCGTTCGGTCGCGCGAGGCCGGTTGACACCCCGGACGCCGCGCCGATATGGAGAACATCATGAGAACGCGGCTGGGTTTGTCTCCGTCTCCCGAGGCGCTTTCGGCGCGGTTCGATGCCGTTCGGGGGCTGACCGTCGCCTTGGTCGCGCCGCTGTCGGACGCCGATGCGACGGTGCAATCGATGGAGGATGCCTCCCCCGCCAAATGGCATCTCGCGCACACCACCTGGTTCTTCGAGACGTTCGTGCTGCGCGATTTCGTGACCGGCTATCACCGCTTCGACGAGCGCTACCCGTTCCTGTTCAACAGCTATTACGAAGCGGAGGGCAAGCGCCACAGCCGCGCGCGGCGCGGCATGGTAACGCGGCCGACCCTCGACGAGGTGCTGGCGTACCGCGCGCATGTCGATGCCGAGATCGTCGCGGCTTTGCCCGATCTGCCCCACGAAGCGCGCGAACTGGTCCGGCTCGGCTGCCATCACGAGGAGCAGCATCAGGAATTATTGCTCACCGACATCCTGCATCTGATGTCGGAAAACCCGCTCGAACCCGCGATCTGGCCCGGCGCGCGGAAGGTGCCGGTCGAGATGCCGGGGCCGGTCGGATGGATCGAAAACGCCGGCGGCGTGGTCGAGATCGGCCATGACGATCCGCATTTCGCCTTCGATAGCGAGGCGCCGCGTCACAAGTCGCTGCTGACCCCGCACGCCATTGCCGATCGCACCGTCACCAACGGCGAATGGGCCGCGTTCATCGCCGACGGCGGCTATGCCGAGCCGCGCCACTGGCTGTCGGACGGCTGGGCATGGGTCAAGGCCGAGGGCATCACCGCGCCGCTCTATTGGGAGCAGCACGACGGCGTCTGGACGCGATTCGGGCTCGACGGCCGCCGCGCGATCGATCCCGCCGCTCCCGTCACCCATGTCAGCCTCTACGAGGCCGACGCATACGCCACCTGGGCCGGCGCGCGCCTGCCCACCGAGTTCGAATGGGAAGCCGCCGCCGCACAGCACGACGCCGATGGCGGCAACCAGCTCGACGCCGCCGGCCCGGTCGAGCCGCGCCCGTCATTGGGTGGCCCCGCCTTCTTCGGCGATGTCTGGGAATGGACCGGCAGCGCGTTCCGCCCCTATCCCGGCTTCCGCGCGGTCGAGGGCGCGGTCGGCGAATATAACGGCAAGTTCATGAGCGGCCAGTTCGTGCTGCGCGGCGGCTCCTGCGCCACCCCGCGCGGCCATGCCCGCGCGAGCTACCGCAACTTCTTCTATCCCCACCAGCGCTGGCAGTTCACCGGCGTGCGTCTGGCCAAGGATCTGTAATGCTCAAGCCCGAAATCGAAGACGGCGAAACCAGCCTCGCCGACCCGGCGTTCCGCGCCGACGTGCTGCGCGGGTTCGAGATGCGCCCGCGCGCGATTCCCGCACGCTGGTTCTACGACCGGCGCGGCTCGGAGCTGTTCGAGGCGATCACCGATCTCCCCGAATATTACCCGACTCGCACCGAAACCGCGATCCTGCGCCGGATCGCGCCAGAGGTCGCCGCGCTCGCCGGGCCGGGCCGCGCGTTGGTCGAATTCGGCTCGGGTTCGTCGATGAAGACGCCGATCGTGCTGCGCGCGCTCGATCCGTCGGCCTATGTGCCGATCGACATCTCGGGCGATTTCCTCCGCGAATCGTCAGCCGCCATCGCCGCCGCCTTCCCCGGGCTGAACGTGCTCCCGGTCGAAGGCGATTTCCTCCGCCCGATCACCTTGCCAGCGCAGATCGCCGACGCGCCCAAGCTCGGCTTCTTCCCCGGCTCGACGATCGGCAACATGGTCCCGCACGAGTCGGTCGATCTGCTCCGCGCGATGCGGGAGTCGCTGGGCGAAGGCGCGATGCTGCTGATCGGCATGGACCGAATCAAGGACGAGGGCGTCCTCACCGCCGCCTATGATGACGCCGCCGGCGTAACCGCCGCCTTCAACCGCAACCTGTTGGATCGCATCAACCGCGAACTCGCCGCCGTGCTTCCTGTGGACAACTTTAGCCATGTTGCGCGCTGGAACGACGACCGCGCCCGCATTGAAATGCACCTCGAAGCGCAGTCCGATTGCGCCTTCACGATCGAAGGCCACGCGTTCACGATGGCCGCGGGCGAGACGATCCACACCGAGAACAGCCATAAATACGGCCCCCGCGACGCCCGCGTCCTGCTCCACGCCGGCGGCTGGACGCCGGTCGCCGAATGGACCGATCCCGACGATCTGTTCGCCGTCATCCTCGCCGAAGCCCAGCCAAGCCGCCTCGCGCCGTAACCGCTATTTCGTCTGCAACCGCACCCGCCAGGTGTTGAGGAAGGTCGTATTGCCCCGGCAAACATCCATCTGCGCCTGCTCGATCAGCCGGAACAGTTTGCCGTCCCAAAGAAAGTGCTGCGACACGCCGCAATCCCCATCCCGAGCCTTGCGGGCGTAACTGTAAAGCGACCCGTTGGCGTAGCTTCCGTTCGTGAGCCGCGGCACCCGCGTCCACCCGCCGAGCCCCGGCGTCGCATCGAGCCGCGCCGGCTTCGCGACGCCCTTGTCGAGCAGGAACACCGCCTCGGTCGGATTGTCGCCAGTAGTGCGGCACGGCACCAGCACGACGTTGCGCATATGGTCGAGCGAATACACCTGCGCCTTGGCGACGCCGCGCACGACGGGGCATTTGGCCCGCCGCCGCAACGTCTTGATCCGCGCCTGCGTCAACACCGGCGGATGCCCGACCGGCCGCACAACCGGCACGATCGGCAGCACCGGCGCAGCCGGAACCGCGCTCTCCGGCTTGCGCCCACGCGCGATCGCCGCCGTCATCGTGCCCGTGCGGCCCTGCACGCCGTCCATATAGCGAAGTGCCTCGTCGAGCCCTTCGGCCGAGATCTTCGCCAGCTCGCGCCCCGTCCCGTCGACCACCGCAATCCGGCGCGCGCCCGGAAGCGCGGCGGCGATGGCGCGCGCGGTCGAACCCTCGATCGTCGCGCCGTCGGGCGTGGCACGGAACGGCCCGCCGATCTGCTCGCCGCCGATCTCGATCGCGAACGGATCTTCGTCGGTGCGCGCGGTCAGCCACAGCTTCCATCGGCCGGGCGATCCCGCCTCGCGCATCACCGTGAACACCTCGCTCGGCGCAGCACCCTCTTCGGGGTCGAGCGTGGTCAGCGTGCAACGCTTGGCGTTGTCGCACGCCACCGCCCAGTCGCCGAAGGTGGTGAACGGGCCGGGCTTGACCGGCGCCGCCGTCACGGGAAGCGCCGCCGCCAACAGGAGCGCGAGAGCAGACATCGGTACAAGGCCCCTTCATAGCGGCTGGCAGGTCGGCGAAATGCCGCTAAAGCTTGCACGTGATTTCTTAGGCGAAGGGCCGGACGATGCAAGCAGTGGGTGTGATCGGCGCAGGCCAGATGGGGGCGGGCATCGCGCAGGTTTCCGCGCAGGCCGGCTACCGCGTGCTGCTGAGCGACGTTTCGCGCGAGCGCGCCGAGGCCGGCAAGGCGGGCATCGCCAAGGCGCTCGACCGGCTCGTCACCAAGGAGAAGATCGCGGCGGAAGCACGCGATGCTGCGCTCGCGCTGATCGAACCGGTCGAGGGCGTCGCCGCGATGGGCGATTGCACGCTGGTGATCGAGGCCGCGACCGAGCGCGAGGAGATCAAGCGTGCGATCTTCGCCGATGTCGGCGCGGTGCTCGGCCCGCAAGCGATCCTCGCGTCTAACACGTCGTCGATTCCGATCACGCGACTGGCGCAGGCCTCCCCCGACCCGGCGCGCTTCGTCGGGGTGCATTTCTTCAATCCGGTGCCGGTGATGGGGCTGATCGAACTGATCCGCGGCCTCGCCACCTCGGATGCGACCGTGGCGACGGTGGAAGCCTATGCGCAGTCGCTCGGCAAGCAGGTCGTCCGCGCCAACGACGCGCCGGGCTTCATCGTCAACCGCGTGCTGATGCCGATGCTCAATGAGGCGTGCTTTGCGCTCGGCGAGGGCGTGGCGACCGTGCGTGACATCGATCTCGGCTGCCAGCTCGGGCTCAACCATCCGATGGGACCGTTGACGCTCGCCGATTTCATCGGCCTCGACACGTGCCTGGAGATTTGTCGCGTGCTCCACACCAGCACCGGCGACCCGAAGTTCCGCCCCGCGCCGTTGCTGGTGAAATATGTCGAGGCCGGCTGGTTCGGGCGCAAGACGAAGCGCGGCTTCTACGACTATACCGGCCCGGAGCCGGTGCCGACGCGCTGACCCGTTCGGCATGATCTTGCCCGCCGTGTTATATTTCTATAATACACGTGCTGGCCATGTCTGGGGCCGGGCGGAGTGAGCATGCGGCATTTTCCCTTTGGATCGGCGAACGACGGCGATCCGCCGTTCGAGCTGACCGGCGGCATGCCTCCGCCGCGCGATCTGCGCGATCCTTATGGGCATCGCGCGCGAGAGCCGGACCCGGACGACTTCAACGACGACGATGGCGACGACGCGCCTCCGCGCCGCCGCATCGCCTGGGGCCGCTGGATCATGCGCGGGCTGGGCGCGCTGGTGATCGTGTTCGTGCTGCTGGTGGGCTGGCTCGCCATCACCGCGCCGTTGTCCAAGTCGCTCCAGCCACCGCTGCCGCCGAGCGTCACCTTGCTCGCCGAGGATGGCACGCCGATCGCGCGACGTGGCGCGATCATCGGCGCGCCGGTTGACGCGGCGAAGCTGCCCAAGAATGTCACCAACGCCTTCATCGCGATCGAGGACCGGCGGTTCCGCACGCATTGGGGAATCGATCCGCGCGGCATCGCGCGCGCGATGTTCCACAATATCGGGCGCGGGGGCGTGCGCGAAGGTGGAAGCACAATCACGCAGCAGCTCGCCAAGAACGCCTTCCTCGATTCGGATCGCACCGCCGCGCGAAAAATCCGCGAGGTGATGATCGCCTTCTGGCTCGAGGCGTGGCTGAGCAAGGATCAGATCCTCTCGCGCTATCTGTCGAACGTCTATTTCGGCGACAACGTCTATGGCCTGCGCGCTGCGGCGAAGCATTATTTCAACCGTAATCCCGAGGATCTGTCGATTGGTCAGGCGGCGATGATGGCGGGGCTGGTCAAGGCGCCGTCGCGGCTGGCGCCGACCGGCAACCTCAAGGGCGCGCGCGACCGGCAGAAGCTCGTCGTCCGCGCGATGGTACAAGCCGGGCTGATCGACAAGGCAACCGCAGCCGATGTCGGCCCGGCGCGGCTATCCGCCAGCCGGATCAAGCCGCTGCCCGACGGCACCTATTTCGCCGATTGGGTGCTGCCCGACGCACGCGACCGCGCCGGCGAGATCGTGACCGAGACGACGGTGCGCACCACGCTCGACCGCCGGCTACAACGCATGGCCGAACGCGCCGTCGCGCATGCCGGTCTCAAGACCGCACAGGTCGCTCTGGTCGCGATGCGCCCCGACGGCCGGGTCGTCGCGATGGTCGGCGGCAAGAATTACGCCGCCAGCCCGTTCAACCGCGCGACTCAGGCCCGGCGCCAGCCCGGCTCTGCGTTCAAGCTGTTCGTGTACCTCGCGGCGATGCGCGCTGGCATGGCACCCGATTCGATGATCGCGGACGAGCCCGTCACGATCGGCGACTGGAGCCCGAAGAACAGCGATGGCCGTTATGAGGGGCCGATCACGTTGCGCCATGCCTTCGCCAAATCGAGCAACGTGGCGGCGGCGCGGCTGATCCAGAAAGTCGGCGTCGCGCAAGTCATCAAGGCGGCGCGAGACCTCGGCATTTCCACGCCGATCCCCAACGAAGCAACGATCGCGCTCGGCACCTCGACCGTGTCGCTGCTCGAACTTACCGCCGCTTATGCCGGTATCGCCGCCGAAAGCTATCCGGTGCGTCCGCACGGTCTGGAGGCCGAACCCGAGGAGCATCACTGGTATGACGGCCTGACCGGCGGCAGCCATGCGCTGACCCGCACCGAGCGCGACGAGATGCTCGATCTGCTCTCCGCCTCGGCCGAGACCGGCACCGGGCGGCGCGCGGCGCTGTCGATCAAGACCTATGGCAAGACCGGCACGACGCAGGACAATCGCGATGCCTTGTTCATGGGCTTCGCCGACGATCTCGTCGTCGGCGTGTGGGTTGGCAATGACGACAACACGCCCAACCCCGGCCTGTCGGGCGGCGGCGTGCCGGCGCGGGTGTGGCGCGAGTTCATGACTCAAGCGCTCGGCGTCAACGCGGCCGTCCCGCCCGACGCGATTCCCGCTGCGGTCGATCCCGATGCGCTCGACGACGGCGACAACACGGTGTTGCCGATCGGCGGCGATATCGACGGCATGGGGCTTCACCTGCACGTCGGGCGCGACGGCAGCATCTCGCTCGGCGGCGAAGATCGTGACGATCGCGGCCGTCCGCCGCGATCCGACGAACCGCGCGACGAGGAGCGCGACCGCGAAGACCAGTAAGCCGGGTTGACGCTTGCCGGCGTTCCACCGCAAGGCACTTCCATGCGCTTCTTCTCCGACAATGCCGCCCCGGTCCATCCCGCCGTGTTCGAGGCAATGGCCGCGCACAACACGCTCGACACCGCTTATGACGGCGACGCGCTGAGTCGCAGCCTCGACGCGCGCTTTTCCGATCTGTTCGAGACCGAGGTTCGCGCGCTTTGGGTGCCCTCTGGCACGGCGGCGAACTGCCTCGCGCTCGCGGCGCTCTGCCCGCCATTCGGCGGCGTGGTCTGCCACCGCGACGCGCATATCCAGAACGACGAATGCGGCGCACCCGAATTCTACACGCACGGCGCCAAGCTGATGATCGGCGAGGGCGACGGCGCCAAGCTGACGCCCGACAGCATCCGCGCGGTGATCGACATCATCGCCAACGATGTCCATCGCGTCCAGCCGCACGCGATCTCGATCACCAACGCGACCGAGTACGGGATGGTCTATACACCTGCGGAGGTCGCCGCGATCGGCGCACTGGCGCGCGAACGCGGCCTTGCGCTGCATATGGACGGCGCGCGCTTTGCCAATGCGGTCGCGCATCTCGGCTGCTCGCCCGCCGATCTGACGTGGCGCGCCGGGGTCGATGCGCTCAGCTTCGGCTTCATCAAGAACGGCGGGATGACCGCCGAGGCGTTGATCTTCTTCAAGCCGGAGCTTGCCGCCGACACCCTGCGCCGCCGCAAGCGCGCCGGTCTCCTGCTGTCGAAGGGGCGGTATCTCGCCGCGCAAATCGTCGCGTTGTTGGAAAACGATCTGTGGATCGCCAACGGTGCCGCCGCCAACGCCGCCGCGCGCCTGCTCGCCGAAGCGGGTGGCACGCGGCTGGTCTATCCGGTCGAGGCCAACGAGGTATTCCTGCGCGTGACGTCCGAGGAAGCGGCGGAACTGCGCGCGCTCGGCTTCGACTTCTACGATTGGGCGCCGGGCGAAATCCGGCTGGTGACATCGTGGAACCACAGCCTCGAAGACGTCCGCCCGCTTGCCGAGGCGATCGCGGCACTTTCATAAACTGAGCTTGTGATGCGATAAGCAGATCGCGCTTGTCGGTTCGGGCATCCGCGATACTGCTGTCTTATGACCTCCGCTCCGCCCCCGGCCACACGCCTGTCCGTGCTGATCCCGTTTGCGATCGTCACGGTGATCTGGGGATCGACCTGGCTGGTCATTCGCGGGCAATTGGGAACGGTGCCGGCGGGCTGGTCGGTGTGTTACCGCTTCATCGTCGCAGCGCTGACGATGCTGATCTACACGCGCGTGCGCGGCGAGCGGATCAAGCTCGATGCGCGCGGCTGGGGGTTTGCGACGGTGCTCGGGCTGTTCCAGTTCTGCCTCAACTTCAACTTCATCTACCGGGCCGAGCAATACGTCACCTCGGGGCTGGTCGCGGTGGTGTTCGCGCTGCTACTACTACCCAACGCGCTGTTCGGGCGGATAGTGCTGGGCCAGACGCTCGGGCGGCAATTGCTGCTCGGGTCGGCGGTGGCGATCGGCGGGATTGGGTTGCTGTTTCTCCACGAAGCGCGAGTCGATCCACATGGGCCGATGCAGGCGCTGACCGGCATCGCGCTTACGCTGGGCGGTACGCTCGCAGCATCGGTCGGCAACGTGATGCAGGGTACGAAATCGGCCAAGCGCTATCCGATGCTGCCGATGGTCGCCGCGTCGATGCTGCTCGGTGCGCTCATCAACGGCGCGTTCGCCTGGGCAACCTATGGCCCGCCGGTGATCACCCCAACGCCGGCCTATCTGGCCGCGACGCTCTACCTCGGCATGATCGCCTCCGCGCTTGCCTTCCCGCTGTACTATGGCGTGATCCGCGCGATCGGCCCGGCCAAGGCGGCCTATTCGAGCGTGCTGGTGCCGGTGATCGCGATGACGCTCTCGACGCTGTTCGAGGGCTATCGCTGGTCCACGCTGTCGATGATCGGCGGGGTATTGGTGATCGTCGGGCTGCTCATCGCCCTGACCGAGCGCAAGCCGGCGCGGTAATCGGGATAGAGCGGCCGCCAGCCGAGCAGACGCTTGGCCTTGGTGGTCGCGATCCGCCGGTTCTCGGCATAGAAGCCGCGCGACATCGGCGAGAGACCATCGAGTTCGACCAGCGGCGGTGGCGGCAAGCCGAGCAGGCGTGATGCGAAATCGACGACATCGTCATGGCTGGCGGGAGACTCGTCGGCGAGGTTGTACGCCCCCGCTGGCGCATCGAACCCGGCGATCACGCCGGTGACGATATCCTCGACATGCACACGGCTGAAGACCTGTCCGGTAAGGCCGGTGCGATGCGCGGTCCCGGCGGCAACGCGCTCCAATGCCGAGCGACCGGGGCCATAGATGCCGGGCAAGCGAAACACCCGCGCGCCCAGCGCCAGCCACGCCGCATCCGCCGCGCTGCGGGCGGCGCGGCGACCAGTGCCGGTCGGGGCGGTTTCGTCCACCCACGCTCCGGCGGCGTCGCCATACACGCCGGTGGAGGAGAGGTAGCCCAGCCACGCTGCGCTTTCGCCCAGCGCATCGCCATATCGCTCCAGCACCGGATCACGCTCTTCCGCCGGCGGCACCGACGAAAGGATGTGGGTTGCCGTCGCCAGTTCGCGCCCGACCGCCGCCACATCGTCGAAAGCGACCGTACCGGCGCGCCCCGTTCCCGCGACATGCCAGCCTGCGGCATGCAGCCGCATCGCCAGCGCTTTCCCGGTAAAGCCCAGCCCGAAGACGAACAGCCGCACGCTATTTCGCGCCCGGCCCGTCGTAGAGCAGGCCGAAGAAATCGCCCTTGTTCCAGCGCGGCCGTTCGGGGGCGTCGGCGATCGCGCGGGTGATCGCATAATTGGCCGCGACGAACCGCAGCCCCTGCGCCCAGTCGATCGGTTGCGAGAGATCGTCCGAGGGCTGGTGATAGCGGTGCTTCATGAAATCCTCGAACGCCGCTTTGCCCGGCCCTGCCTGCCCCGGCCACAGGAACACAGAGGGGATGCCCTGCTGAACGAAGCGGTAATGGTCCGATCGCACGAAGAACCCCTCGGCCGGATCGGGATCGGCCGACATGGTGACGCCAAGCGCAGCCACCGCCTGCGCGACGATCGGCCCGAGCGTCGAACGGTCTGCGCCGAACACGGTCATGTCCTGAAATGGATAGGAAAGGATCGGCATGTCGAAATTCACGTCGGCGACGATCCGCGACACCGGCACCGGCGGGTGGCGCGCGAAATAATCGGAGCCGACCATCCCCGCCTCCTCGGCGGTGACGGCGAGGAACAGGATCGAGCGGCGCGTCGGCATGTCGCTGCTGCGGAAACGCTTCGCCGCCTCGATCAGCGCGGCGATGCCGACCGCATTGTCCTGCGCGCCGTTGTAGATCGCATCGCCATTCACCGGCAGCCCGACGCCGAGATGATCGAGATGCGCCGACAGCACCACCACCTCGCGCGACAAGGCGGGATCGGTGCCCGGCAGCAATCCCGCGACATTGTAGCTTTCGAGCGGTTCGGACACGGTCTTGAGCGCCGCCGTCAGGATCGAGGGCAGTTGCTCGGCCTTGAACGTCGCGGTCGGATCGTCGGCGCGCGGCGCGATCTTTTCCCACGGCGTCCGGGCGCGGGCGAACAGCTTGGTCGCGCCCGAACCGCTGATCGTGGCGATCAACGGCACGCCCGCGACATGGCCGGTGCCATCGGGATAGGCCCAGGTCATCCGTGAACGATCCCAGCGCGCCTCGCTGACACTGCCAGGCTCGATCAGGATCGCCGCCACCGCGCCGTGATCGGCGGCGATCGCGGTGCGGCTGGCCGGGCTGGCGAAATGCGCGCGCTCCTCGTTCTGGAAGCCGGTAGGGGTTTCGGCGAGGAAGGCCACCACCTTGCCCCGCACATCGACGCCGGCATAGTCGTCGCGCTTGTATTTGGGCGCGACGATGCCCTGCCCAACGAACACCACCGGCGCATCGAGCGCGAACACCGGCTTGCCGGGCACCGCGCCCGGCACGAAATCCCTGCCGAACACCATCGGCACCGGCGCGCCGCCTTTCGCGGTCAGCACCAGATCGCCGTGATCGGCGGGCTGGTAACGCAGCAACGGCACGCTCTGGAGATAGCCGCCCTTGTCGCCCGCCGGCCGCAACCCGGCGGCGAAGAAGCGCGCCGCGACATATTCGGCGGCGATACGATATTCGGGCGTTCCCGCCTCGCGCCCGCGCAATGCGTCCGAGGCGAGGAACATCACATGCGCCTTCATCGCCGCCTGCTCGTCGGGAAGCTGGACCGGCGACGGCGCGGCGGCCTGCGGCGAGTCGGCAGCCGAGGCCACGCCCGGCGTCACGAGCGCCAGCGCGACCGCCGCCATCCATCTGCCTACGCCTGTACTCATGCGCCGCGCGGTATCACGATGGCACCCCCGCGCAAAGGCGGCGATTTGTGTGGCACCACGCGATAGGCACCCTTACATCTTCGGCATGCTCGACATCCAGACCGCCACCGCACAGCCGCACGTCACCCGCCGCGCCGATTATATGCCGCCCGAGTGGCGCGTGCCCGATATCGCGCTCGATTTCGATCTCGCGCCCGAGACGACGCGGGTGCGCGCGACACTCTCGGTCGAGCGCAACGCCGGGCACGGTCCACTGCGGCTCGATGGCGCCGGCCAGACCCTGCTGTCGGTGAAGGTCGATGGCGTCGCGGTCAATGACTGGACCATCGAGCACGATGCGCTGGTGCTTCCGCTCACGGGCGATACGCATGTCGTCGAAACCGAAGTCGAGATCGCGCCCGATCGCAACACGCAGTTGATGGGGCTATACGCCTCGGGCGGCATCCTGTGTACGCAGTGCGAGGCCGAAGGCTTCCGCCGCATCACCTATTTCCCCGACCGACCCGACGTGCTGAGCCGCTACAGCGTGCGGATGACGGCGGACAAGACGCGCTACCCGGTCCTGCTCGCCAATGGCGATCCGATCGCCCAGGGCGATCTTGACGACGGGCGGCATTGGGCCGAGTGGAACGACCCGTTCCCCAAGCCATGCTATCTGTTCGCGCTGGTGGCGGGCGATCTCGCCTGCAATTCCGGCAGCTTCGTCACGCAATCGGGCCGCACCGTCCAGCTCGGCATCTGGGTGCGCGCCGCCGATCTGCCCAAGACGCACCACGCGCTCGAAGCGCTCAAGACGTCGATGGCATGGGACGAGCGGGTCTATGGCCGCGAATATGACCTCGACGTGTTCAATATCGTCGCAGTCGACGATTTCAATTTCGGCGCAATGGAGAACAAGGGCCTCAACGTCTTCAACAGCCGCTACATCCTCGCCGACCCGGACACCGCGACCGATTACGATTTCGACGCCATCGCCGCCGTCGTCGCGCACGAATATTTCCACAACTGGTCGGGCAACCGCGTCACCTGCCGCGACTGGTTCCAGCTTTCGCTGAAGGAAGGCTTCACCGTCTATCGCGATCAGGGTTTCTCGGCCGATCAAGGCTCGGCGGCGGTCAAGCGGATCGAGGATGTGCGGGGGCTTCGTGCCGCGCAATTCCCCGAGGATGCCGGGCCGCTGGCGCACCCGATCCGCCCCGACGAATATCAGGAAATCTCGAACTTCTACACAGCGACGATCTACAACAAGGGCGCGGAGGTGATCCGCATGCTCGCGACCATGCTCGGCGCGCAGGCGTTCCGCGCGGGCACCGATCTCTATTTCGATCGGTTCGACGGGACGGCAGCGACGTGCGAGGATTTCGTCGCGTCGTTGGAGGAGGCGAGCGGCATCGACCTGACGCAATTCCGCCGCTGGTACAGCCAAGCGGGCACGCCGCGCGTCAAGGCACAAGTTTCGCACAATGCGGGCGATGGTCGCGCGGTGCTGACGCTGTCGCAGAGCGTGCCGCCGACGCCGGGCCAGCCGGTCAAGGCGCCGATGGTGCTGCCGCTCCGTATCAAGCTGTTCGGCGCCGACACCGGGCAGGCGCTCAACGACGAGCGGCTGGTGCTGCTGGAGGACAACGACGCCGAGATCGCGTTCGAGACCGTTATCGAACGGCCGGTATTGTCGATCAACCGCGGCTTCTCCGCGCCGGTAATTATCGAGACCGATCGCAGCGCCGCCGACCTCGCCTTCCTGTCGGCGCATGACGACGATCCGTTCGCCCGCTACGAAGCGATGCAGCAGCTCATGCTCGACACGCTCGTCGCCAGCGCATCGGGCATGCGCGCCGATCAGGCGGCAGTAATCGCCGCAATCGAAACCACGCTCGACAACGCCGCGCTCGACAACGCCTTCATCGCCGAGGCGGTGTTGCTGCCGTCGGAAAGCTTCGTCGGCGACCAGATGGCAGTGGTCGATCCCGAGGCGATCTTCCGCGCGCGCGAGGCGTTGCGCCGCGAGATCGGCCGCGCGCTCGAGCCGAAATGGCGTGCCGCTTACGCGCAGGCGGCGACGACCGGCGGCTATGTTTATTCGCCCGAGGCCAAGGGTCTACGCCGGATGAAGACCGTAGCGCTCGGCTATATCGCCGCGAGCGGCGCTGCGGATGCGGGGGCGCTCGCCTTCGCCCAGTTCGAGGCGGCCGACAACATGACCGACCGGCAGGGCGCGCTCACCACGCTCGTCAGCAGCGATGCGCCCGAGCGCGTCGCGGCGCTGGATATCTTCTACAACCGCTATTCCGATAATGCGCTGGTGCTCGACAAATGGTTTCAGGCGCAGGCGCTGGCCCAGCGCGACGATACGCTCGCGGCGGTCGAGGAACTCGCGCGGCACCGCGACTTCACGCTCGCCAACCCCAACCGCGCGCGCTCTCTGGTGGGCGCGTTCAGCGTCAACCAGCGCGCGTTCAACGCGGGCGATGGCGCGGGTTACCGCTTCGTCGCCGACCAGTTGATCGCGCTCGACAAGCTCAACCCGCAGACCGCCGCCAAGCTGCTCCCGCCGCTCGGCAGGTGGCGGCGCTACCACACAGGCCGCGCGGCGCTGATGCGGGCGGAACTGGAGCGCATCCTCGCCACGCCGGGGTTGTCGAAGGACATGTTCGAACAGGCGTCGAAGAGCCTGGCGCAATAAGGTTCGCGCAGAGGCGCAGAGATGTCGCGCGCGCAGCGCGCCTCGTGTTTAGCCCGGTGAGGTTTGGGACGCGGCCTTCACACGCACCCTCTTCGCGCCTCCGCGCCTCCGCGTGAACAAAAGCCCAAAGCACTGCCCAAAGATTTTGCACGCGGAGGCGCGGAGACGCGGAGGTTTTCGAGCGCTGCGCGCGGAGCATTTCTCTGCGCCCTCAGCGCCTCTGCGCGGACTTCAAAACAACCGGCCCCCGTTGAGCACGCCCGCGCTCGGCGTCACCAACACCACCTTCCCGTCCGCATCTGGAAAGCCCAGCGTCAGCACCTCGGACATGACCTTGCCGATCTGGCGCGGCGGGAAGTTGACCACTGCGGCGACCTGCCGACCGGGGAGTTCCTCCAACGTGTAATGCTCGGTGATCTGCGCCGAAGATTTCTTGAGCCCGATCACCGGGCCGAAATCGATCACCAGCCGGAAGGCCGGTTTGCGCGCCTCGGGGAAGGGCAGCGCCTCGATGATCGTGCCGACGCGGATATCGACCTTGAGGAAATCGTCGAAGCCGATGACGGGCGATGGCTCGGCGGCAGGATCATGGGTTACGTGCATGGCGCGCCCACCCTATCCGTTCGTGCCGAGCGAAGTCGAGGCACGGACGGAGACCGGGTTAGAAATCCGGGTCGTCATAATGCGAGGTCGGCTGAATGCCGTCCATCCGCTCGGACAGCAGCGGGCGGAAACTCGGGCGGCTCTTCAATCCGCGATACCAGCGTGCGGTCTGTTCGTGGTTCTTCCAGTCGATGCCGCCGAGATAATCGACCACCGAGATGTGCGCTGCCGCCGCCAGATCGGCGAGGGTCATCGTCGATCCCGCCATCCAGTTGTTATGATCGAGCAGGTAATCGGTATAATCGAGATGCCGCACCGCCGCGCGCATCGCCTCGCGCAGCACCTTCGAATCGGGCGCTGCGCGCGTGACGAGTCGCTTCTCCATCCGTTCGTGGAGCAGCGGAGCCGTAACGTCCACGAAGAACTGCGCATCGAACCATGCGACTTGCCGGCGAATTTCCGCACGATAGGCGGCCGACCCGGAGATCATCGCGCTCTTGTCGATCGTCTCCTCGAAATATTCGCAGATCGCCATCGAATCGATCAGCAGCAGGTTGCGCGTCTGGTCGGTCATCACCGGCACCTGGCCGGCGGGGTTCATGTCGATGAATTCATCGCGCCGCGCCCAGGGCGATTCGCGCACCAGCTCATAGCCGACGCCCTTCTCGCCAAGCAGCAGACGGACCTTGCGCGAGAACGGACAGAGCGGGAATTGATAGAGTTGCCACATGGCGCCGGTGTAGCCGCGCGCCATGTGGCTTTAAAGGCTTATCGCGGCGCCGGCCTATTCTGCGGCTTCCAGCGCTTCGCGATCGTCGAGCGGGTGGCTCAGCCGCGAGAGCATTTCCTTGGGCACGACCTGCCAGAAATGGTCGATCACGCGGCCCCAATCGTCGAGCAAAGCGCCCGACCATTTGCTATCGGTCGCCGCATGGTGCGCGCGCACGTGGGCGAGCAGCACCGATTCCCAGTGCGAGGAGGACAGCCGATTCCAGGTGATATTCTCCGGGTTCGCGCGCCGTGCGAAGCTCTCGTCGGGATCGTAGACGAAGGCCATGCCGCCGGTCATGCCCGCACCGAAGTTGGTGCCGACCTGCCCGAGCACCACCGCCATGCCGCCGGTCATATATTCGCAACCGTTCGCACCGCAGCCTTCCACCACCACGGTCGCGCCCGAATTGCGGACCGCGAAGCGCTCGCCCGCTTGCCCCGCCGCATAGAGCCGGCCCGAGGTCGCGCCGTACAACACGGTGTTGCCGATGATCGTGTTCTCGTTCGACTTGAGCGGCGAGGACACCACCGGGCGCAGCGCGATGATGCCGCCCGACAGGCCCTTGCCGACATAATCATTGGCGTCGCCGAACACTTCGAGCGTGATGCCCTTGCACAGAAAAGCCCCGAGACTCTGCCCGGCCGAGCCTCGCAGCCGCACGTGGACGTGCCCGTCCGCAAGCGCATCCATCCCGTAGGTGCGTGTGATCTCGCTCGACAGCCGCGTGCCGACCGCGCGGTGGGTATTGCGCACGGAATAGGTGAGCTGCATCTTCTCCCGGCGCGAGAACACCGCGGCCGCATCCTTGATGATCTGCGCGTCGAGGCTATCCGGCACTTCGTTGCGCCAGGTCTTGAGGCTGAAGCGCCGCTGATCCTCGTCGGCATCGACCTTGGCGAGGATCGGGTTGAGATCGAGATCGTCGAGATGCTCGGCGCCGCGGCTGACCTGCCGGAGCAGTTCGGTGCGGCCGATCACCTCGTCGATGCTCTTCACGCCGAGCCGTGCGAGAATGTCGCGCACTTCCTCGGCGATGAAGGTCATCAGGTTGATGACCTTCTCGGGCGTGCCGGTGAACTTCGCACGCAAGCGTTCGTCCTGCACGCAAACGCCGACCGGGCAGGTGTTCGAATGGCATTGCCGCACCATGATGCAGCCCATCGCCACAAGGCTCAACGTGCCGATGCCGAATTCCTCCGCGCCGAGGATCGCGGCGATGACGATGTCGCGCCCGGTCTTGAGGCCGCCGTCCGCGCGCAGCTTGATACGGCCACGCAGACCGTTGAGCGTGAGCGTCTGGTTGACTTCGGAAAGCCCCATTTCCCACGGCGTTCCGGCATATTTGATGCTGGTCTGCGGGGAAGCGCCGGTGCCGCCGACATGCCCCGAGACGAGGATCACGTCGGCATGTGCCTTCGCCACGCCCGCCGCGACCGTGCCGATGCCGGCCGAAGAGACGAGCTTCACGCACACCCGCGCGATCGGGTTGATCTGCTTGAGATCGTAGATGAGCTGCGCGAGATCCTCGATCGAATAGATGTCGTGGTGCGGCGGTGGCGAGATCAGCATCACGCCCGGCGTCGCATGGCGCAGCTTGGCGATGAATTCCGTCACCTTGAAGCCGGGCAACTGCCCGCCCTCGCCGGGTTTGGCGCCTTGCGCGACCTTGATCTCGATCTCGTCGCAGGCGTTGAGATATTCCGCGGTCACGCCGAACCGGCCCGAGGCGATCTGCTTGACCCCCGAATTGGCGTTGTCGCCATTCGCATACGGCGTGTAGCGCGACTTGTCCTCGCCGCCCTCGCCCGACACGGCTTTCGCGCCGATCCGGTTCATCGCGATCGCCAGCGTCTCATGCGCCTCGGGGCTGAGCGCACCCAGCGACATGCCCGGCGTGACGAAGCGCTTGCGGATCTCGGTGATCGCCTCGACCTGATCGATCGGCACGCCCTCGCCGGGATAGTTGAACTGGAGCAGATCGCGCAGATAGACCGGCGGCAGCGCCTCGACCCCGCGCGAGAATTGCAGATAGGTCGAATAGCTGTCCGATCCGACCGCCGATTGCAGCAGGTGCATCAACTGCGCCGAATAGGCGTGCGTCTCGCCGGTGTGGCGCTGGCGATAGAAGCCGCCGATCGGCAGCGTGACGACGGCGGTATCGAACGCCGCCTCGTGGCGCAGCTTGGCGTTGAGGTGGAGCGACGCATAGCCCTCACCCGAGATCTTCGCGGGCATGCCCGGGAAGAAATCGTTGACGAGGCTACGCGACAGCCCGACCGCCTCGAAATTATAGCCGCCGCGATAGCTGGAGATCACCGCGATCCCCATCTTCGACATGATCTTGAGCAGACCCTCGTCGATCGCGTGGACATGGTTGGCGAGGCAGTCCGCCAGCGTCAGATCACCGAACAGCCCGCGTTCGAACCGGTCGACGATCGCCGCTTCGGCCAGATAGGCATGCACCGTCGTCGCGCCGACGCCGATCAGCACCGCGTAATAATGCGTGTCGAGGCATTCGGCGGTCTGGATGTTGATGCTCGCATAGGAGCGCAGGCCGCGGCGGACGAGATGCGTATGCACCGCCGCCGCCGCCAGCACACCGGCGATGCCAACGCGGTCGGGGCCGATGTTGCGGTCGCTCAGGAACAATTCGCTCTTGCCCTCGCGCACCGCCTGCTCGGCTTCGGCACGAATGCGCGTGATCGCGGCGCGCAGCGTCTCGGGGCCGCCGCCGGTTGCGAACGTGCAGTCGATGTCTGCCGCCTGCGCACCGAAATGCGCCTTGAGCCGTGCCCAGTCGGCACCGGTCAGCACCGGCGATTCGAGCACCAGCACGCCATCGCGGCGATCCTCGGTATCGAGGATGTTGGCGAGATTGCCGAACCGCGTCTTGAGCGACATGACATGGCGCTCGCGCAACGGATCGATCGGCGGGTTGGTCACCTGGCTGAAATTCTGCCGAAAGAACTGGCTGATAAGACGCGGTTTGTCGGAGATGACCGCGAGCGGCGTGTCGTCGCCCATCGAGCCGATCGCTTCCTTGCCGCCTTCGACCATCGGCGCCAGGATCAGTTCCATATCCTCGAGCGTCTGCCCGGCGGCGACCTGGCGGCGCGCCAGTTCGGCACGCTCGTAGCGCGTCGTCGCCTCAGGTCCGGCGGCGGAAAGATCCGCCATCGCGATGAACTCACCGATCATTGCGCCGTAATCGGCCTCACCGGCGATCTGATCCTTGATGGCGAGATCGGTGAACACCTTGCCTTGATCGAGATCGACCGCGATCATCTCCCCCGGCCCCATCCGGCCTTTCTCGACGACGGTCGATTCGGGCACGACGACCATGCCGCTTTCCGACCCGACGATCAGCAGACCATCGGAGGTGCGCGTATAGCGAAGCGGGCGCAACGCGTTGCGATCGACGCCTGCGACGGCCCAGCGGCCATCGGTCATCGCCAGCGCGGCGGGGCCGTCCCACGGCTCCATCACGCTCGCGAAATATTTG
>Ga0247742_10000380_pt1 | contig 37369 bp, 33 predicted proteins | sample UWRJL208509C2_FD_180944 | JGI IMG/M metagenome (GOLD analysis project Ga0247742, IMG submission 180944) | Plant litter microbial communities from Arlington Agricultural Research Station in Wisconsin, United States - UWRJ-L208-509C-2 | ecosystem: Environmental > Terrestrial > Plant litter >...
CACCCACCCCCACGCCGACTCCGACGCCGACGCCGACGCCGACTCCGACGCCGACTCCGACGCCGACCCCGACGCCGACCCCGACGCCGACCCCGACGCCGACGCCGACGCCGACCGGAGCCTCGATCTTCGCGGCAAACGCGGTTCCGACCAACGCGGCCTGGGCCGATCCCGATGCGGTACAGGTCGGGGTGCGGTTCACCACTTCGGTGGCGGGCAAGATCACCGGCATCCGGTTCTACAAGGGCACCGGAAACGGAGGTACTCATCTGGTGTACCTCTGGAACGCCGCAGGGAAGCAGCTCGCCACGGCGACCGCTGTCAATGAGACCGCCACCGGCTGGCAGACCGTGACCTTCGCGACGCCGGTGTCGATCGTGCCCGGCACCGTGTACCGGGCGTCGTACTACGCGCCGCAGGGGCGTTACGCCGTCAACATCAACGGGCTCTCCTCGGCCGTGACGAATGGCCCATTGAGCACCGTCGCGACAGGCGGCGCGTACGTCTACGGCAAGACAGCACCGAACAACACCGTCGCCCACAACTACTGGGTCGACGTGAATTTCACAGCATCGTCATAACTCCGACCCGATCGGCACCCGTCTTATGGGGGCTGGTGCTCGGTGTCGTTATGGCCTGGAATGTACTGGGGGTAAAACCATGGATGAACGACTGCGGATCGCCGTAGTGGGCGCGGGCTACTGGGGCCCCAACCTCGCCCGTAATTTCAGCACCAGCCCGGACTGGGAGCTGGTCGCGATCTGCGATCTCGACCGAGAGCGCGCGCAGAACCTCGCCGACCGGGTGGGTCGCATCGACGTCGAGACCGACCTCGAGACGCTGCTCGCCCGCGACGACGTGGACGCGATCGCCGTCGCCACTCCCGCCCGCACCCACCACCCGGTAGTGATGGCCGCGCTGCGTGCCGGCAAGCACGTCGTGGTCGAGAAGCCGCTTGCCGATACCCGTGAGCGGGCCCTCGAGATGGTTGAGGAGGCCGCATCGCGAGGGCTCACCCTCATGGCCGATCACACCTACTGCTACACGCCCGCGGTGCTCAAGATCCGCGAGCTGATCGCCGAGGGCTACCTCGGCGACATCCTCTTCATCGACTCCGTGCGCATCAACCTCGGACTCATCCAGCCGGATGTCGACGTGCTGTGGGATCTCGCCCCGCACGACCTGTCCATCATCGACTTCGTCCTCCCCGGCGGCCTCACACCGCCGACGGTCTCCGCGCACGGTGCCGACCCGCTCGGCGCCGGCAAGGCATGTGTCGGCTACCTCCAGTTTCCACTCGACGGCGGCGCGATGGCCCACGTGCACGTCAACTGGCTCAGCCCCACCAAGATCCGCAGCATGATCATCGGTGGCACCAAGCGCACCCTGGTCTGGGATGACCTCAATCCACAGCAGCGCCTCAGCATCTACGACCGCGGGGTCGACCTGGCGCAGCAGTCCGTCGACGAGGCAGATCGTCGCGCCTCGACGATCTCCTACCGTCTCGGCGACACCTGGTCGCCGGCGTTGCCCGAGCATGAGGCGCTCGCCGCCATGGCCGAGGAGTTCGCCGCGAGCATCCGCGGCGCCCGTCCGGCCCGCACCGACGGGCGCGCAGGGCTGCGGGTGCTGTCGGTTCTCGAAGCGGCGAGCAAGAGTTTGACAGCAGAAGGAAACAGCACGAGTGTCGAGTCCAGCGCGGCTCGGGAAGAGGTAATCAGATGACCGAGATCACAGGCGCGAACGTGCTCGTCACCGGCGGTGCCGGCACGATCGGGTCGACAATCGTCGACCAGCTGCTCGATGCGGGCGCGGCTCACGTCGATGTGCTCGACAACTTCGTGCGCGGGCGCATGGCCAACCTGGAGACCGCAATGCCGTCCGGCAGGGTCACCGTCATCGACGGCGACATCCGCGATCGCGATCTGGTGCACGATGTCGTCCGCGGCAAGGATCTGGTGTTCCACCAGGCCGCCATCCGCATAACCCAGTGCGCCGAGGAGCCACGTCTCGCGCTCGAGGTGCTGGTCGACGGCTCGTTCAACGTCTTCGAAGCCGCCGTCGAGAGCAAGGTCTCCAAGGTCGTCTCCGCATCCAGCGCCTCCGTGTACGGCATGGCCGAGGAGTTTCCGACCACCGAGCGCCACCACCACCACAACAACGACACGTTCTATGGTGCTGCCAAGTCCTTCGGCGAGGGGATGCTGCGGAGCTTCCGTGCCATGAACGGTCTGGATTACGTGGCGCTGCGCTACTTCAACGTCTACGGACCGCGCATGGACGTGCACGGCCTCTACACCGAGGTGCTCGTGCGCTGGATGGAGCGGATCGCCGATGGACAGCCGCCGCTGATCTTCGGCGATGGCGCCCAGACCATGGACTTCGTCTACACGACCGACATCGCCCGCGCGAACATCCTCGCCGCCCGGAGCGACATCACCGAGGGTGTCTACAACGTCGCGGCCGGGGAGGAGACCAGCCTGCTCGGCCTCGCCCAGGCGCTGCTGCGCGCGATGGATTCCGATCTCTCGGTCGAGCACGGCCCCGACCGCGCGGTCAACGGCGTCGTCCGCCGTCTCGCCGACACCTCCGCAGCCCGCACCGACCTCGGTTTCGAGTCCCGCGTGGGCCTCGAAGAGGGCCTGCGCGAACTGGTCGAGTGGTGGCGCCCGCAGCGTGACGAGATCGCGGCCGGCCGCACCCCGGTGTCCGCATGAGCCGCATCAACGTCATGAAGCCATGGCTCGGCACCGAGGAGGCGGATGCCGTGGCCGAGGTCATCGCCTCCGGCTGGGTCGCCCAGGGGCCCCGGGTCGCCGCCTTCGAGGCCGCCTTCGCCGAGGCGATGGAGGCCGAGCATGCGGTCGCCGCGTCCAACTGCACAACCGCTCTGCACCTGGCCCTCGTGGTCGCGGGTGTGCAGCGCGGTGACGATGTCGTCGTTCCGTCCTTCTCGTTCATCGCCACCGCGAATGCCCCGACCTATGTCGGCGCTCGCCCCGTGTTCGCGGATGTCGACCCGCTTACCGGCAACGTCACCGCCGAGACCCTCGCGCTCGCCCTCACCGACACGACCACCGCGGTGATCATCGTCGACCAGGGGGGAGTGCCCGTCGACATCGACTCGATCCGCGAGCTGTGCGATCCGCGCGGCATCGTCGTGATCGAAGACGCCGCCTGCGGTGCCGGCTCGCGCTACAAGGGTCGCCCCGTCGGTGCCGGCGCCGACATCGCCGCCTGGTCGTTCCACCCGCGCAAGCTGCTCACCACCGGTGAGGGCGGCATGCTCACCACCAACAACGAGGAGTGGGCCGTGCGCGCCCGTCAGCTGCGCGAGCACTCCATGAGCGTCTCCGCCAAGGATCGCGCCGCCAGCGTGCTCGCCCCGCCGGAGCAGTACCTCGAGGTCGGTTACAACTACCGCATGACCGACATGCAGGCCGCCGTCGGAATCGTGCAGCTCGGTCGCCTCGCCGAGATCGTGGCCCGGCGCCGCGAGATCGCCGCGCGCTACTCCGCAGAGCTCGCCGCCGTTCCAGGACTGCGCCCGATCGCCGACCCGTCCTACGGCGAGAGCAACTTCCAGTCCTACTGGGTCGAGGTCGAGTCCGAGTTCGGCGCCACCCGCGAGGAGGTTCTCGAGTCGCTCGCACTGGCCGACATCTCCGCGCGCCGCGGCATCATGGCAGCGCACCGCCAGCCCGCCTACGCCGGCGTCGACACGGGGGATGCCGACCTCACCGTCACCGAGCGCCTCACCGACAACACCCTCATCCTCCCTGTCTTCCACCAGATGACCGACGAGGAGCAGGCTCGCGTGATCGATGCCCTGAAGGCGGCCGCCCGACTCCCGGAGCCCGCGTGAGAGACCTCCTCCTTGTTGCGGCGAGCGGCCTTGCCCGTGAGGCGCTGGTTGCGATCCGGCGGGGAGGGCAGTACGACGTCATCGGGTTCCTCGATGACGACGAGACCAAGCTCGGCGCCGTGATCGACGGCGTTCCGGTGCTCGGTCCGATCGACCTCGCGAGCGAATACCCGCACGCTCTGCTGTTGCTCTGTGCGGGGAAGGGGGCCGGGCGGCGCGCAATCGCGAGTCGCCTCGCCGAGGCGGGTCGGACATCCGACGACTTCGCGACCGTGATCGACACCAGCGTCGTGATTCCCTCCAACTGCACTGTCGGCGTCGGCAGTCTCCTGCTGGCGAACGCCGTACTCACCACCGACGTGACGGTCGGGGAGCACGTCGTGGCCATGCCAGGGGTGATCCTCACCCACGACGATGTGGTCGAGTCCTACGCCACACTGTGTGCCGGGGTTGTGTTGGGCGGCACGGTGTCGGTCGGTGAGGGTGCATACCTCGGGATGAATTCATCCGTGCGCGAGAATGTCACCGTCGGATCTGGAGCGACCCTCGGCATGGGCGCCGTGCTCACCACGGATCTTCCCGTCGGGGAGACCTGGGTCGGAGTTCCGGCCCGAGCGGTCGCGTTACGACCGGAGCGAGTCGCCGATGCGCTGCGGGATGTCATCGAGGCCCACTGAATGCCGAATCCACGCGAGTCGGAAGCGGCGCGATCGTTGCGCATCCTGGTCTGCCCCCACGAGTTAGTGACCGGCGGGAGCCAGATCAATGCGATCGACCTCGCGAGCCGGCTGAAGGACCGCGGGCATGAGGTCGAGATCTATGCCCGGCCGGGCGAGCTGACGGAGCGCATCGTGGCGGCGGGAATCTCCTTCGTGCCCGCACCAGGCCGCGCGGGCACGCGTGTCGCACCCCTGAGTCGGTCCGCGCTCGCTCGCGAAATCCGTCGATTCAGGCCCGACATCGTGCACACCTACGAGGCTCCGCCGGCGGTGGCGTCTGCCCTGGTGGCCGCCACACTCCCGCACCACAGCGTGACCACGGTGATGTCGATGAGCGTCCCCGACCATATCCCGGAGGACATCCCATTGTTCGTCGGCACCGCGGAGCTCGTCGCCGGGCAGGCCCATCGTGTCGGACCGGTGCAGCTGATGGAACCGCCGATCGATACCGTGGCCGATGCCCCGGGAAATACGGCCGAGGCACGGCGAGAATTGAACATCGACGACGACCAGTTCGTCGTCGCGGTAGTCGGAAGACTGTCGGAGGAACACCACAAGGCGGCCGGCATCCGTGAGGTGATCGAACAGCTGGCGAGCACCGACCTTCCGCGACCGGTGACGCTGATCGTCGCCGGAACGGGGGACCGTGCAGCAAAGATCGCCCACGCCGCGGCGGGTGCGGCGGATCATCCGAGACTGACCATCCGACTCGAGGGGAACGTTCCGGATCCGCGGGTCATCTACCGCGCTGCGGACGTGGTGTTCGGGATGGGCGGTTCGGCGTTACGGGGAATGTCCCACGGAAAGCCACTAATCGTCCAGGGACGCGAAGGATTTTGGCGAGTCCTGACCGCCGACACCGTGGAACAGTTTCTGGAGCAGGGTTTCTTCGGCAGCGGACCATCGGGCGGACCGGGCATCGCGAGCGTGATCCTCGACCTCGAGCGGGACCCTGCGCTGCGCGACCAGATGGGTCGATTCGGTCGCGAACTCATCCTGCAGCGGTTCAGTCTGGAGCGTGCGACATCCATGCTCGAAGCGGCATACGCTCGCGAACTCGACCGTGACGTGCGCCTTCGGTCTCGATGGAGCTATCTCATCCAGACCTACCTCCGGTATGGCAAATACCGCCTGGCCATCGGCGCCCCGTGGCTGCAGAGGGCTGTCCGTCAGGTGAGTGGTCGGCCATGAGCGCAGAGGCGGGCATCAACGCCCAGGCTGCTCGAGCTGCCGGATGGGCGGGCGTGAGCACGATCGTGTTGCGGTCCGGCGGGCTCGTCGTCGGAATCATCCTGGCTCGAATCCTCACGCCCGAGCAGTTCGGTGTCTATGCGGTTGCTCTGACCGTCCAGACGATCCTGCTCACCGTGGCCGACCTCGGCCTGTCGGCGGACCTCATCCGCTCCGACGACCCGAAGAGGCTCGCGCCGACCATCGCCACGCTCGGATTGGTCAGCGGTCTGGTGATGACCACGATCACGTTGACGTCGAGTGTCGCGGTCGCGACTCTCTTGGGGAGCCCGCCCGCCGCTCCGGCGATCGCCGTGCTCTCGCTCACTCTCTTCCTCGGCAGCGCATCGGTCGTTCCCTATGCCATGCTGCAGCGGCGGTTTCAGCAGCGCGAGCTGTTCGCCGTCGGCGTCGCCGATTTCATCGTGTCGACGACAGTCACCTTGCTCTTGGTCGCGCTCGGCTTCGGTGTGCTCGGACTCGCCATCGGACGCGTGGCCGCGCAACTGGTCTCATCGACGATGCAGTTCATCCTCGCGCGCGTTGTGCCGCGGTACGGAATCGACAAGACCCTGCTGCGACCGATTCTGGCCTTCGGAGTCCCGATCGCCGCCGCGAATCTGCTCTCCTGGGGCTTGCTCAACGTCGACAACATCGTCCTGGTACGAATTGCGGGCGCGACCTCGCTCGGGTACTACGTGCTCGCCTTCAACATCTCGAGCTGGCCCATGAGCGCGCTCTCACAGGTGGTGAGGTCGATCTCCCTGCCCTATTTCTCGCGGACGGGTGCCTCGAGCGCAGCGCTCGCCGCGGTGGTGGGTCTCGCGTGGGCTGGGGCCCTGCCCGCGGGCGCTGTGCTCGCCGCGTTGAGCGCCCCCGTGATCGACGTCGTATATGGGGCAAAGTGGCTGCCTGCAGCACCCGTGCTCGCTGCCCTCGGGCTGTATGGAAGCCTTCGCGTCGTCTTCGACGTCTTTGCGGGCTACCTCTACTCCCAGGGCAAGTCGCGCCCGGTCCTGTGGATCCAGATCCTCTGGCTGTTGGTGCTCGTCGGGGCCATGATCCTGGCCACCAGTTCCTACGGCATCGTCGGTGCTGGGTGGGTGCACGTCGTGGTGGCGGCCATCGTGATCCTGCCGGCGTATCTCGTCGCGTTGGCGCTGTCGGGGGTGCACCTCGGAGACTTCGCCCGCGCTGCCTGGTGGCCAACGGTCGCGACGATTCCTGCGGTCGGTGTCGCGCTAGCCGCCCGTATGCTCATCGACAGCTCTGTCGTTGCGTTGCTGGTCGGCGGAGCGGGCGCGCTGCTGGTGTACTGCGCGCTCGCGTTCCCGTGGCTTCGCAGTCACCTCAGGGAACTGCGCGCACCGGCGCCGGCGGAGAGGCCAGCGCGGTGACCAAGACGATACGCCCGCCGACCGCATCGCCGGAGTCGGTCGCGGGGGGAGCGCCGCAGGTATCGGTCGTCGTGCCCTGCTACAACTACGGACGCTTTCTCGGCGACTGTGTCACGTCGTTGTTGACGCAAGACGGCGTCGAGGTCGAGGTCTTCATCGTCGACGATGCGTCGACCGATGACAGCGTCGAGATCGCAACCGCTCTTGCCGACGGGGATGATCGGGTCCATCTGCTCCGCCATGCGGAGCACCGCGGCCACATCCAGACCTTCAACGATGCTCTCGAACTGGCCAGGGCCGAGTTCGTAGTCAAGATGGATGCCGACGACGTCGTTCCTCCTGGCGCACTGAAGCGGGCGGTCGACCTCCTGACTCGGTATCCGGAGGTTGCCTTCGTCTACGGGCATCCGGAGACGTTCACCACCGTTATCCCCGCCGCTGCGGCATCGGAGGTGCGCAGCTGGACCCTCTGGCCGGGCGGCGAATGGATCGATCGGCTCGTCACCCGATCGCACAACGTGATCATGCAGCCCGAGGTGGTGATGCGCCGGAGCGCGATCGATGCGGTCGGCTATCACCGCCACCAGATCCCCGAGGCGAGCGACCTCAATCTCTGGCTTCGGTTGGCGACCGTCGGTTCTGTCGCTCGGGTCAACGGGCCGGTGCAGGGCTTCTACCGGATCCACCCGGCGAGCCTCCAGCGCACCGTCCATGCCGGACTGCTCTCCGACCTGAGGGCGCGGGTCGCCGCGTTCGAGCTCTTCATCGCCGAGTACTCCGACGCTCTGACTGATGCGCCGGAGTTGTTGCGTCGGGCCCGGCATACCCTGTCGCGTGACGCGCTCAGAATCGCCGAGCACTCGCTCGATTCGCGACAGGAGTCGGCGGAGACCGTCGCGCAGTACCTCGCGATCGCTGCCGAGCTCGACCCCACCCTTACCCAGGGACGGCGCTGGCTAGCCATACAGCGTCGTTCGACGCGCCCCGACCGTCCGCAGGAGCGGCTCGCCGCGGCGATCCGCTCGCTCCAGGACAAGCACACGTGGCGCAAGTGGCGGAGGACAGGGCTGTGAGGGTTGCCGGGGGGCAGGTGCTCCGCTCCGTCGCCTGGAGCAGCGCCGGCGCGCTCAGCATGCGCGTGGGTCAGTTCCTGGTGGGCATTGTGGCCGCGCGACTGCTTGCCCCGCACGATTTCGGCGTCTTCGCGATCACGCTCGCCGTCTACGCCATCGTCGTCAATGTCAGCGAGCTCGGCGTCGGCTCCGCCCTCATCCGTCAGAACGAGAACCTGGAGAAGGTCGCGCCGACCGCGGTCACCCTCTCGCTGCTCAGTGCAACGGCCCTCGCGGCCATCCTCTGGGCGGTCGCGCCGCTGGTGGCCGAAGGTTTCGGTGCCGAGGATGCAACGGATCCGGTACGCGTCATGTCGATCGTCGTGCTGCTGGCCGGTCCGAGCGCGGTGCCCGCGGCCATCCTCACCCGCAACTTCCGTCAGGATCTGCGCTTTCGTGCCGACGGCATCAGCTTCGTCGTCTCCAACGGCCTCCTCATCGTGCTGGCGCTCATGGGCCTCGGCCCGCTCGCGCTCGCCTGGTCGCGTGTCGCGGGTCAGCTCGCCTCCGTGATCACCCTCATCATCGTCGCGCCGAAGTTCCGCCCGGGCTTCAACCGCGCCGAGGCGGCCCACCTGCTGAGGTTCGGGATGCCGCTGGTCGGGGCGAATCTCGCCGGCTTCGCCCTCGGCAGCGTCGATTCGCTCGTGATCGGTCGTCTCGGCGGCACGGTGCAACTCGGTTTCTATACGTTGGCCAACAACATCGCGAGCTGGCCGCTCGGGCTGTCGTCGAGCGTTCTCGTCAACGTCGGACTCCCGCTGATGTCCAAGGTACGGGGCGACACCGCTCTGCTGTCGCGCTACCTCACCAATGCGCTGCGCGCGCTTTCCGGCGTCTTCTTCTACGTGACCGCTATGTGCGTCGGGCTGGCGTATCCGCTCGTCGAGGCCGTCTACGGCGTCAAGTGGCAGGGTGCCGCCCCGGTGCTCGCCGTGCTGGCCGCCTACGGCTCGGCGCGGGTGATCATGGCGCTGTTCGGTGAGGTGCTCGTGGCCTGTGGCGAGACCCGCAGCCTGTTCTGGATCCAGATCGTCTGGATCGTCTTCCTCATCCCGGCCATGATCGGCGGCATGCTCTGGCTGGGCATCGTCGGGGTCGCCCTGGCGCAGGTCGTGGTCGGCGCAGCCCTCGTACTGCCGCTGACGGTGGCGGTCGCCCACCGGCGCATCGGCATTCCGGTCTCGCCCGTGCTGCTCGCGCTGATCTGGCCGCTGGTCGCCGCTGCGATGTCCGGCGCGGTTGCCCACGTCGTCTCGCTGATGCTGCCCGGGCCGTGGCCAGCACTGCTCGGCGGGGGAGTGGCCGGCACCGTGGTGTACGCCGCGCTGATGGTCCGTTGGTCCACCCGGCTGCGGATGGAGATCCGCGTGCTGTACGCGACCGAGCCGAGCGCGCGGCTTATTGACGCGCTCGAAGACACCGACGTCCACGTCGACTCCGCACCCGCCCTGTTCGAGCCGAGCCCTACACTCGTGGTGCCGGCCGCTCTTCCCCGTGACGAGCTGACCCCCGACCCGGCGGATGCACGCCGAGAGAATGGATACCCCTGATGACCCAGAACGACCAGATCCCGCTCGTCGACCTGTCCATCCAGACCGCGGCGATCTCGGATGAGGTGCACGCCGGGTTCGACCGGGTGCTGGCCGCCGGCAGCTTCATCCTCGGCCCCGAGGTGGAGAAGTTCGAGTCGGAGTTCGCGGCATACTGCGGCGTCGACTACGCCCTCGGCGTGGGCAACGGCACGGATGCCCTCGAACTCGCCTTCCGCGCGGCGGGTATCGGCGCAGGCGACGAGATCATCATGCCGACCAACACCTTCGTCGCCACCGCCGAGGCGGCGGTACGAGCGGGCGCCGACGTGGTGCTGGTCGACTGTGACGAGGACTTCCTCATCGACCCTGCGACGCTGGCAGCGGCGATCACTCCCCGCACCCGCGCGGTGGTCGGCGTGCACCTGTACGGGCAGACCGCCCCGATGGAGAAGCTGCGCGAGATCGCTGGTCCGGACATCCTGGTGGTCGAGGATGCCGCCCAGGCGCAGGGTGCTTCGCGCTTCGGCGTGCGCGCCGGTGCGCTCGGTGACGTCGCCGGCACCAGCTTCTACCCGGGCAAGAATCTGGGCGCTTTCGGGGATGCCGGGGGCATCATGACCGGGTCCGCCGAGATCGCCGAGCGGGTGCGCGAGCTGCGCAACCACGGCGGCACCCGCCGCTACGAGCACATCGTGGTCGGGGTCAACTCGCGCCTCGACGGGCTGCAGGGCGTGGTGCTCTCGGCCAAGCTGGCGCGACTCGACGAGTGGAACCAGCAGCGTCGTGACGCCGCCGACTATTACACCGAGCTGCTGGCCGATGTCGATCAGGTCATCACGCCGCGCACCGTCGAGGGCAACGAACACGTCTTCCACCTCTACGTGGTGCGGGCTCCCGGCCGGGATGGGCTGATCGCGCACCTGGGCGATGCCGGCATCAGCGCCGCGATCCACTACCCCCTGCCCGTGCACCTGCTGCCCGCTTTCGCATCGCTCGGGTACTCCCGCGGCGACTTCCCGGTGGCAGAGAAGCTCGCCGAGGAGATCCTCTCCCTGCCGATCTACCCGGGCATCACCCGCGAGCAGCAGCAGCGTGTTGTGGCGGCGCTGGTCGACGGCCTCGCCGTCGCGGTCTGAGCTCCCGCCGATGAACAGCCAGCGCATGCCTCGGCAGCGCCTTCGCGCGCTGGCGACGGTGCGGAGGCATGAGGCGGAGCGGCCGCCGATCGGCAATCTTTTGGTCAGCGTAGTCATCACGAATTTCAACTACGCCCGCTTTCTCGCCGAGGCGGTGACCAGTGCTCTGAATCAAGACGACGTCGACGTGGAGGTCATCGTCGTTGATGACCGGTCGACGGATGACTCGCAGCAGGTGATCGCGGAGCTGGCCGAGTCCGATCCGCGCGTTCGCTCCATCGTGCGTCCCGTCAACGGCGGACCGGTCGCCGCCTTCAACGACGGTGTGGCCGCGGCCCATGGCACGTATCTCGTCCGACTCGACGCGGACGACCTGCTCACCCCCGGCTCGCTGGCTCGCTCCGTCGCCCTCGCCGAACGTTTTCCCACGGTCGGGTTCGTCTACGGCAATCCCGTGCACTTCCACGGTGTGGTGCCGCAGCGGGCACGCACCCGCCCGACGGGCTTCACGGTGTGGTCCGGGCATGACTGGCTCGCTCTCCGCTGCGGCCTGGCGGTCAATTGCATCACGTCGCCCGAGGTGCTCATGCGTACGAGCGTGCTGCGCGAGGTCGGGGGCATGCGCCCGCTGCACCACGCGCATGACTTCGAGCTCTGGATGCGGTTGGCTCGAGCATCCGATGTCGGTCACGTCGACGGCGCCGACCAAGCCTGGCACCGGGAACACGACGCCAGCCTGTCGGCCACCCAGGTCGATGTGCTGCGTGATCTCAACGAGAGGGCGGATGCCTTCGAGATACTGTTCACCGACGGTCAGGGGTCTCCGTCCGACGACGCCGAACTTCTGCGGATCGCGTCGGCCGCCCTGGCCAACGAGGCAATCACACGCACGACACAGGCCTACATGGCAGGGCGGGGCGCGACCGCGGAGACGGACGCCTACCTGGAGTACGCGCGTCGCCTGCATCCCGACTTCGCCACTCTGCCTCGGGCCGGCGTGCTCGCGGCGGTAGAACGGCTGGGACCGCGGGCCGCCCGGCGGTCCCCGTCCCTGTTCGTCGGGGCCGTACGTACCCGGCTCGCCGTGGAGCTCCGAACCGCACACAGACAACGCACCGGGCTATAGAGCAAGCGTGAGAACAGAATGGATGCCGACATGAGCAAGCTGCGCCGCGTCGCGGAGTTGGTGCGACGAAGCCGTCGGCAGGGGCCCACGGAGATGCTCGGTCGGGTCGTCCGTCGGCTGTCGGCGCGCCTGGACGTCGCCGCGCTGGACTTTCCGCTGCTCCCCGGCGACATCGCCGATTCGACTCGACTCGGTGCCGCGCCAGAACCTCGCCCGGTCGCGGGCGACGATCGCCTCACCATCGGGTGGGTCTGCACCCCGCCGGGTCGCGGCTCCGGCGGCCACACCACGCTCTTTCGCATGGTCGCGGCGCTCGAGGAGCGCGGGCACCGCTGCATCCTGTACCTCTACGACCGCCATGGCGGTGACCTGGCGAGGCAGACCGCCGTCATTCGCGAGAACTGGCCGCAGCTGAAGTCCGAGGTTCGCCAGGCCACCGTCTCGATCGAGGGCGCGGATGCATACGTGGCGAGCTCCTGGGACACCGCACACGTACTGGCGTCCCGCAACCGGGTGCCGGGGGCTCGGCTGTACTTCATCCAGGACTACGAGGCGCTGTTCTACCCGAAGGGCACCCTGTCGGCCCTGGCCGAGGACAGTTACCGGTTCGGCTTCCGCAACATCGCCCTCGGCGGCATGGTGGCGCGCAACCTCGACCGGCGCGGCATCGCCCACGACACCGTGCCGTTCGGCTGTGACACCGACGTGTACCGCCTCCTCGAGCAGCCGCGGGAGCGTTCCGGCGTGGTCTTCTACACGAAGCCCGGCTCCGACCGGCGTGGCTATCTGCTCGGCAGGCTGGCGCTCGAGGACTTCCATCGGCGTCACCCGCACGAGCCGATCCATCTCTACGGCGACGCCTCCGACGAGTGGGACATCCCCACGATCCAGCACGGCAAGCTCTCACCGGCCGAACTCAACGAGCTGTACAACTCGGCGAAGGCCGGGCTCGCGATCTCGTTCACCAACGTCTCTCTCGTCGCCGAAGAGATGTTGGCCGCCGGCATGAATCCGATCGTCACCGACGAGCCCGATGTGCGCAGTGACCTGCCGAACGAGAACGCCTACTGGGCGCTGCCCACGGCGGGCGGCCTATCGGACGCGCTCAGCGCAGCGGTCACCGCGCCGGACTCGCCAGAACACCGGGCGACCATCGCCGCATCGGTCCGTCGCGGCTGGGGCCCGGCGCAGGATGGCGTCGCGGAGATCATCCTCGATGAGGTGTCCGCGGTCCGCGCGGTGTAACGTGCGTCAGCGGCGGACGCCGCTGGGTTTCCTCGGGCCCGGACGCGGGGCGGGCTTCACCGGAATCTCCTGCTGCTCCTCATCCGGCTCGTCGTCGAGCTCCCCCTCGAGTTCGCCCTCCGCTGCCGCGAGCACCTCCGCCGCTCTGCGCCGCCGGGCGGTCTCGATCCAACTGCCGAGCGAGACCGATCCGAAGACCAGGATGACACCGGCGATCGCGACCACGATGACGGTACGCAGCCGGCTCGAGAGTTTCTCCGTGGCCTTGTCTGGCCGATCGATGATGAGCGACGTGAACAGGTAGCGATCGTCGGCGCCGCTCACAGTCTGAATGGAGCGCAGATTCTTCACGAACAGGGAGCCGAGTTCATCGAGGGTCGCAAGCGACTGCTTCGGCGTGTCGCCCGATGCGGTGATGGAGACGATCAGCCCAGATCCACCGGCGCCGGCAGATGCAAGGTAATCGGTGCTGAGGCCGAGCTTCTTGAGCTGTTCCTGGGTGCCGGTGGCATTCAGGCGCGCGATGAGCACGTTGGCGATCAGATTGGGGTCGGAGGATCGCAGGTACGGGTTGTCCGAGTTGAGGTCACCGAGGGCCGGATCCTCCTCTATCTCGACCTCGGTCGGGGCCTTCGGGTTGACGATCGCGTAGGAGACGCTCGATTCGTACACCCGGGGGCCGTACTGGTACACCGCCACCGCGGCGATGATGGTGATGACAATAGCCGGGATGGCGAACCACTTCAGACGCCAGATGGTGCGGAGTACTGCGAGGGGATCCATGTCATCAACTCATCCGTGTGGTGTGGAGGGTGGAACTTCGCGACTCGATCGCCGCGGACTCCTGCGCGACGAGTATCCAGATCGCCCCACCGAGTCCGACGAGGAGAGGATAGCAAAGCGCGAACGTCGGGAAAGACAGCGAATCGAAAGTTACTGAACACACGGCCGCGACGAGCAGGCCCGCCGCGGAGGCACCGGCAAGGCAGCGCAGTGCGGGCGAGACCGCATGGCGGGCGGCGTGCAGTGACGCCAGGCCGGGCACGATCAGGTAGATCGCGACGCAGAACAGACCGACGATGCCCATGCTCACGGCGGAGTTCAGGTATTGGTTGTCGAGGATGTACAGCGCGTTCTGCGGGATGTAGTTGCCCGGGCCGACACCGAACCAGGGCTTTTCGTCGAGCATCTGCGCGACACGCGGGTAGTTGTTCACCCGGGTGGAGATCGAGGGGTCGGAGGTGTCGGCCGACAGGGCTCCCGTGATCGTCGCGACGAATCCGGGGACGGCGAGGAACAGGGCGACGACCACGAACGGCAGGATGGTCAACGCCCACACCCGGGCGAGCCGGGGAAGGAACGGCAGCAGGACAGCGATCGCGACCGCCGCGGCGAGCGTGCCGGAGCGCGACACCGTCGCGGCAACCGCGAACACGAGCAGCGCGGTCTGGATCCAGTGGAACCAGCGTTTCCCTTCCGGGTCGTACAGCGCCCGCCAGATCGACAGTGGAAGCACCATGGCGCTCACCACGGCGAATTCGATGGAGTGGAAGGTGCTGCCGGAGACCCTGACCAGGTTTCCGCGCTGTTGGAACGGGGTGTCTCCGCCGTTGTCGGTGAACCCCGCCATGCCGAGCTTGATCCAATCCATCGGGTTCACGTGCCAGACGAACTGCACCACCCCGACGAGGCAACAGAAGAAGGCACCGGCGAGCAGCCAACGCACCAGCTGCAGCACGTCCGCCATGGTCTTCAGGGTCTCGGCGGCGACCAGTATGAGGCCGAGGCTGGCGAAGGCGAGAATCAGCCAACGGTCGGCGGCGGCGAAGCCCGTGGCGGTCGCGTCACCCGTCCACCCGCCGTACAGCGCGACGTAGGACGCGATCACCCCGAGAAGGAACAGAGCGCCCGCGAGTCTGCCCGGATGCCGCACGTTCACCGGGTCGTGCATCCGCCAGATCCAGGAGGCAAGCCAGAAGAACAGCAGCAGGATGCAGAGGATGAGCGGCACCGTGCCGGATGCGCCGATGGGCTCGATGACCATGCTCGACGGGAAGAAGAACATGGCGAAGGCGGTGAAGCGCAACAGCAGGGGGACGCGGCCCTCTCCACGCAGGGAGAGGTCGGGCTTGGACGAGGTCTGGACGAGCTGCGGGATGGCGAACGATGGCGTGCGGAGAGTGGTGCTGCGCGCCATCGTCCCCTCCTCACGATCCGAACCCTGCCCGCGGGGGCATTCTTGAAGATTACCGCCGGTACCGGGGCGCATACCCGAAAGCACGCGACCCACGAGGCCGACGGTACCCCCAGATCGGGGCGGGCGAACGAGAGCGACGCTCGCGTGATCCGCGGGCAGCACCCCTGGCTCGGCCAGGCTCAGCCGATGGCGATCCGGTAGATGTGGTGCGTGGACTCGCTCGCGAACGTGTCGGTGAATCTGCTACCGGTCACCGCGATCGTGCGGCCCTCGCCGACTACCTCCACGTTGCCGGTGAGCCCCGGCGGGAGGGTGAAGGTGCGGGAGCCGGTGGAACCGTCGGTCATCGCGAAGATGTAGGCCGAGCCATCCTTCGCCTTCAGGCTCGTCTCGAGCTTCGCGCCGAAGACCCAGGTGTATGGCTGTGAGTTGATGACCGGCGCCAGCGACTTCACCTGAGCGTCGATTGCCTTGACCTTGTTGGCGAGAACGGTTCCGCACTGGACCAGCGAGTAATTTCCGCATTGCCCGTTGTTGTTGTGCTGGAAGTAGGCGATACCGGCCGCTCCGTGGATGATTCCGCTCCAGACAGCGCCCTCGATCTGGTCGCCCGTTATCGTCTTCGCGTCGTCCTCGGTCAGGTAGGGCATCGCCGTTTCGACGAAGACCCAGTTCGGTTTGGACGCGGCCGGGGTGGAAAAGGTCTCCATGCGATCCTGGAGCCATCCATATGCGCTAGCGGACTCCGGGTTCTTGCCCTTGGTCCAATAGGGCGATTCGGAGGTTATCCGCTGCACACCGGGACTCGTGTACTCGTACTTGTCGACGCTGCTGACGTCGACGAGATTCAGGTGGTCATCCATGGTGGTGGGAGACCACCAGCTGCCGAGGACCCCGTTGCCGAAGTTGGCCTGGAGGAACCGCCCGTCGTTGTACGCGCGGAACTCGTCTGTCCAGCTCTTATGGATCGCGAGCTGACCGAACTCCCCCTGCGGGCTGGAGCACTCTCCCGCACCCATCTCGCACTCGTCGGAGACGTGCCAACCGACGACCTTCGCGTTGTCACCCACCTCAGCGCGGGTCCACTCCCACTGGGCGAGCACGGAGATGCCCTGGTCGGTGATCGATCTCATCGTTGACCCGTCGTGCTCGGCACCCATATAGGTGTTGACGCCGAGGCTCGCAAGGGTCGCAGCGTGCTCGGGCTTGCCGTAGAACACCGAGATCGGGAAGAACGAGGGGTCGGTCCAGCCTGCAGCGCTCGCCTTCGAGAACTTCGAGTAGTACGCCGAGCCGCCCCACCAGGCCTCCTTGGTCAGCGGGAGGGTTCCGTCTCCCGACGACGGTGGCGTGGTGGGACCGACGGGCGGGACGGTCGGATCGACCGGCGGAGTCGTGGGGTCGACGGGCGGAACGGTCGGGTCGACCGGCGGCATTGTGGGATCCACCGGCGGAACGGTGGGGTCGACGGGCGGTGTGGTGGGGTCGACGGGGGGCAGCGCCGGGATGGTCGTGTAGACGACATCCACGTAGTAGTTGGAGTTCTGGTAGTTCTGTGTCGGGAAGCCGCCCGTGCGGTAGGTGTATACGCCGGCGCCCGCCGGGAACGTCACCGTGCCGTCGCCGTGCGATTCGTCGAAGTAATCGACATCGGCGGAGTACCGACCCTTGGGTGCGCGATACGAGGCGACATAGGTCGTGTCTGCGGCGACGGCGATGGGGTCGGCGAACCTGGCGGACTGCCACCCCGATCTGGTCTCTTGGGTGAAGGTCGTGGTGGCGAGCGGCGTGCCGTCGGGGCCCCACAGTGTGCCGATGTGAACCCCGGTGTTCCTCGAACCCTTGAAGAAACGGATGCCCGTGACGGTGATGTCTTCGGAGGCGCGGAACTTGACACCGAGTTCGACGGCATTGCGGTCGGGGTCGGTGACCAGCTTCGGCTTTGTCGTCTCAGAGAACACGCTGGCCTGGGCGGAGTCGACTCCGCTGCCCTGAAGGCCGGTCACCGATAGGGCGACGAGCGCCACGATGGCCAGTGAGCCGATCGCCCATCTGGCACTGAGGCCGTTCCGGACATTCCTCTGCACGTGCTTCATCGGGGTGCTCCGCTCGGGTGTCCAACATCATCGCTGGGGGAATGCGGCCCAGGGTACCAGTCGCGGGCTACATCCCCCAGCGTCTGAGGTAGTTCGCTGCGCAGGTCAGCCATTGATCCGCGTGGAAGTGTCCGTCTCCCAGTGCTGATGGCTCCGGCGCGGGGCGCGAGAGAGTGCCGCGAAGCCCGCATACACGGCGGCATCGAACAGGCTCCTCGGCCCGCGAACTGTTGCGACCAGTCTTCGCATCGACGGCCCGGTGGTGGCCGAGTCCTGTTCGGTTGCTCCCCGTGCCTGTCGGTGCAGGACCGCGAGGAGCGAACCATTGGTGCGCGGGGTCATGACCACGATTGGTTCGGTGTCGACGACGCGTTTCTCTGCCGGAGCGAAGGTGAGATCGACGAAGACGTCATCCGCGGTGACGGAGGGAAAGCGGCCGAAGCGCGAATGGCCGACTTCGCTCACTGCGTACGCGCCTGCCCCCCACAGTGCGGTGGAGTCCTGCAGTAAGCGACCGCGAGCGCTGTAATAGCGGCGCACGAGGAATGATGCACCGGCGGTATCCCACCGGTAGGGCGGGCGCGCCGCCGGAGGCCCCTGTGGCGTCAGCATGGCGAACGTATCGATGACTGCTCCGCTGTCGATTGCCACGTCAGCATCGAGATAGAGGCGAGGCCAGGAGGTGGCAACCGAATCCGCCGCGTTCATGGCTGCGGTCTTCGATGGCTCCGGAAGGTCGAGTACACGCACGCCGTCGAAACCGCGCGCCACGGCGGCGGTATCGTCGATGCACCCGTTGCACGCAACGATGATCTCGATCTCGGTTGACTCGATCAGGGGCCGAAGCCGCTGCAGGGTCTTCGCCACCACGGCTGCCTCGTTGTAGGCGGGGATGACGATTGTGCCGCGCGCGAGAGGGGAGATTGCGGCGGCTCTTCTGGTCGCCTGAGGCAGACGTCGCCACGACCTCTCGTTCGCCAAAGTCCGCAGCGTCGCGCGATGTGCTCGCGTGAAGCTTCGCAGTGCCGCGTGGAGCACGACGGCAGCACGGAACGCTGCCGAATAGGCTCCGCGCCGGTACTTTCGCGCATAACGGACGCGATTGACGGCCATCAGCGTGAGGAGTTCATCCGACGTGCCAGAGCCACCCTGCTCGTGGCGCACTCGAGCAGCCGGCTCGTACCAGACCGAGAATCCCGCGTCTCGTACCCGCCGGAAGTAGTCGGTCTCCTCGGAATAGAGGAAGAACTGTGGATCCCAGTCGCCAATGAGTTCGGCGACGCGGGTGTCGATCATGAGGGCTGCACCGGTCGCCCAATCGATTGGATGGGCGTGGAGGTAACTGTCGCCGTCCACATCGATCTCGCTGGCCCAGCTCGGGCGGCCACGAAGGCGGCTGCCGAACAGAGCGTCGCCGATTGCCCGACTAACGGTTGGCTCGCGGCGGATCGATGGGTACACAACCTCGCTCGCATCGAGCACCTTCGGCACCACAACGCCGGCCCCCGATGCCGCGAGCCGGTTGAGCATGGAGCGGATTGCGTCGGGCTCGACCTGCAGGTCGGGGTTGAGGATCAGCAGAGCGTCGGCGCGGCCTGCATGCGTCATCGCGGCGTTGATCCCGTTCGAGTAACCCAGATTTCCTCCGGTGTCGACTCCCACCACATCCGATTCCTCGGCGACGACCCGCAGGGTGCCGTCAGTGGATTGGTTGTCGGCAACAATGACGCGGAGACGGAGATCCGTGGAAGCCGCCCGCAGGCTGGAAATGAGCGGGCGGATGTGCTCCGCGCTGTTGTACGTCACGATCACGACCGCGACGTCGACTCTCGAATCGTCGGTAATGAAGCGACCCTGTCGTGGGTGCGGGGCAACCGCGAGAGTCGTGCTGGGGGCGCTGGGGACCCGCTGCGCCGCGAGTCGCGGGGCAGTGGCGGTGACGGTCATCGGCTAGTGGAGTACGTGAGAGTGGTCGAAGGGGGCTGCACCGCGACCGGTGAGGCGCCCCCGCTGTGGCGTCTCATCGCCAGATATGCGGGCGGCCCTTGCACCAGGTACCGGTTCGCTAGGCGGCGCGGCTCGAGAGCGAGGCGCCAGGCCCATTCAAAGCCGACCTTTCCGACCCACTCGGGTGCTCGGCTGACCCGTCCAGCGAGGAAGTCGACCACGGCGCCGAATGCGAGCAGCACCTTCGCCCCGGAATCCGTTCCGTGGTTGGCGATCCAGGCCTCCTGGCGCGGCTTTCCCAAGCAGACGACCAGGATGTCGGTCTGCGCTGCGGCGATCGCCATCGTGATCGCGTACTCGCGAATGGGGTCTTCCAGCTCCTCCTTGCTCGGAGCCCAGAATCCGGAGATCTTGAGATTCGGACGTTCCTTCGCGAACTTTTCCGCGAGCAGTCGATGTGTCTCCGGGCTGCCGCCGAGGAATCCGACCCGAACACCATCTCGGGCCGCATTGTCGAGAATCGGCCCGGCCAGGTCGCTTCCGGCGAGGCGCGGCCATTCGAGACCGGTGATGCGATGGGCCTGGCGCGCAAGCGGAGCCCCGTCGATCAGGTTGAGCCACTCGATTCCGTGTCGCTCTCCGTCGCCGAAGGTGCTCGTCCATCGAGCCCCCGTGCCGAAGTGATGGATGTGGTCGAGGTTGATCGACACGACTCCGAGGGGCGTTGCCGACGACCGTCGAGACCGCTCGGAGATGGCGTCAAGAGCCTGGGCACGATCCGCGAGGTCTACGGGAACGTCGCCGATTGTGATTCGGCGAAACGCGCTGGTGGGTGTGTTTGAAGAAACGCGGACAGGGGTCCACGCATGTAATGTCGGGTACATTGATGCCATTCCTGCGTTCGGGTTACAGGTAAAAACACGTGGGTGGCGTGTTACTTCGCGTCGCACGTTCTCGATCTGGGTGGATCGATCGCCGGGTAGCGTGTGCTGTTCGTAGCCCTATCAGGCTATCGCCGGGGAGGTGGTCCCCGCACTCCCACTTTTTGGGGACACACAGACCTGTCTACCCCTGCCGGAGGGTCAGTTCACCACCGAGGGTGACCAGGCATGTTCGATGTACACCTTCGGAGCCCCCGATCCGTTTGCCCTGATCGACCAGATGTCGCTGTCCCCGGCGACCGTGTCACGCGGAACACCATAGAGCAGCGTGGAGTCGTCGAGCCAGTCCACCTGGTCGTCGATGCTGCGTTTCTCGGGCAGGATCTTCTCCACACCGGTGTCGAGGTCGAGCACGGCGATCGACCAGAACGGGCTCGCGGTGGTCGAGATGTTCTTCTTGTAGGCGACGAGTTTTCCGTCGGGCGAGATCGACGGGCACTCCGCCGTCTCATGGATGGCGGTCAGGGTGCGCGCCGCGAGGTCGCCTCTCACCAGCCAGGTCTTGCCGTTCGTGGCGCCGGTTGCGTAGAACACGTTGTCATCGGGGCTGAAGGTCACGCCCCAGAAGTTGCGGTCCGCCGCGGTGATCTGCGTGCCGTCGACGATGAAGGTGAAGTCTTCGAGGTCGCCGTAGTCCTTGCCGTTCGTGCCGTCTTCTCCCGTGGTGGCGATCTGGGTGCCGACGGAGAAGCCCACCGTCGCATAGGCCTCGCCGGTGATGAAGGCGGTGAATGCGACCAGCGTCGAGTCGGCGGAGATGCGGGTGCGGCTGGGCAGTCCGGGCAGGCCCCATTTGCGCAACTCTCTGCCGTTCGCATCGAGCAGGTAGGCAGCGAAGGTGGTGACCACACCGCGATCGATGCGCAGGCACATCGTGTAGTCGTTCGTCTGGTAGACGCGATCGCACGGGATGTCGCTGACCGTGCGCGTGCCCGTCACGTCATCGAGCGGGACGCTGGCCACCAACCCGTAGCCGGCACCGGTGGCGGTGTTGCGAAACACCACTCGAGGCGCGTCGCTCGGTGTGGCGGCCTTCGTGGTGCTCACCTGGCTCGGGGCGGAGATGCGGGCCTGGTAGCTGGAGATCGCGACGACGGCGTAGGCGATCGCGCCGCCGAGTAGCACGATCGTCAGCGCCCCCGCGATGATCAGTCGAAGCCGTGTGGTCACGCGATCGTCACCCTCGTGCGCAGCGATCGCAACAGCACCCAGGCCACGGGAATCGCGATGGCGAGGGCTGCGGCGACGATGAGCACGGCATGGCCGCGGCCGAGGGCGAACCAGAGGACGCCGAAGCCGGTGGACGCGATCAGGCGGGCAACCGCGACGACGGTTTGCGCCGCCGCGATGCCGCTCGCGATGCCGTCCGGCGGCGAGAACTGCGCGGCGAGGGCGGCGAGCACCCCGTCGGTGGCGGCGTAGAACGCCCCGAGCAGAACGAGGCAGACGATGGTGATCGTCGGGCCGCCGAACGGCAGCACCGTGCAGGCGTAGGCGAGCAGCAGTGCGACGTGGCCGAGCAGGAACACCCGCCAGCGCCCGAACCGGTCGGCGATGCGGCCGAGTGGGATGGCGAAGACGAAGAACGCGACGTTCGTGCCGACGTAGAGCAGGGGGAACCACTGCGCCGCGAAGTCACTGCGGGCCTGGAGGGAGAGGTACACGAAGCCGTCGCCGATGGTGAGCAGGCCGAGCAGGCCCGCGACGATGACGAGCCGGCGCAGTCGCGGCTCGTTCAGGTCGCGCCAACGCAACGGCGGCCGCGCGAGGGCCGCGGCGCGCTCCTTGCGCGGGCGGCGGTTCGGCACCAGCAGGCCGAGCACGATGACTCCGAGAGCCGCGAAGGCGAGCGAGATGACGAACACGATCGTGTAGCCGGTCGGCACGAAGAACAGGACGAGGAAGGCGAGAAGTGGCCCGACCGCGGCACCGATGGTGTCGAGCATCCGGTGCACTCCGAACGAGTGGCCGAGGTTCGCGGGCGCCGACGATGCGGTGATCAGGGCATCGCGCGGGGCGGTGCGGATGCCCTTGCCGATGCGGTCCACCGCGACGACCGCCGCGATCGCCGCGAAACCGGACGCGAGCAGCAACCACACCTTGGCGATGGCCGAGAGACCGTAGCCCGCGAAGGCGACCCACTTGGGGCGGTCCGCTCGGTCGGCGACCCAGCCGCCGCCGATGCGTACGAAGGCGCTGACCCCCTGATAGAGGCCGTCGATGAAGCCGTAGGCGATGGTCGAGAGGCCCATCGCGCTGGTGATGTAGAGCGGAAGAATGGCGGCGACCGACTCGGAGGAGACATCGGTGAGCATGCTGACGATGCCCAGGGTGATGACGACGGATGAGACCCGCACCAGCGACTTCTTCGCCCCGGGGGGCATCGGCTGCGCGACGCTGTCGTCGGTGCTGTCGTCGTCGCGGGCGGGCTCTTCGCCCCGATCATTCAATGAGATGTACATGGAAATCGCCCCCTGACGATCGCGAACCGTTACGAGCTGACGTTCAAGACTCCGAACAGCGCGTAGCTCGATCCGTTCGACTTCGACGGCGTCACTGTGAGGGTGACGGAATCGTTTCCGCGGGCGAAGGAATACGACTCCGTGCCGCCCGTCGACGGCACCGGACTCCCCGCAAGTCCGATCTTCGCGAATAGCTTTTCATAGTAGGCGATGACCTCGTCGCCGTCCGCGTCGGTCTTCGCGCTCAGCGTGGCCTGCATGGTGTTGCCGCTCGACGATACCGACGAGTTGACGATGGTCGACTTCGGCTTCAGCGCGATGGCTGCCGGGAAGCCCGCCACGAGCTTCTTCGCCGCGGAGGCGGTGGCCGGCAGCGGCGCACTCACGAGGGGCTCGCGTTTAGCCGACGGGGGAAGAGCGGGCGCGGCGGTCTGCTCGGCAAGCACCTCTGTCGCGGTTCGCGGTCCGGCGGACGGCGGCGTTCCGCTCTCCGCCTCCGGACCGATCGCCCCGGCGCTGCTCGACGGCGTCGGGCTAGCGGATGTCGACGGGGTCGCCGATCCGCGCGCTGCGCTGTCGGGCGTGCCGGGGCGCTCGGCCGAGGTCAGCGCGCTGAATCCGATTCCGACGGCGAGGAGCAGCGCGGCAAGGGAGGCGCCGACGACGATAAGCCGCCGCGGTGTCACCACGCCTTCGGGTAGTGCCATCTCGTCCCCCTTTCCCTGGTTCGGTCTACGGTGTCGCGTGGTCAGTCCTGCCGAAGCAGGCCGTCGATTTCGATGTAGCGCTCGCCGGTGGTGGGGCAGACGAAACGGCCGTCACCCTCCGCGACGAGCGGTTCGCCGCTGCGACCCACCCATCCCACACGCTTGGCCGGCACGCCGGCGACCAGGGCGAAGTCGGGCACGTCCTTGGTCACAACCGCGCCGGCGGCGACGAGCGCCCAGCGTCCGATGGTGATCGGCGCAATGCACACGGCCCGCGCTCCGATCGAGGCGCCGGTCCGCACGGTGACGCCCACGGCATGCCAGTCATCGTTCGACTTGCGGGTGCCGTCGGTGTTGATGGCCCGGGGGAACATGTCGTTGGTGAACACCACTGAGGGGCCGACGAAGACGCCGTCCTCGAGCAGGGCCGGCTCGTAGACCAGAGCGTAGTTCTGGATCTTGCAGTTCTGGCCGATGATCACGCCGGGGCCGACGTAGGCGCCGCGGCCCACGATGGAGCCGTTTCCGACGTGGGCGTACTCGCGCACCTGCGCGAGGTGCCAGACCATGCTGCCCTCGCCGATGCTCGACCGCGGGTCGATGTCGGCGCTGACGGCGATCTGGGCGGACTGCGGAATTGGTGTCGGTTTCTCCGCCTCGTGAATACGGTCGACCATCAGTACGCTCCCACCGGGTTGGTGACCACCTTGAAGGTGCGCCACAGGATGATGAGATCACCGGTGAGCGACCAGTTCTCCACATAGTAGAGGTCGAGCCTCACGCTCTCCTCCCAGCTCAGATTGGAGCGGCCGTTGACCTGCCACATGCCGGTCAGTCCGGGCTTGATGTAGAGGCGACGGTGGACGTGCTTTTCGTAGTCCTTCACCTCGCTCTCGAGCGGAGGGCGCGGGCCGACGAGGCTCATGTGGCCCATCAGCACATTCCAGAACTGCGGCAGCTCGTCGATCGAGAACTTGCGCAGCATCGCTCCGAGACGGGTGATGCGCGGGTCGTGCTTGAGCTTGAACAGCGGTCCGCTGCCCTCGTTCTGATCGAGCAGGTTCTGCAGGTCTGCCTCGGCGGTCTGCACCATCGAACGGAACTTCACCATGGGGAAGGTCTCGCCGTTGCGGCCGACGCGCTCCTGACGGAAGAAGACGCCGCCCTCGCTGTCGCGTCGGATCGCAATTGCGATGATGGCGAAGAACGGAGCGAGGAAGATCAGCGCCGCGGCGGAGACCGCGATGTCGAACAGGCGCTTGGCGACGTGCTTGCCGCCCTCGAACTGCGGCAGTTCGACGTGCATCAGTGGCAGGCCCTCGACCGGGCGGAAGTGGATACGGGGACCGGCGACGTTGGTGAGCCCCGAGGCGACGACGAGCTCGGAGCCGCTGCCCTCGAGCGCCCACCCCAGATCGCGGATGAAGGTCCCGCTGCCGCTCGACTCACCCGCGACGATCACGGCGTCGGCGCCGTGCATGCGGGCCGCGTCGGCGACCTTGTCGAGGCTCGACACGAGCGGCACCGGCTCTCCGGCGAAGCTGAGCGACATCTGGTCGCCCTCGGGGAGCGCCATCCCGACGATGCTGTAGGCGGCGCCCGACTTCTTCTCGATCTGCTTGACGACGTAGCCGACCTCTGCCGGGCTGCCGACCACGATCGCGCGTGACAGGTAGTGGCCGTCGTTGCGCATGTGGTTGAGCCAGCGGCGCCAGATCCAGCGCTCGAGCAGCAGCGCTGCAAGGCCGATCGGCAGGGCGATGATGAAGAACCCACGGGCGATCTGCACCTGGAAGACCAGGAAGACGATCGCGAGCAGGCCGAAGATGAACAGGCTGGCGTTGACGACGCTGCGGTATTCGGCGAAACCGACCCCGAGCATCCGGGTGGCACGGGTGCGGAAAGCACCGAGGGTCACGAACCAGAGGATGGCGACGATCAGCGCGACAACCTGATACTGCACCGAGACGCCGGCCACGGAGAGCTCGGCGTCACCGAGGCCGAAGCGGGCGAACAGGGCGGCCGTGACGGCGAGGATGATGACTGCCGCATCACTTGCGCTGAGCAGCAGCCGGTAGCGGCGGCTCCAGGCGAGCCCTACGCGGGGGGCGTCGCTGGCGTGGCCGACGAAGCTGCGGCCGTGGTTGCCCGCAACGAGAGTCTCGAGGGGGGACAGGGTTCTGCTGACACTGCTCATCGTGCACCTCCGAGGAGGGTTGCGAGCGCGGTGGGTACTGCCTGGATGGGTCGCCAGGCGCGCAATGTCGGGTACATTGAGGCCAATCCTGCATAATCGGGTTACAGGGAAATGTGGGTAAGTGCCTCACTTCCCGCGCACAACACCTGCCAGGGTGGGCAGGTGCGGGGTAAGTCCGCGGTGGTGATGCTCGCCCAGGTTATCCGGTAGCCGGAGAGCTACGCATCCCCACTTCAAGGGGACATACCGACCGGTCTACCCTCCCCCTCATCTCTGTCGGCGTGCCAGCCCCGGTCGCCCCGACAATCCTGGAGAATTCACGTGCTCAAAGTCCTCGCGCGAGCGACACTCGCCCCGTTCGGTCGGGCGCTGTTCCGCCCCACGATCATCGGACGCGAGAACGTGCCGACTCGCGGCCCCGTCATCATTGCGAGCAACCACCTCTCGTTCGCCGACAGCATCGTGATCACCCTGGTCGCCCCACGCTCGGTGTCCTTCCTGGCCAAGGCCAGCTACTTCACCGGTACCGGGATACGCGGCAGGCTCTCGAAGGCGTTCTTCAGTGGGGTGGGTGCCATCCCCGTCGAGCGGGAGTCTGCCGCGGCCGCCCAGGACGCCCTCGACGCCGGTCTGTCCGTGCTCGAGGCCGGCGACGCATTCTCCATCTACCCGGAGGGCACCCGCTCGCTCGACGGCCGGCTGTACAAGGGGCGCACCGGTGTCGCGTGGCTTGCGCTCACGTCGGGCGCTCCGGTGGTTCCGGTCGCCCTCACCGGCACCGAGAATCTGCAGCCGGTGGGGTCATCCGTCCCTCGGCTCGCTGCGGTGACGGTGCAGTTCGGCGAGCCGCTCGATCTGAGCGCACACGGACCGGCGACGTCAGGCCGCGCCCGCCGTGCCGCGACCGACGAGATCATGGCGGCGATCCACGCGCTCAGTGGCCAGGAGCTCGCCGGTGTCTACAACGAGCCGCCCGCCGCGACCGTGGGCGAGCGCGTGCACCGCTTCTTCCACCGCGAGCGCTCCTAGGTCGACGCCGGGCTGTGGCTGCGGTCGCCTGTTTCAGGTCACACCCCGTGCCCGGCCGGATATCCGGGTCGGCACCCCGTCTCACCTGAGCTGCGGCGACGCTCTCCGCGTGACGCGCACCCGGATGGCGACGGTGGTGACGAGCACGACGACCACCGCGACGACCGCGGCGACTCCGGTCGCGACGGAATGCGGCTCACCGCCCAGGCGCGCCACCGCGACCCAGGCGAGCCCCCAGCTGAGGGAGGCCGCGGGTGCAAGCCGCCCGCGCCCGCGCACCGCGAGCAGCACGCCGACCGCTCCTGCCACCGCGACGACGCCCACGGACCAGACGTCGCGCGGGATGCCCCAGCCGGTGAACCCGGCGTCTACCAGGAACGCGGTGATGTTCGCCGCGGTCGCGACGCAGACCCAGCCGAGGTAGAGGCCGACGGTTCCGTCGGCGACGATCGCCTCGACCACGGTCTTCGGCCGGGTGCGCAGCGTGAGGAAGAAGGCGTAGACCAGTGCGGCGAGCAGCACGACGATGATCGGCACGCTGAGCGCGAGGGCGCCGAACTGGATGCTGAGGATCCACGCGGCGTTGAGGAGCAGTGTGACGGCGATGGGATAGCCGAGCACGCGCTGCCGCGGGTCGCTGCGCTGACGCGGCAACAGCTGCCAGATGGCGTAGGCGATGAGCCCGAGGTAGATGACCGACCAGATCGAGAAGGCGGGGCCGGCGGGAGCGATGGTGGTCGCGTCGGCCGCGAGCGCCCCGCCTGCGGCATCCTGGATCGGCGTGCCGCCCGCGGCACCGGAGCCGATGAACGAGCCGACGACGGCGATCGCGGCGCTGATCACGACGACGACCTGACGAACGACATCACGGGTCATGAGGTCCTCCCCTTCTCGAGTCGGCAATTACTCAGCTAGCTTAGTAATTCACCGTACCCGAGAATGGGTGATATGGAACCCATGGACGCATGGCCCACCGGCCGACTGCTCTCCATGGCATCGCGCCTGGTCGAACACGCCTGGGTCGAGGCGCTCGAGAAGGAGGGGCTCACCCACGCGGGGCTGATCGTTCTCGATCTCCTCGACGGCGGCCCGCTCAGTCAGACCGAGTTGGCGACACAGGCTCGGGTCGAAGTGCAGACGATGTCGCGCACCCTGGAGCGGCTCGAACGCGAGGGATTCGTCGCGAGAGAGAAACACCCGGCCGACGGCCGGCGGCACGTCGTGACGCGCACGCCGACCGGTCGCCGGGTGTGGGAGCGTGCGAAGACGCTCGAGGCGGATCTGTTCCCGAGCATCGCCGACAGCGCGGGGATGCGTGCGGCGCTGCTCGAGATCATCCGCGCGACCTCGAAGGGTCGCTGGCAGTGACTACGCCTCGGGCGCGACCTCGGGGGCTTCGGCTTCTGCCGCCTGCTGCGCCGCGATCTGGCGGTGCACCTCGTCCATGTCGAGGCCCTTGACGGCCTCGATCACCTGGTCGAGCGCCGGGGCGGGGAGTGCTCCGGCCTGCGAGAACACCAGCACGCCATCGCGGAAGGCCATGAGGGTCGGGATCGCGCTGATGCCGGCGGCTCCGGCCAGCGCCTGCTCGGCCTCGGTGTCGACCTTGGCGAAGGTCACGTCGGGGTTCTTCTCGCTCGCGGCGTCATAGATGGGGGCGAACATCTTGCAGGGGCCACACCAATCGGCCCAGAAGTCCACGAGGGTGATTCCGGGGGACGTGACGGTCTTCTCGAAGATGTCGTTGGTCAGTTCGACTGTGGGCATTTCATGTCTCCTTCTGAAGTCTGTACTGAATACAACGCACGGTGGCAATCCACATTCCCTCGCGACTTCGGTTGTGGGTTTCCACAACGGATGCCGCGGCCGCGCGAGCGCGTTCGTCTAGTCCGAACGACCCGCTTTGCCCCTCCCGGCAAGGCTCGTAGCGTGGAATCACCCCACGCGAAGGACAAGCCCAATGACGCAGCTCGCAGATCGTCCGCAACCCACCGTACCCGCCGCATCCGTACCCACCATGGCCCCGTCCGGGGTAGACGTCGCCTGGCTGGGCGACTACCTGCTGGGCCAGTGGGCTGATGCCCGCCGCCACTCGCGCGCGCTTCTCGCCGACCCGGCTCTGCAGCGCCAGGAGGGGCTCACCCTCGCCGAGCAGCGCCAGCGCGTCTTCGAGCAACTCGGACTGCTGGTGGAGAAGGGCGTCGTGCACCGCGCCTTCCCGAAGTCGGTCGGTGGTGAAGACGACCATGGCGGCAACATCGCCTCCTTCGAAGAACTGGTCACCGCCGACCCATCGCTGCAGATCAAGTCGGGCGTGCAGTGGGGGCTGTTCGGCGCTGCAGTGCTGCACCTCGGCACCGAGCGTCACCACCAGAAGCTGCTTCCCGGCATCATGAGCCTTGAGGTTCCCGGCGCCTTCGCGATGACCGAGACCGGCCATGGCTCGGATGTCGCCGCCATCGGCACCACGGCCACCTACGACCCGGCGACCGACGAGTTCGTCATCCAGACCCCGTTCCGCGCCGCCTGGAAGGACTACCTCGGCAACGCCGCACTGCACGGAACCGCCGCCGTCGTCTTCGCGCAGCTGATCGTGAACGGCACCAATCACGGGGTACACGCGCTCTACGTACCGATCCGCGACGAGAACGGATTCCTGCCGGGCATCGGGGGAGAGGACGACGGGCCGAAGGGCGGCCTCAACGGCATCGACAACGGCCGCCTGCACTTCGACGGCGTTCGGGTGCCGCGCGAGAACCTGCTCAACCGCTACGGGGACGTCGACGAGAACGGCGTCTACTCATCGAGTATCGCCAGCCCGGGTCGCCGCTTCTTCACCATGATCGGCACGCTGGTGCAGGGCCGGGTCTCGCTCGACGGCGCCGCGACCGTCGCCAGCAAGCTCGCGCTCGATATCGCGATCACCTACGCCAGCCAGCGCCGCCAGTTCGTCGCGGGCAGCCCCGCCGACGAGGAGGTCATCCTCGACTACCAGCGGCACCAGCGCCGCCTCCTGCCACGCCTGGCGACCACCTACGCCATGTCTTTCGCGCACGAGAAGCTGCTCACCGCCTTCGACGGCGTCTTCTCCGGAGCGCACGCGACCGATGCCGACCGCGAAGATCTCGAGACCCTCGCCGCCGCCCTCAAGCCGCTCAGCACCTGGAACGCGCTGGACATCCTGCAGGAGGCCCGCGAGGCCTGCGGCGGTGCCGGCTTCCTCGCCGAGAACCGGCTCACCCAGCTGCGCGCCGACCTCGACGTCTACGTCACCTTCGAGGGCGACAACACCGTGCTGCTGCAGCTGGTGGCCAAGCGCCTGCTCACCGACTACTCCCGCAAGTTCGCCAAAGCGGATGCCGGCGCGCTCGCCGGATTCGTCGCGGGACAGGTTGGCGAGGCCGCCGTCAACCGCTCGGGCCTGCGCCGTCTGGCCCAGAACGTGAGCGACCACGGTTCGATCGCCCGATCCGTCGGATCGGTGCGGGAGGAGGCATCCCAGCGCCAGTTGCTGACCGACCGCGTGCAGACCATGGTCGCCTCGATCGCCGGCCGACTGCGCCCGGCATCGAAGCTCGCGCCCGCCGAGGCGGCTGCGCTCTTCAACAGCAACCAGAACGAGCTGATCGAGGCGGCGAAGGCGCACGGCGAGCTGCTGCAGTGGGAGGCGTTCACCGATGCGCTCGCCGGCATCGAGCACCCGGCCACCCGCGAGGTGCTCACCTGGCTGCGCGACCTCTTCGGACTCACGCTGATCGAGAAGAACCTCGCCTGGTACCTCATCAACGGGCGGCTCTCGGCTGCCCGCGCCGCTGCGGTCACCGACTACATCGACGATCGGCTGCTGCCCCGGTTGCGTGATCAGGCGCTGCCGCTGGTCGAGGCCTTCGGATTCACTCCCGAGCTGGTGCGCGCACCGATCGCCTCGGGGGCGGAGCGGATTCGTCAGGACGAGGCGCGCGAGTACTTCCGTGCGCAGCGCGAGAGCGGCACGGCACCCGTGAAGGAGAAGTCGCCCTCTCGTCGATAGCCGCACGAGTACTCTGCTCGCCATGACGTTCAACGACAACGCCGACATCAGCAAGGGCGGCGCCCGTTCCGGCGGGAGTCGGCGGCGCACGGGCCTCGTGGTGGGCGGCGGTGGCGGCGTGCTGGTGACGATCGCGATCATCGTGATCGCCAATCTGCTCGGTGTGAACGTGGGAACGGATGCCGGCACCGGTTCCGGCGAACCCGCGGTCGGTGAGCAGGACCTGTCCCAGTGCATGACGGGGGCTCAGGCGAATGCGGACGTCGGCTGTCGGATGAAGGGCGCCGCGGCATCCCTCGACGTCTATTGGGCGACGGAGGCGCCGGCCCTCGGCGTCGACTACAGCCGGCCCGACTTCGTGCTGTTCGGCGGTTCGGCGGATACGCCCTGCGGCACCGCCTCCAGCGCCACCGGGCCGTTCTACTGCCCGAGCGACAAGGTCATCTACCTCGACACCGCGTTCTTCGCCGACCTTCACGACTCCTACGGGGCGTCGGCCGGTGCGCTCGCGCAGCTGTATGTCGTCGCGCACGAGTGGGGGCACGGCATCCAGGATCTGGCGGGTCGGTTCGCAGATCGATCGGGCGACCAGCAGGGTGCCGGCTCGGAGTCGGTCCGCACCGAACTGCAGGCGGACTGTTTCGCCGGTGCGTGGGTGGGAGCGGCGACCGAGACGGTGGATGAGAACGGGGTGCCGTTCCTCGAACCGGTGACCAGCGCGCAGGTTGCCGACGCGCTGAACGCTGCCGCGGCGATCGGGGACGACCGGCTGCAGAAGCTCGGCGGGGGAGCGGTCGACCCCGACTCGTGGACGCACGGATCGAGCGATCAGCGTCAGCGCTGGTTCGAAACCGGCTACCGGTCGGGAGCGGAGAGCTGCGACACCTTCTCACCGACGGCATCGCAGCTCTGAACCCTGCGGGTGGCTAGCCGTACAGCTTGTGCGCCTGCTTCGACGCGGCCTTGCGAGCCTTGTCGCGCAGCTTCTTCGCCTTCTTGCGGGCCTTCTTCACCTCGGGGTCGTTCCAGTACTTGGTGGCGGCGTGCTTGATTGCCTCGTAGCGGTCGTGGCCTGCTCGCGCTCCGAGCAGGTAGGCCGCGAAAGCGATGAGGGCGATGACGATCAGTTTTGGACGCACGGGCGATCTCCTAACGGTTGATCAGGAACGTATGCCTGCAGGGGCCGCAGGGCAAGGGAGTTATGCCGATGTTCAGCCTCGGCCCACAGGAATCGGTGCGTCGTCGGTGACGGCGACGACCTGCACCACATCGAGCGTCTCGGCCACGCCGACCGCGGCGGCGACCGCCGCGTCAACGAAGGCCTGATCTCCCTCGATGCGCGGGTCGAGCCAGTCGGCCCACCACTCCGGCGGCAGCGGCACCGGGTTGCGGTCGTGGATGTGGTCGAGGGTATGCACGGCGTCGGCGGTGAGAATCGTGGCGGTGAGCGCCCACCGGTCGGGGTCGTCATCCGCCTTCGAGTGGTCGCGCCACCAGGAGTACAGGCCGGCGAAGGCCAGTATCTCGTCATCGGCCCCGCGCAGATAGAAGGGAGTCTTCTTCTTGGTGACCGGGTCGGTCTGCCACTCGTAGTATCCGGATGCCGGTATCAGCGCCCGCTTCGACTTGACCGCACCCTTGAACGAGGCCTTCTCGGTGATCCCCTCGCTGCGGGCGTTGAAGGTCGGCACCGTCATCTTGAGCGTCTTCGACCAGCCGGGCGTGAGCGACCAGCGGGCGAGCGCGATGCGGCGTAGCAGCTCCGGCTGTTCCGCTGTGCTCTCTTTCGCCGTGCTCTCGATGACGACCGGGATCGGGTCGGTCGGCCGAACGTTCCAGTTCGGCTCCCAGTCGGCGGCCTCCCCGCCGGCCGCGACGAATTCGACGATCAGATCGTCGACCTTCTTGTCCATGGCAAAGCGTCCACACATGCCCACAGTCTGCCGCGCACCACCGATAAGCGGAATGGATGCACGCGCTCGGACCTCGAGTTGTCACAGATCGACCTCTTTAGTGCGGCGAATGGTCGATCTGTGACAACTCGCGTGCCCCAGTTCAGGCGGTACTGCATAACGGCGTCCGATCTACAAGATCTGCTGCACAACGAAGCGAACGCGGCGCAGAAACTCCTGCACGACGCCGCGTCTGCCGCGCACCACCGATAAGCGGAATGGATGCGCGCTAGCCGAGGTAGGCGTCGATCAGCGCGCGATCCTCCGACCCCACGCGATCGGCCGACCCGCTTTCCACGATGCGGCCACCGCTCAGCACGTAGATCCGATCGCAGACCTGCAGCGCGAGGTCGACCCGCTGTTCGACCAGAAGGATGCTGCGCCCGCGTTCGCGCAGGGTGATCAGCGCCTGCGCCATGTCCTCGATCGCCAGCGGGGCCAGACCGAGCGAGGGCTCGTCCAGCAACATCAGGTCGGGATCGCTCATCATCATCCGCCCGATGGCGACCATCTGCTGCTCGCCCCCACTGAGTGCTGTTGCCGGCCGCGCGCGGTAACGCTCCACCACCGGAAAGAGTTCGAATACCGACGCGAGCAACTCCTCGGTGCGCGCATGATCGCGGCGCAGGTGCAGTCCGCCCAGCCGCAGATTGTCCTCCACCGTCTGGTCCAGAAAGAGTCGCCGTCCCTCGGGGACGAGAGCCGCGTGCCCGCGCGCGACGAGGTACACCGGCATCTTCGAGATGTCGGTGCCCAGCACACTGATCTGCCCGCGCCGCTGTTTGATCATGCCCATGATCGCCCGCAGCACCGTCGTCTTGCCGGCGCCGTTCGGGCCCAGCAGCGCGACCGCCTCACCGCGCTCCACGTGCATGCTGATGTCGTGGATGACATCGAAGCGTCCGTATCCGGCGCTGAGACCGGAGATGTCGAGTGCCTTCGTTGTGTCGCTCATTGTCCTAGGTAGACCTCTCGCACTCGTTCGTTCGCCCGCACCTCGGCGGCGGTCCCGGTGGTGACCAGTTCGCCCGCGGCGAGCACGGTGACCTCATCGCACATCTCGAAGATGAACCGCGTCTGATGCTCGACCACGATGACGGTCACTCCGGCGCGCTTGAGCCCTCGCAAGATCTCGGACACCTGCTCCACCTCGCCCGCGGATAGACCGGCGAGCGGTTCATCCAGGATGAGGATCGATGGTTCAGCAACGCAGGCGGCGGCCAGCTGGGTGAGCTGTTCTACCCCGTGCGGCACATCCGCGACCCGGGTCGAGGCCCAGCCGTTTGCCAGGCCGACCGCCGCCAGCGCGTCGGTCGCGCGCGAGGCGATGGAGCGCGAATCGCGTCGCCCGCTGGGGAGCAGCGGCCAGATTGGCGCGCGCGCGGCGATGCCGGGCACCCTGCTGTACAGCCCGATCCCGACGTTGCTCTGCGTGCTGAGCTCACGCACGAGCACGGCGGACTGGAACGTGCGCATCACGCCTAACTTCGCGCGCGCGGGTGCCCCGAGGCGCTCGATGCGCACACCGTCGGCGGTGATGGTTCCGGAGTTGGGCGACATCTGGCCCGAGATCAGGTTCACCAGCGTGCTCTTGCCCGAGCCGTTGGGGCCGATCAGCCCGTGGATGTTCCCGCGCTTGACCACCATGTCGACGCCATCGAGTGCCAGCACTCCGCGGGTGTAACCGAACACGATGTCGCGCGCGGCGAGGGCCACCTCCGCATCGCCGCCCGACGGAGCAACGGATGCCGCCCCGGCGTCGGCGAGGTGGGCATACGCGATCGGGGCGCTCGGGTCGTCCACCTCGACCTCGACCACTTCCACCTCGGGCCGCCGCGTTCTTGCTCGGATCCTCCGAGCCAGCGAACCCACCAGACCCATGAAGCCCTGAGGGAAGAAGACGATCACGATCACGAAGATGAGACCGAAGATCACCTCCTGCACGAAGGGGTCGATCGCGACGACGACGGGGAAGGCGCTGACGAAGATGGCCCCGATGATCGGACCGAGCCGCGTGTTGATGCCGCCCAGGATGACCATCACCAGGATGTTCACCGACACGGTCCAGGTGAATTGCCCGGGGGAGATGAAGCCGAGGAACGAGAATGCCCACCCCGCCAGCCCGGCCAGCGCGGCGGAGAGGCCGAAGACGCTCACCTTCATCACCGAGGTGCGCACGCCGGCAGCCGCCGCGAACGGCTCGGCATCGCGGATGGCGAGCAGCACCGGGTAGAGCGGCGAGCTGCGGATGCTCCAGATGATCACGATCGTGATCAGCAGCGAGAGGCCGACGCACCAGGTCACCGAGGATCCCAGGAAGGCCAGCGACTCGGGGAAGTCGGGGAACACCGGTCCCGAGATTCCCTGGAGTCCGCCGGTGAAGGTGAAGTCGCTGAGCAGCACGACCACGACCAGAGTGAAGATGAAGGTCGTGATGGCGAAGTAGAGTCCGCTCACCCGCAGCGACAGGAAGCCCAGGATCAGACCGACCACGCCGGTGCCGATCACCGCGACGGGCAACAGCGCGAAGACATCCCAGCCGAGCTTCGAATTGAGCAGGGCGGTGGAGTATGCACCCAGGGCGAACAGGCCGGCGTGTCCGAGCGAGTAGAGCCCGGTCATCCCGGCCACCAGGTCGAGGCTGAGAGCGAGGATCGCGAAGATCGCCGCGACCAGCACGAGCGACTGCGTGCCGTAGGAGCTGTTGGCCACCCCGAAGGTCGACGCGAGGTAGGCGACGACGAGCACGATCGTGCCGACGGCCACCCGTCGCGATCGCGTGTTCGGCGCGATGATGGTCCCCCGGCGCGCGATGACGGCGCTCACGAGTTCGCCCCCACCGTCGCGCGGCGGCGACCGATGCCGGACACGAGTTTTCGCACCGCATCCCCCGATGCGAACAGTCCGTGAGGGGCGATCAGCAGCACCACGACCACCACCACGAAGGGGAACCAGTCGGATGCCTGCGAGCCGATGAACGCGTTGGCGCCGACCGAGAGCACACCGAGCACGAGGCCGCCGCCCATCGCCGCGGCCGGACGCTCGATACCGCCGATCATGAGGGCGACGAACCCGGTGATGCCGTAGGTGTCGCCGAGGTACGGGTTGGCATACGTGATCGGGCCGATCAGCACCCCGGCGACGCCGGCGAGAAGGCCGCCGATGGCGAAGGCCGCCACGGCATAGGCGGTGACGCGGGCGCCGATCGCCGAGGCCATCTCGGGGTCGGAGGAGATCGCCATACCGACCTTGCCGAACAGCGTCCTGCGGCGGAACACCTCGAAGGCGACAACCGCCACCACGGCGACGATGATCGCGAGCGCCTCCTGCCAGGTGATCGAGGCATTGCCGATCCTGATGCTCTGCCGGTTGAGCAGGGCAGGGAAGGTGCGGGAGGTCGGACCGTAGATGATCGCCGCGGCAGACTGCAGCACGATCGCGACCCCGAGGGTGCTGACCAGCCAGGCGAAGCTGAAGCGGTCGAAGCGCAGCACCGGCCGCACGGCGAGGAAGTAGATGAGAACCCCGCCGACCGTGGAGGCGAGGATGCCGATGACGATGGCGAACCCGACCGGTACGCCGGCTTTCGCGAGCCCAGCGGTGAGCATGATCGCGATCATGAGGAGCTGACCGGTCGCGAAGTTGATGACACGGGTGACGTAGAAGACCACTGCGAAGGCCATGGCGACGAGTCCGTAGATCGCGCCGATGGACAATCCGCTCAGGAGTACCTGGAGCATCGTTTCCTTATGTAAGAGGTGCAGCGTTGTATGCGGATGGCGGATGCCCGCGCCCGGCGCGCCATGATGGCGGCCGGGCGCGGGCGGAGCGATTACTTGATCGGCTCCCATTTCTTGCTCTCGGAGCTGTACTGCACCATCGTCAGCTGATCCTTGTTGATGGTGGTGTGCTGCTTCTCGTTGAAGGTCAGCTTTCCGGTGAGCCCGTCGAAATCGGTGATGCTGTTCAGCTGCTTCTGCAGGCTCTTCGGATCCGTCGCCTTGCCCTTTTCGATCGCCTGCTTGAGCATGTAGATCGCGTCGTAGCTGAGCTCGGCGAAGGGAGTCGACTCGACGTCGTACTTCTTCTTGTACTTCTCCTGGAAGGCGCTCAGCCGCGAGTCGGGGGTGACGCCCGTGGTGAGCTGGGCCGAGATCATCCCGTCGGCCTGGTCTCCGGCGAGGTCGGAGAAGGTCGGGTCGGCGTTCGTCTCGTCGTTGCCGAGGAAAGTGAAGTCCGCGCCGAGGGCGTTGGCTTCCTGCACAAACGACGCCTGGTCCTGCGGGGTGAGCCAGACGTCGACGCAGTCGGCACCGGAGGCCTGGATCTTCTCGATCTCGGTCTTCAGGCCGACCGTGGCGCCGGTGGCCCAGTTCTCGGTGATCGACTCGTCGAGCGCGAGCTTCTTGCCCTTCGCGTCGTAGACGAGCTTGATGCCGGCGAGTC
>Ga0247742_10000381_pt1 | contig 37344 bp, 33 predicted proteins | sample UWRJL208509C2_FD_180944 | JGI IMG/M metagenome (GOLD analysis project Ga0247742, IMG submission 180944) | Plant litter microbial communities from Arlington Agricultural Research Station in Wisconsin, United States - UWRJ-L208-509C-2 | ecosystem: Environmental > Terrestrial > Plant litter >...
ATAGCTCCTCAAATGATCAGAACAAAAAAGCGACCAAGTAAAAGGTGCCTTTCTCTTGATCGCTTTTAGGTAAGCCGTATTTATTGTACTACTTTTTCAGTGCCCTCGTTTTACAGCCTCCTTTTTTATTAATATTGATTTAGTTTTTAGTTTTTCACCGCTAAATCCCACCATAACCTGGTGCCGCCATTATCAGGACCACCTAATAATGCCACAGCTTTTTGAACTTCTGCTGCGTTGTTATTATACTCGTCCTGTGAAAAAGGCAAACGACGAATAAAACCTGTTGTACTGATAGTTCCCTGGCTATTATTTACCACAACCGGCATCAGAACAGGGTAGTTTGTTCTTCTGAATTCGGCCCATGCCTCTTCACCGTCTGGCCATAACCCTAACCACTTTTGGGTGATAATACGCTCCAGTTTATGCTGATAGGTATCTCCATCATTCCATTGGATGGTAATTTTGCTTAAATATGGTGAACCTGCAGGTACATCATTAACAGTACTTACCAGATCTTTATAAGCAGCCTCAGTGCTTGTTGCATCTTGAAGATAGTTACCAAGAGGTACTGCATTATGCTGAAATGATAAAGTGATACCCTGGTTGTAAAATTGCATGGCAGACCCACCGGCGTTCCATCCCCTTAAAGCGGCCTCAGCGCGTAAAAACGAAACCTCAGACGCGGCCATTAACTGAATAGGTGTAGCTGCGTTGGTATTACCAAAATTTAATAAGCTGGCACCTGCATACTGTTTGGTTGAACTAATACTTACACCATTACGGATACCATGATAATTCCCGGTAGTGTCAGCTATAAAATATGATCCGATCCTTGGGTCATTGTAACCCTTTAAGTAACACTCCATTGGTGCTCCCATGTTGATATCCAAATATTCATTGGTAATTGACCAAAGCGAATTGGTGAATGATACACCGTTTACAATATGAACAAAGGCATTATCATCATTGCTGCCAATTAAGCCATTGGGGTCATTAATTGCGGCTTCGCCTTCCTGCTTGGCTAATGATGGGTTAACCATAGCAATACGTATAGCCAGACGCAGCTTTAGCGAATTGGCGAATTTAAGCCACTGTTTGTAGTTCCCATTGTAAACCAAATCATATGGTTTAAACCTTGTTACGTTAGGGTTAGCCTGAACATACTTGCTTAACGTAGTGATAGAGCTATCTAATTGAGTAAAAAACGTTTTGTAGATGGTTTCCTGGCTATCATAAGGTGTAGCAAAGCCACCTTTACCAAACTGACTGTAAGGCATAGGGCCATAAACGTCGGTAACACGGTGCATGCCTTCAACCTTAAGTATGTTGGCCACTGCATAAAAATCGGGATACTGAGCCTGCGCCCTGCGACTTACCTGTAGCCAGTTGGCCATAATACTTTGAAAGCCAACATTAAATGGAGCAGTGTTCCATCCCGGAACCAAACCATAGTTAGTGTTGTTTACACCTCCATTAAACGGATCACCAGACATCATAAAGCCAGAATACACATCGGCATTCAGGTTTTCCTGTAACTGGTATAAATAGTTGGTTGTACTAAAAATGGCCAGCTGCATAGGTATCATGAAAGTACCTATCCCCTCTCCATCAATTTTCAATAAGGAATCGGTAGCATTATATTTATTGGTATTATACTTTTCAAAATCTTTGGTACAGGATGCCTGGCTTAACACCAGTGCCAAACCAGCAAAGGTTAAGCCTGCCCAATATTTCATATTTTTATATTTCAGTTTCATATCTTTTTGTCAATTTGAATTATTACGACTTAGAATTGAGCGCTTATTTTAAAACCAATGCTTCTTAACGATGGCAGGTTAAATACATCAAGCCCCTGGAACCCATTGCTTGTAGACAAGGCTACATCCGGATCAAAAGGAGCATTATCCTTAATCATCCAAAGGTTTCTGGCAATTACAGACAGGCCAACGTTTTTAACCTTGTTGTTTAAAAATGACCCTGGCAGGGTATAACCAAAAACCAACTCACGCAGGCGTATATTAGTAGCGCTATATACATACTCAGATGCAATGGCATTACGGCCGCCAACCGCTGTATAATAAGCCTGAGCATCAACTTTTTTACCGTTAACCAATACGCCGCCATTATCACGCGCCTGGCCTGATGCAGCCGAAACACCATATTGGTCAAGCACGGCCTGGGTAAGCGATACTACCTGACCGCCAAAACGGCCGTCAACTAAAAAGCTAAGGTGGAAATTTTTATAATTGAACTCATTTTGAAAACCTATGAGGAAGTTGGGATTGTAGTTACCAATTTTGGTAAAATCCTGTGATCTTATTGGTAAACCGTTGGCATCTGTTATATAATTACCATTGGCATCTTTTTCGGCCGCGTTTGCATACATATCACCAAATGAACCGCCTTTTTGAACACGCAGGTTAAATACATCTGTTGAAAGGTTTACATAAGGTAAACTGGTAGGTACACCGGTAACAGGGTCTTTATATTCTAATACATCAAGTATTTTGTTTCTGTTAAGCGAAAAGTTTACACTTGGTTTCCAGCTAAGGTCCCCAAACTTTGCATTATAGCCTAAGGTAGCTTCCAAACCTTTGTTCATTAAGTTACCACCATTAAAATAATAGTTACTAAAACCTGTGGTCGGGCTTACAGCTATAGTATAGATCTGGTTTTTACTGAAAGATTGATAAACGTTTACAGTTAAACTTAGCTTATCATCAAAGAAACGGCTATCTAAACCAATTTCATATGACCTGGTTTTTTCTGGCTGCAGATTGGTAAATGGAGCCGAACCAATGGCATTGGTAGTTCCATTACTAACAGGGTAAGTTGGATTAGTAGCGTAAGGTATAGCACCCGCGCCGTTACCAACATTAGTTAAGTTCCCCCTCAATTTGGCAAAAGTTATAGCCTCCGGCAGTTTAAACAGTTTGGTTAATACCACGTTTAAACCAAATGCAGGGTAAAAGAAATTGTCTTTTGAGGTAAATGCTAAACTTGAATCCCAGTCATTACGGCCGGTTACATCCAAGTACACCATGCCATCATAACCTAAACTTGCAGTACCAAAAACCGATTGTGTTTGTTGACGATCGGCATATTGGGTAGGGAAAAACCTGCCATAATCAATATTTGATACCGAAAACACGTTGGCAAAGTTTAACAGGTAACCATCAATGTTTGAGCCTTGTGTTTGATTGTTTTGGATACTTGCACCGGCATTAGCGGTAAGTGTAAACTTTTTTGACAGTGATTTATTAATGTTAACAATAACGTCACCATAAGTTTGAGTTACGCCTGTTGGATTATATTGGTAACCGCCCTTATCTCCAACCAATGCGCCGTTGCTTGTTGCATATCGTTCGGCCTGATAAGTCTCGTCTGTACGGTCAACTTTAATACGGCCTTGAATGTTTATCCAGCTGTTAATGGTATACTTTAAGCTAACTGTACCCAATATACGGTTTAAACGATCCTGGTTATTGTTACGGTTAACTATCCAATAAGGGTTTTGAGTAGCCACATCATTTTCGGCATATGGCCAGTTCTGTGTGTTCAGCTGTCTTACCGGGTCGTAAGTTTCAAAATTGGTTTTGTATTGATTGAAATTAACGCCGCGCGGAAAAGTATATAATGACACTAATGGGTTATAATAAAATCCCTGGAAAGGTCTGTTATTTACGTCTTGAGAAATATAGTTAGCAGATACGTCAAGTGTTAATTTATTATCAAAAAACTGGCTCGAGTTACGTACAGTAAAGTTGTATTTATTCAGATCATTGTTAGGTATTACGCCTGTTGAATTGGTACTTTGAAAAGAGAAATACGTTTGATTAGTCTGTGTACCGGTTTGTACCGATAAAGAGTTAATATAGGTTTTACCGGTATTGTAAAATGAGCTCGGATCAAAGGTACTTGGTGTCGCCAGTTTAGCACCCCAGCTTTGCGGAGAAAATGACACCGGGTTGCCGCTCTGATCTACAGTAGTTTCGCCATAGGTATTCTGAAACTTTGGTAGTTCAAAAGGCTTATCGAAAGTAGTGTTTGATGAAAAGTTCACGGTAGTTTTACCTGCTAAACCTTTTTTGGTAGTGATCAGGATCACACCGTTTGCACCCTGGCTGCCATATAATGCCGCAGATGCCGAGCCGGGCAATACACTGATGCTTTCCACATCATCCGGGTTAAGATTTTCAATCGCGTCGCCACGATCCTGACCGCCGAACACGTTGGGAAGCTGTGCGCTTTCGTTACGGGGCATCGGTATACCATCAATTACGTACAACGCGTTGTTATCGCCATTGATAGATTTATTACCACGCAAAACAACTTTGGTTGAACCGCCTACGCCCGACGAACTTCGTGTAATCTGAGCACCCGCCACTTTACCAGACAGGCTGTTAACCAAACTGGCATCAGGCACATTACTTAACTGATCACCGCTAACTGTTTGCACACCGTATGTCAATGATTTGGATTCCCGTTTGATACCCAACGCCGTTACAACAACCTCCTGCAGATTTTTAGCATCGTTTGACATCACCACGTTTAAAATAGGCTCGTTGCCAACCGTTACTTCTTTTGTGGTATAACCTATGTAAGTAAATACCAAAACATCACCCGGCTTGGCATCTATCGTAAATTTACCGCTGGCATCTGTTTGGTTACCTATAGTAGTACCTTTGATGTGTACACTTACACCAATCAGGGTTTCGCCCGTATTGTCTTTAACAACACCAGTAATTTTAGCCAGTGCATTGTCTGCATCCTCAACACGGGAAACAATAAGTTTGTTATTCAGAACCTCAAAATTGAGCCCTGTTTGGCTACTGATATCTGCCAGGATATCCTTAACCGATAAATTTTTGCAGTTTATGGATACCAGCTTATCATTGCTTAATTCATTTCTGTCAAAGTATACATTTAACCCTGTTTTACGACCCAGGCTGGCCAGTACATTTTCAACTGGCTGGTGATCAATCTTCATGCTCAGCATGATATCCTGCTGAGTAGTAACTGTAGATTTTACAGGCTGTGCTATAATAACACCAGTTGGTGCAACAAGCATGGCCGCCATACTACAGATTTTTAAAAAATGGAGTGTTGGTTTCATTTAATTGTTTATTATCAGTTATTTAGTAAAGGGTAATCGCATTATTCTCAATATTATATTTGATGCCTTCGGTAAGGCAAATGGTTTTCATTACATCTTCTACAGGTTCAGTTTTAAACTCACCGGTGTAGCTCCAGTCCATGTGACGACTGTTATTTATTATAGATACCCCATACCGGTTTTCGATTGAATTAAGCACTTCATCCACAGAAGCATCTTTGAAAGTTAACCGGCCATCTATCCAACCGGTTATGGCTGTTTCATCATTAAAACTGATGCTTTTGATGCTATGCAAATCGGCTATAAGCTGATGGTGAGGTGTTAATATACGGGTGCTGTTTCCTCTCACAGATGAAAGCTGGTCATGTACGGCTATTTTTCCGTGAATGAGTGAGATAGAAACTTTGTGCTCTTTTTGATAACTGCGAATATTAAATGCAGTACCCAGGGCCGTGGTGGCAAACTTGGTTGTGTATACTGTAAACGGGCTTGTTTTATCTTTAGCTACGGTGAAAAGAGCTTCGCCTTCATCAAGATAAACCGGACGTTTATGAGCGGTAAACTTTTGCGGATAACGTAACCGGCTTGATGCATTCAATACAATAACACTACCATCGGCAAGTTTAACGGTATGCTTCACCCCCTTTGCCGTTTGCAGGTAAACCCAGCCATTATTGATCTGCTTTTGAACAGATTGTTTTACAATTAATTGCTTGTATTTATTTTGTTGCTGTAGTGACCAAAATAAGATGGCTAAACCAGAGATCAATAGCGCAGTGGCAGCAATACCCAGTTTAATTGTCAGATGGCGATAATGAGGTTGCGAAGGGTTTATCTGCGCGTTAAGATTAGCCTTAACCCTCTTGAGCTGCTCTTGAATAATAGCGTCGTCAATATATGGTTCATCAGCGCCGTTTACACCATCAAGCCATTGCTCTAAAGCCTCGTTTTCTTGTTTCGATGTAATTCCACGCTGGTATTTGAGCAGCAGTTTTTTGATCTTACGGTTATCCAATTGGGGTGGTTTTGATAACGTAGTCGTAGTACCATCAAAAAAGTACCATCAAAAATTTAAAAAAAAATTAAAATTTTGAAAAAAGTACAGATAACACCAAAATCAACACATCAAAACCCGAATAATGGATACGCAATACGCGAAGGGCTTTGCCCAATTGGTTTTTAACCGTTTGTTTAGAAAGTTTTAAACGGGTGGCTATTTCCTGAATTGGTTCATCATCAATACGGTTAAGAATAAAGATTTCCTTCATCCGTACGGGCATTTTATTTATCGTATCCATTGTATCGGCCAGTTGTTTACGATGATCAAGAACATCTTCTATCAGCGCATTTTTGGCGTTTATATGGTCGTTCAGTTCAAAAAGATACCGTTCAAATTTTTTGTCCCGCCGGTACTCATCAAATATTTTATATCTGGCCGACTGAAAAAGATAGGCCTTGAGCGATACGCTTATCTCAAGCGTAGCTTTTTTCTCCCATAAATTGGTAAAGATATCCTGCAGCACATCACTGCACAGGTCAGGGTCTTTTAATTTTTGTAGTAAATAAGCGTAAACCGGTTTCCCATAAAAGTCATATATGGCATTAAAAGCAACATGACTACCCAGTTTTAAATCACCTAAAAGTTCCTTTTCACGATAGCCCGTCAACATAAATTACAACCAGGAAATAATTCAGGTTGAAAGCTATTCAGGTAATGTGAAGTTTAAATGAAGTTAACCTCGACCGACAAAACTGTGACAATTATATGAATCCGTATCTAAAATCGCACGCTTAAAAGCACCAAAAACGCTTGTTATTATGGCTCAACCTGCATTCCTTCGACACTAAGATTTTTATGTAACAGCAGCAATATTTCGCTTTTGGCTTCCTCCGATTTGGAAACATCAGTACTCCAAAAGAACGCTTTCATATCAAAGCCATCTTCCTTTACCCTGGTGAACAACAACTGTGGTTCACGGCTCTGATAAACATATTTTGAAGCCATGATTGCCTTTTTAATGGCCGATGATACCTGTTCCATATCATTGTTCCCCTTTACGGATAAACTCATTTCAACGCGACGCTGGCTATTGGTAAGCGTCCAGTTCACAATTTTTTGAGAAAGCACATCTCCGTTAGGTATAATTACTTCCGCCCCTTCCTGGGTAAGCAGCGTACTTGATCTTAAACCTATTTCTCTTACCCGCCCTGTTTGATCACCTATTTGCACCACATCGCCTATTTGCAAGGGTCTGTCAAATATGAGCACAATACCCGACACAAAATTGTTTACAATGTTCTGCAAACCCAAACCAATACCTACACCAAGGGCGCCTATTACAATAGTTATCTTATCAACCGGAACACCTGAGGCCGCTACGGCCAGCAAATAACCCAAACAAAGCAAAACCAGCTTGGCCACGAGCAATCTTGAGCGCTGCCCCTTATCACTTATTTCTTCTTCAACATCACTGTCCCCAAAGAAATACCCCACATAGCGTTGCAGCAAGTGAGCCACCCAAATAATGAAGAAAAAAAGCAGTATACCACCTACTGTGAAGGAGGCATTACCAATATTACGTGGCGTTTTAAGAAAATCGGTAAGCGCATTTAGTAAGGAATTGTACACATTAAGGTTGGTGGTAAACACAATAACCCATAATACAACTACCAGGAAAAGAATAATACGACGGAAACTTTTAAGTACATGCTGATACTCAAAATTACCATCAAACCCACGTTTAACCCTGCTGGCTACCATTTGGAGCAATATGGTTTCAATACATATCTGGCTAAATACAGCTAAACCCACAGCCTGCATAAATGAAAATATGGCGGCATTGCCTAATATTTGTCCCAGTGAAAAACGCCCCCAGATGTTAAATAACACCGCCAACACGTTCATAACATTATGCAAAATGATCACAAAGTGCAGAAAGCCTTTTAAATGCAAATTGTGCCTCATTTTTGATAAAAACAGCAGACCAAAAACAAAGGATAACACATTAAGCAATATCAGTAATAACCGCTGCCCAAGTCCGGGGGATGCAAGGTGGTGTGTAAAGGAAAAACACAAGTAAAGTACCACCATGGCTATCCAGTATAAAAACAGCTCCCGCGGCCACTTTTTCCAGCAGATGATAGTTAGAATAACCATCAGCACAAACTGCACAGATTCAATATAGGTTGACGGTGCATACAGATCAAATAAGGGAGCAACGGAAAACATTACCACAAATGCCGAAATTATGTATCCCGAAGGCAAGTAGGTAAACCCAAGTCCGCTTATCTTTTCAATTGCTTTCCGTTGTTTCAAAATCCGGATGTTACGGTAAGTCCATATAAAAAACAGCACTCCTATCAGCAACAGAAAAAAGCGTTTATTCCCGCTATCTTTAAAATAATAATTCAGGGCCTTCCTTTCCCCCTGGTATGCTTTACGGAATGATAAACGGTTGGCAGCCGTGTTCTGATTGAGAGTGTCTTTCTCCCACAAGTAATTGTATTCCTTACCAAAAATTCGGATAGCAGAAGTGGTAAGCAGTCCATTAACCTTATCCAAAAGTTGCACTGTGGTAATTAAGCTCGATGATGTGTGGGTTTGTAACCGGTTTATGATTGCAGCGCTCCGTCTTAACTTTCCGGTACTGGCACGCCAGGTTTGGCGCATGTCTTTAAGCTGGGCGGTAAATTGTTTTCGCAGTACAGAATCTCGCAAAAGCTGCCTCAATACCGTATCTTTCATCAGTTTTCGCATGCTGCCTTTAAGTCCCGTTAATGTCTTATCGGTGCTGTCCAGGAGTTTACGATGATCTTGCAGATCGCTTTGTATATTTTGTAACAGGGTTCTAAAAACCTGCAAATTCCTGAGATTTAAGGCCCCGCTATTATTCAGAATATTATCCTTTAACACAAACAGTACAGAATCAGCATCCTGTAATTTGGTTCTTATGTTACGAATATCAAGCCCCAATTCGCTTTTATTGTCAATGTTGTTCAGAACCATGTAGGCATTTTCAATCTCCAGCTGGTAATCGCTGCTGGTGAGCTTGGCCGAATCTGCAAACAGAGATGCCATGCTGCCTTTTTTACTACGTTTTAAGGTATCTTGCTGCTGCTTGGCGGTTTCAATAACCGGAGTTTTAGTTTTTGAAGGGGTAGCTTTTTGGGCAAATGCAGCCAGATTTAATAACAATAGAAAATAAATTAAACCCTGGTGTAGCCAGCTGTTTTTCATAAAGGTGAGTTTTTCCCTGCAAATATGATAATATTACAATAAACCTGTATAGGTAAATAAAATAGAATATTTTGAATGATATTAAGAAACTGATGGGCTATATTTAGTAGAATCAGGGTTATCAATTTCCGTCAGCGTATCATTAGCTGGGCGCTTTCGCCAATAATTGGCTAAAACACCAGGAATTGCGGGATTGTTTACTGTTTCCAGATGAGTAACCGATTCAACGCGGGCTGCAAACCGTTCTTTTAATTCTTCCGTTTCGCCCGGAACGGTTATAAAAGTACCGCTTGATTGTTCACCTGCCAGCACCAGTGCTGCTTTTTCTACATCGGTGTTTCAACAAAATATTTACCGGTAATTCTCTCCATAATATCAGCTGTGTTTTACCGAGCATTTGGGCTAAGGCCATTAATGAGCTTAGTAATTATTGTATATAAGTTGAATTGGTATAGGAGCAAATATATAGGGCCAGCATCAAATGTATTTGTATGATAGAAGCCAGCTATTATAATATGTTAGCGGAGGAGATTTTAGTTTTTCAGCACCGGTAACTGCTTTACATTTTTGATAAAACAAATCAGTTAAAAGTTAATCATGTATTTCGTAATGAGGCTAATTTTTAATATTTTCGCCGCCCTTTAAATTTTTACTGTTTTATTTCCCTGGTATGAAGAAGTTTTTATACGGAATTGATTTTGGAACAACCAACTCGGCACTGGCTATTTACAATGAAGAAACAAAAGAAATACATAGCACTATTATTCTTCCTTCGCTCATTTACTTCTACCAACAGCCAGGTGCAGGTGGTGCCCCAATTTACGTTGTAGGGGAAGAAGCAGTTAGCGCCTACCTTAATGATGACATGAAAGGGCGCTTCATCAAATCTGTTAAGCAAATACTATCAAGAAGCAGTTTCACCGAAACCCGTATTCATAACAAGCGGTATAATGCTTCGGAACTGGTGGCTATAATTTTAAAGGAATTAAAGGCCCGCGCAGATGAATTGATTGGGCAAGATTGCCGGAAAGCAGTAATTGGCAGACCTGTTTTTTTTGATGACGACGATACTCAAAAAGACACCTTAGCACAAACCAGGCTCCATAAAGCTACAGAAATAGCAGGCTTTACAGACATCCGCTTTCAATATGAGCCTATTGGGGCGGCTTTCGCTTATGAAAAAAGCCTTCTGAAAAAGGAAAATGTATTGGTAGCCGATTTGGGCGGAGGTACTACAGACTTTACCTATTTGGTGCTTGATCCGGCAAAAGCGGGAAGCAAGGACAGGAAAAACGATATGATGGCCAACGGCGGCATCTATATAGGTGGAGATAGCTTCGATTCGGCTTTTATGTGGGAGAAAGGCACTCCATACTTTGGTAAAAACACCCTATATGAAGCTACTCCGGGCAAGGTTTTAACAGTGCCCAAATCTCTTTTTGCAAATATTTGTTCCTGGGAACAGATGAATTTCTTTAACAGCCTCCGCATCCGAAAAGACATTGAAGATTACTATTATTTTTCGGGTAATGATCCGCAGTTTAAAAATCTGATTACACTTATTGAAAACAACTTAGGTTACTCCGTATTTCAATCCATAGAAAAAACAAAAATCACGCTTACAAGCGCAGAAACAGCAACATTCAGCTATCAACAAATGGATATAAAAATTAAGGAAAAAATATCTTTGACTGATTATGACCGGATTATAGCTAAAGATGTAGATAGAATTGCTAACTACCTGGACAATTTCATGTTACAAAATAATATCGACCCTCAAAACATCGATAGCCTTTTTTTAACTGGCGGTACTTCCATGGTAGGTAGTATTCAACAACTGTTCAAAAGCAGATTCCCTCATGTTAACCTCAATTCGGGCGATAACTTTAAAAGTGTTGCTAAAGGTTTAGCTTATAGTGGTTACTTGTTCGGCGATTAACAATAACTGTTAAGGCCCAGTTATTATATTATTTAACACTAATAACAGCGACAGTCCCATTAATTGATCAGTCAAATACTCAAAGTTGGGACGGGTTGATACATTTTGGGCAATACACTTATCTCTTAAGTCTGCTAATTTCAATATAGTCGGGTTTGTACCTGTGCCTTTACACAAACTAAGCAGGTCATCCAGTAAATAACCATAAGCACTTACTTCTATCCGTTCCAGTGAATTAGCTATTTTAGCATTCTCCCGGTCATAAAAACTGGCTGCGCCAAAATCACCGAACAGTGTATTCCCCTCCTGGTCTATCAGGATATTATGCGCATACAAATCACCGTGCATTACACCCTTGCTATGTAATTGAGCCGCCAGAGAGGCTATGATTGAAGCTATTTTGATAACCTGCTGCACAGAAAGGTTCATATCTTCCTCAAAAACATCGCGGGTACAGCTATCGAAATTTGGAGGGTTGCCAAGATTAAAGAAACGTGGTGATATTAATTCCATCACCAACCCTGCCCTACCTTCTGGATGTGCAGCTACCTGACCAAGCAGTTTTACCAACCCATAATGTTGACCCGCAGCTATGTAGGCAAGCATTTCGTCTTCAGGGAGTCCATCGCTGGTAACCGCGCCTTTGAATAACTTAACCGCCACTTCTTTTTTTCCCTGTTCAATATGCCAGCCTGCTTTGGATATAATGCCCGATGCCCCTTCACCAAGCTGGTGCCCTATCTCCAATTCCTGGTGATCAATAAAGGGTATAACTGGTACTGAAGGCTTTACATTAAATAAATTACCTGAAAATGCCAGCCAGGAAAGCTTGGGCATACTTAACAGCCATTCCGGAAATTGGCTCAGTTGATTGGCAGAAATACGCAAAAGCGATAAATTGAGGCAATTGCTTAACTCAATAGGCAATTTATTTAATTGGTTACCAGCAAGCATGAGCTTTTGCATCCGCAGGCAGTTACCTATCTGGGTGGGTAGCTCCGCTATTCGGTTATTGGTCAGAATCAACCAGCGGATGTTAGGATTGAGGGCTTTAGAGGAAACCTCTTCTATCCTGTTTGATTTAAAACCAACAATATCCAGCAGTGGGCAATCGGCCAGTACTTCAGGCAAAGCGGTAAACAAATTTTCAGAACAAAATAAGATCTTCAACTTTTTTAACTTTCCAAATTCCGCAGGCAATTCAGTTAAATTATTAAAAGAAAGATCAAGCTTTTCCAGCGTATCCGCTAATTCGAATATCTCCTGGGGGAAATGCGAAAGCTCTTCGGAAAGCTTTAATGAAACTGCGCCTTTAAGTTCTCCGTTCTGTAATTGTTTAAGTGTTTGCATAAGCTATACAGTGTACTTTGCAGAAACATATAACATATTCTACAGAAATACTCCATAACGCAAAAGTAGATATTTTGGCCGCATTCCGAGTTGGCTAATTTTTGGATAGTTATTTCTTTAGTTCCCTTTTAATGGTTATTAGCAGTTTAGGATCATCTGTGTATATTCTTTGTATTCCCAATTGCAACATTTTTTCTAAGGTAGCCCGGTCATCAACCGTCCAGGCACCAGCCTGCAGATTGGCTGCCTTTATTTTGTTCACATTTTCGGCAGTAACCGCACTGTAGTGCATCACAATGGTCTCAAACCCCTTTTCCTTAGTCACTCTTATATCATCATCAATATTGGTATTGGGTAATCTGTCCCAAAAAATTGGTATTTCGGGTGCCAGCTTTTTGGCTAATGCAACATAGTTTAAACCACTGTCATTAAAACCTGTTATGTTTTCGGCCCCAGCTTGTTTAATAATAGCAATGGCATCAGCCACACAATCTACCTTTAAATGCATAGATACATGGGTGCGATTCTGTTTCATAAAAAGTGCTAATGCGTCCTTTAGTAAGGGCATTCGCTGCACAGGGCATTGCTGCAAGGTAAGTTCTTTATGTTTCCTAAACTCCGCAGCTACATCTAATTGTTGTAACTGCTCATAGGTAGCATCCGGAATTGTTAACTCCACACCGGTGGTCCGTTTGGTATCCGCGTCATGACTGATCACAATCTGGCCATCCTTGGTTTTGCGGATATCAAGCTCTACCCAATCAGCATGCACATCAATACCGCTCTGAAACGCAGGCAGTGTATTTTCAGGGAACTGAACCGAGTTGCCACGGTGGGCCGTTACGCCTTTAACCACCTCAGCGGTATCTGCCGAAACAGCTTGCGCTGTTGCTGCAAGTGGGAATACCAAGGCAGCAACAGCGAAAAATAAATCAAGCTTTTTCATTTTTATTATTTAAGTAGCCACATTACACCATTTACATCGTCAACATTACCATACTGGGCAATAGCTGCATTATAGTTGGCAGTATTGGCAGATTGTTCTGCAGCAGGGTATTTGTAACGCAAGGCTATTTTACCATTATTACCTGTGCCTACGCCTGTTTTAAATACGGGGTATCCGGTACGTCGCCAGTTAAAGTAAGGTTCGAGACCGCTATTCAGATAAAAAGCAATATATTTTTGCTCATTAATTTGCCTTATACCCGTTTCGTTATTACCTGCATACTTAACCGCCGGCTGTGCATAGTATGCGCTATAATCAACATTAATAGTATTGCTCACATAAGGGCCGCTAACTGGCACCCCCAATGGCAATGAATAAACCGTCATGGTACCTTTATCAGGCACACCATAAAAAGCCATTGACGATTTAATACCTGCATTATAGTAAGCTTCGGCATCACCCAAGGGGCCAGCGTTTACCCATCCGCGGTTAATAGCTTCCGCAATATTAAAGCACATTTCAGTATAACCCACAAGAGCTGTGGTTTCGCCTGTATAACCGGAGTAATAGCGATACCTGTTAATATAGCTTAATTTACCACCACCATTCTGACTGGCCAATACGCCCATATCCAAACCAATGTCTCCACCCTGGAAGGCAGCAAAATCTGTAGGACTTAAACCCGAGCTTACCAACCCTGGTGCCGGATCAGTAGTGATAAACACACGCGGGTCTTTATCAGCTGTAAGCAGGCTCACGTAGGTATCTGCACTGTTGTTCAGCGCACCGTTGGCAAAGGTTTCCTTATTTAAAGGGTACCGATTTGTTGGATTTAACCAGGTGTACTTTAAATCATCAGTAGTGCTGCGCATGATAGGATATTTAACCGGATCGGCAATGATCTGGGCAAATTGCTGCGCTACCTTTAAATCAGGATCGCTGGTTTTCTTGCTCAGGTGTATCAGCAAACGCAAGCGGTAAGTGTTAACCACCTTTTGCCAGGCTTGCAGGCTGTTATTAAAATAAATATCGCCGGTAAAGGTTGACGTGCCTTTGAGTAACGTAGTTATGTCAGCGTTAGCTTGCTCCAGTAAGTTTAGGCTGTTGAGGAAAACCGTTTTTTGGGAATCATAAACAGGACTTAACTGTGCCGCCCCCTGCAAGGCTTGCGACATGGGAATATCGCCCATTTGCAGGCTCATCTTGGTAAAAAAATACGCCCGGAAGAATTTCCCTAAAGCAGTATAAGGAGTTACAGTGCCTGCTGTAGTAGCTGAGCCTTCTTTTTCCATATTGGTAACGTCAGTAAGTACCGGGTACAAATTACTTCCAGGACCAAAGTTGTACTGGTTATTGCCAAAGTATGAGTTGTTTTGCAACTGGTACTGGTTAGTTCGGTCAAGCTGACCGCCCGGCGCTTCCAGCATATTGTTCAATATGCCGTTTAATAATAACGATGCCTGTACACTGGTAGGCTTATTGGGGTTTTCATACAAATCCTGAAAACTTTTTTTACAGCTTGATAGTATAGCTGCCATTACCATCAACAGCAGTGCTTTTTGAATATGTGTCTTCATAATTTATGAATGTTAAAAAACAACATTTAGGTTTACACCATAGCGGCGGGTTGTTGGTGTTTGCAGTGTTGATGTAGCCACAGCTGTATTAAACTGTTCTATATCAATACCCTTGTATTTATTATCCTTGTAGAAATAAAGCAGGTTACGCCCAACCAGTGAGATGGATGCTTTTTTGATGAGCATACCTCTCAACCACTCTTTCGGAAAATCGTACCCTATTTGTACTTCCCTGAGTTTAGCGTAAGTTTTGCTTACCAGCGATCCTTCGGCCACTTGCCCGTAATACTGTGTGGCCCAGCTTTGTACGGTACTGGTTGATGTATTTTTGGCAAATTGCAGTTGATTGTAATTGGTGATGTGGCCAAAGTTATCATACTTAATAGCAGTACCATTAGTAACCTGTACACCATCGCCAACGTATGTGCCTTTGTAAGCGGCAACACCGGCGTTTACATCATCATCAAGCCTTGATTTTCCAAGGGCACCTTCAACAGTGGCAATATTGGCACCACCCTGCATGGTTAAGGAATACAAACGATCTGATATTTTACCGCCTACGCTGCCATCAAACTGGAAGCTGAACGAAAAGCTTTTATACCTGAATTTGTTGCTTACAGACCATATAAAATCGGGATTCATGTAACCGAGGTTCTGGTTGATGGGATTTTTCAGCGGTTTACCGCCGGCATCATACACAATTTGACCATCGGGCGATCTGACAAAGGCCGAACCATACAGTACATCCGTTCTATCGCCTTTTTGAAAGAAGGTATTGTAATAAGTTTGCCCTGGAGGGAGTTCAAGGTAAACATCTTTGAAGGTAGACCAGTTGGTCATCACATCCCATGAAAAGTCATGTAGTTTTACTGGTGTGGCGGTAAGCGTAAGCTCTAAACCTGTTTTGCGCGTTTTTAAGGCGTTTATATAATAAGTGGTATAACCCGATGTTGGGGAAATTGGATTAGCCAATATTTGCGGACCATCAATATATTGGAAGAAAGTTGTACTTAAACCGATCCTGTTTTTCAGCACACGAATATCAAAGCCCTCTTCGTAAGTTTTACGGTTAAACGGTTTGATGTTCGGATCAACAATACTACCCGATGAATTGGCGGCTGTTGTATTGTTATAAGGCTTGCTTGTTGAGTAAACAGGCTGCAATGAATAATCGGGCCCACCATATGGGCTTAAATAGTTGTTGCCATATTGCGAAAAGTTGGAGTATAGGCTATTAGCCGTTGAGCCGCCCAGCGTAGTGTATACGTTAAAAGGTGTAGCGCCAATATTGGTTGCAGTAGCATCGCCGTGTACAGTGGCAAATGATCCACGCAATTTGAATGAAGAAATAACTTCTGGTAACCTGACATAATCAGTAACCACCGTTGTTGCCGATACACTTGGATAGAAATAAGTGTTATTACCCTCAGGCAGAGCTGATGATTTATCTATCCTTCCAGTAGCCGATACTGTAGCATACTTACCAATAGAAGCATCTAATGACGCATATGAACTGATTACCCGCATTTGTGAGGTGAAGTTATTGGTCATTAGTGTATTCAAGGAGTTATTGAAGTTATACACGTTTGGAATAACCAGATAGTCAGTAGAGGTAAAGTTGGAGTTGTAATTAAAATTACGCAAGCTTCCGCCTACTAAACCTGATAGATTAATCAGGTTACCAACATGATAATTATAGTTCAATAATATGTCTGAATTATTCTCAAACAGGTTTCTTCTGTCCTCGCGAAAATCGCCCTGACCCAATGTACGGGCATAAGTAAAGGCTCCCCATGGCATTTTTTCATCGCGTACCAATGAGTATGTGGTGATCTGTGAACGGCCGGTTAAGTTCAGGTGCTCATCCAGTTTATAATTTAATGACAGGTAACCGTTAACATCTGTTTTGTCGTGGCTCCGTGTCCAGTCTTCTACCATTAACCAGGGGTTGTTATAATGCACGTGTTCCGGAAATACGGCTACCTGGTTTACTTTGCCGGGCGCCCATACGTTCCTGATATCGGGCGAATCTACGTTCCACTCACCGCCAGTCCATACAGAAAGGTTATAAATTAAACTATTAGGCCCGTAAGTTACATCGGGTACGTTATCTGAGTAGGTTTTATTAAAGTTCAGATCGGCATTAAAAGTTAGCCGTTTAGAGATCTGGTAACTGGCTGTAGTATTAAAATTAAAGATATTAAGACCAGTATTGGGCACTATCCCTTTTTGATTTGACTCTGATGCCGAAAAACGCATGGCATATTTATCACCGCTGGCAGATAAGGCTACGTTATTAGTTGTTTGAAAACCTGCCGTAATAAAACGATCAAGATTGCTCTTACCATCTACATAACCACGGTTTAGGTATGGAGTTGGTTTAATGTGACCGGTATAAGTCAAATCGCCAAACTTAGTGGTATAAGTTTGATCTGGCGTGTATTCGCCATCATACTGAGGGATAAGCTGACCGCGGAATTTAGGGCCCCATAATTGGTATTGGGCATCCTGTAACCCGCCACCAAAACCATCGGCATAAGCATACTGGCCATACATACCGCCGCCATAATCGTGCTGGGTTTTAGGTTCGGCTATAAAGCCCTTATCAATAGAGGTGGTGGAATTAAGCTCTACGGTAAACCCCTTATCTTTTCCTGCCTTTTTGGTAGTGATCAGGATTGCGCCATATTGAGCACGGCTACCATACAATGCCGCACCCGCCGGACCTTTAAGCACAGTGAACGATTCAATATCATCGGGATTAAGGTTATAAGTATCTGAACTAACCGGGATACCATCAATAACAAACAGGCTTATTTGGTTACCGCGCAATAATAAGGATGGTGTACCCAACAACTCGGCATTCATAGACACAGAAAGACCAGCCACCTTACCGGTTAACCCTGTTATAGGGTTCGAGTCCCTGGCCTTCACCAGTTCATCACCTTTTACTTCCTGTACAGCATAGCCAATTTTATCGGCTCCTTTTTTCACACCAAGGGCTGTTACCACTACTTCATTTAAACTTGTAGCAGAGGGCAGCATCCTGATCTGCAAATCGTTTGCGCCGTTTGCTTTAACCAGATAATCTTTAATAACTTGTTTATCAAAACCCATATAACTGAAAGTAATTTCATAGGTTTTGCCTGTTTCGAGGTTTTTAAGATTAAAGGCACCGTCAATATCAGTAACTGATGTTTTGAGTTTATTGGTACCGGTTTCTTTAGCTTGTATGGTTACCCCTATCAGTGGTAAGCCCTTTTCGTCTACCACTTTACCCTGCACAAGGCCGTTGTCTTCACCGGCAATATGTGCTGTATGATAAGTGATTTTATTCCCCTGTTCTTTGGCTTGTAGCGTTTCTGTTACTAATATCAGTAATAATATTATCGCCGCAGATCTCGTTATAATGTACAGTAATTTATATACATTTCTTTTTGTAGAATTGCGCATAGCTTTTAATTGGTTTGTCATTAGCAAAATCATAAATTATTAAAGGCTTGTATGGGGTGGATTGGTGGAACAATCCGCCCTTTTTTGCCCGATACATCTCGGTTATTTCATATATTTTATCCTCCTGTTATTTTTAAAATTTGTACTCAAATAAACTTTTATGTGAAGCAGAGAAGGTATCAGTGAATGGCACACACCGGTGTCTTTAATAAAGGCGATTTAAAAATGAAAGTGCTTATTGTTCTGCAACTATATGTTTGTAGGTGTTGCAGCTGGCCTGTATAAAGGTAGTTTACACAGCCTGGTAATTGCTGGTGATGTTCCCTTACGGGGAAGAATAATGCAGGGTGGGAAAGGTTTTTCACGCTACTAAAATAGTACCGCCTCCATTTTTAGAATGTTAACAATGCATTAAATCATCACTTAATTGTAACTATTAGTTATAATCTGAACAAGAAATACAAGCCCCCCGTTAATATATGTGTAAAAAAACAACACAATCTCTAATCAACATCAGCCTATAAACCAACAAGTTACACATTTACCCACAACGCATACCCATCAACTCATTTACAATGAATTAATTTTATTTTTGACTTTGCTCTAAAAACTCCAGGACTATCTTCTCTTCTTTTTTCTTTAGTATTGTACTAAATGAAACAGGAAGATGCCCGGGCGCTCATCAGCAAAGGAATTGATACCAGCAAACAACAACACTGGGCCGATTTTGGCTGTGGTACCGGCACTTTTACATCAGCGCTTTTCCATCTCTTACCTGTCGGTAGCTCCATCGAGGCTGTAGACCTTCAAAAGCAGCATCTGAGAATCCCGGTAAACTTTACCGTGGCAAATTTTGAAACGGACGAGCTGATATTGCCAGCACTTGATGGCATATTAATGGCCAATTCCCTTCACTATATAAAAGACAAGAAAAAGCTTATTCGCAAACTGGAAACTCATTTCGGGGACGATCGAAATTTTCTAATTGTTGAGTATAATACCGATATGGCTAATACATGGGTTCCATATCCTCTATCCTTTCCCAATTTAATTACCTTATTTACGGAGCTTGGGTATAACAGAATCACCAAACTGGGCACCAGGCATTCTATTTATAACCATGCGGAGATTTACTCCGCACTAATTCAATTATAATTGGACTTTGGCTGGAACCACAGCCGAACGTTCGATTTTATTTTTAGTCGTTATTGATCATCTCCTTTAAACCAATCGATCAAGTCAAACACTGCAAAAACTTGAAAAGTTATACATTTGGCTATCAATTAAACAACACTAATAAAGCCAAATCACTTATGAAGAAAAGTATTGTATTTGTTCTCACGTTTCTGTTTGTGAGTTACCATTCACAGGCTCAGCAGTCACTAACAAATTATGTTAACCCATTATTGGGTACAGCCACCTTATGGGATGCCAAAGACGCAGGATATACTCCAACCAGAAGGGTTTGGGGCGCCGAAGTATTCCCAGGCTCATCTTTACCTAATGCTATGGTTCAATTAACGCCGGTAACTCAATTTCATAGTGGTTCTGGTTATCAATATGAAGACAAAGTGATTTATGGTTTCAGCCACACCAGTAAGGGGCATTGGAATTTATGCTATATCCCACTTTTACCTGCAACAGGCACTATAGCTGCAGACGATTACAAATCTACTTTCGACCATAAAAATGAGTCAGCCCACCCAGGGTATTATCAGGTTTACCTGGAACGATACGGTATTAATGCAGAACTCACCTCTACCCTGCGTTGCGCATTCCATAAATACACCTTTAAGGCCGGAGAAAGTAAAAAGCTCATTGCAGACCTATCTATGTCAAACGAAAGGGTGAAGAACTGGAACATAGCTCAAGAAGGGACAAATGTTTTTACCGGTTTTCAGCAAGCAGGAGAAAAAATGTACTTCTATGCGGTTACCAATCATACTATCAAAAATATTGACTCTGTAAAAAATGATACCAAAACGGTACCGGTAGTGAATTTTGCGGACGCGGATAAACCTCTTGAAATCAGGATTGGATTTTCATTTGTAAGTATAAAAAACGCAAAGGAAAACCTGGAAAAAGAAATGCTGAATAAAAGCTTTGAGCAGGTGAGAAAAGAAGCTACCGATGCCTGGAACCAGCTGCTTTCAAAAATCACCATAACAGGCGGTACAGAAAGGCAAAAAGGACTGTTTTACTCCTGCCTGTACCGGTCGTTTTTATGGCCCGCTTTACGCAGTGATAATAATGGCGACTTTACAGACATTAGCGGCCAGGTTGTAAATAAAGGTTTTAATTATTATACCGAACCATCTTTATGGGATGATTACCGGAATAAACTGGTTCTATTAGGATTATTAACCCCTAAAGTAGCTAATGACGTGATCAAATCATTGATAGATAAGGGTGAGAAAAAAGGATTTATGCCTACTTTTTTTCACGGTGACCATGCATCAGCGTTTATTGCAGGATCGTATTTGAGAGGGCTACGGGATTACGACGTCAAAAAAGCCTATGATCTTTTATTACGAAATGCTACTGTAGAGGGTGGCACAAGGCCATACATTACTGAATTTAATAACAAAGGATATATTGCCGAACTTGATGTGCAGAATCCGGTTACCAATACGGTAACCAAAGCTGCTGTTACCAAAACATTGGAATACGCTTATGATGATTATGCGGTGGCTTTATTGGCCAAAGAATTAAAAGACACAGCAAATTACAGGATGCTGATGAGCAAAACCGGTAATTATAAAAATGTGTTTGATGCTGCAACCGGCTTTATGCGCGGCCGCCTGGCTAATGGCGACTGGGTAAAAAACTTCAAACCTGATTATCCCTATTTTGAATACATGTACCGTGAAGCCAATGCCTGGCAGTCTACCTTTTTTGCGCCACATGACCCACAGGGGTTAGTGGCACTTTACCCAGATAAAGCTGCTTTTGAACAAAAATTAGATTCGCTTTTTACCATTCCGTGGAAAGGTTATGAGGCCGAAAACATTTCCGGTTTTATTGGCCAGTATTGCCAGGGTAATCAACCCGATCACAGCACCCCATTCATGTACTATTTTGTGGGTAAACAGGAAAAATCACAGGTTATCCTGGATAGTATCATGAATCACTTTTATGGTATGGGAAAAGAAAAGCTGGCTTATGCCGGCATGGACGACGCAGGCGAAATGTCATCATGGTATGTGTTCAATGCTATGGGGTTTTACACTTTCTCTCCTGCCGATCCTCAATATATTATCTCGGTTCCGCTGTTTGACAAGGTGAACTTTAAATTCGGAGAAACTGGAAAAAGTTTTACGATCATAAAAAAGAATACCGGTAAAAAAATAACATCAATCACTTATGGAGGCAAAAAAATTGATGGTTATTTTATCACAGATGCAGTATTAAAAGAAGGCAAGCAACTGGTAATAAGCACCCAGTAACAACCCTCCTTACATTTTAAAATTCAGGATATGGTTAATGGGTAAGTATTTTAACCTGTTCTATATCCTGAATTTGTATTTTGTATTTTGACGGTAACAGCGCATTTCTAAGATACCCCTGTAGTTTAACGCTTTCACTTAATTTATACATATAAAGTAAAGGCTTCAGCAGGTGTACATTTCTCAATGTCAGCAACGTTTTTACTCTTTCGGGGGCCATTAAGGCCTGCACCAACCGCAATAAAACATACCTTATTAAACCCAAATGTTGCCGGTATTGCTTAAATAAATCGCGTGTAAAATCACTAAACTGCAAATCCTGGTTCAGATGACTCTCACGCATAATTTTCCATGAAGCGTAATTGGTAGGCAAGCCATCTATATGCATACGGATACCTACTCTGTAGAAAACCTCAAACACCTCTTCTTTTTCGGCTAAAGTAAGGCTGCGTTCCAAAAGTTCATATGATCGGATGGAATAATCAATCAGCATAAATAATACATCGCGGTAAGCCCAGTCTGGTATCTGTGTACCACGTGCAGTTTCAACATGTTTATGAATAGCTGTGATTTGATCGATGGCTGCATAAGCCGCATCGGTGGTAGAAAAGATAACCCTTTGCGAATAAGTTACGGTGGAAAACAATCTGCCCAATGGATCGGCCGGTAATTTACCTGTAAAGTAAAGCCAATCTACCGCTTTATTAAGTGCAAATTCTGCAGCAGCTCCTGCAAAAATAAACAGTACAGTATCGGCTTTACCCCAAATTTTCCGCACAATCGAATCTTGCTTAACCAAGTGTTGCATTTGTTTACCGGGTATAGATAAAAGATTACCCTTTCTGCTGCCTTATCAAATTTTCAAGTGCTTCGAGGTGTTTTTTAAAGGCAATGATCCCTTTGTCAGAGGCATGATAGCGCGTATTAGGTTTGCGACCTAAAAAAGACTTATTTACAGTTATATATTCGTCTTTTTCCAAAGCTTTAAGATGCGATGCCAGGTTGCCGTCTGTTACCTCCAGCAAATCTTTCAACGAATTAAAATCATAACTTTCGTTAGCTACCAGCACACTCATAATTTGCAAGCGTATCCGGTTTTCAAAAGCCTTATCAAAATTAGTTAACGCTATTTTCACGATCGTATTTAAAGTACATCATACTGCCATACAAAATATGCAGCACACCAAAACCAAATGCCCAAAAGAAAAGGTCGTAACCCGGTATCAGGGTTGCCAGTAGCCCCAACCCTATTTCGCATACACCAAGCCATTTTACATCGCTATAGGTGTACTGCCCTGCAGCAACTAACGCCAGGCCATAAAACAGCAGGCAACCAGGTGCGATTATACCAAAGTGCCCTTGAATAAACAAGAGCAAAACAAAACAGCCGCCAGTTAGTAATGGTAAGCCTCCGCTCCTCAGCAACAAACTGCTACTTTGATTCCATACTTTTTGCCCCTTACGTTTAGCCTTGCGCGTGGTTAACCAAATACAGGTTGTTATTGAAAGTATCAATACAATCAATGCTAAAACAAACAACTGAATAGTAGTATTGGCTTTGTCTGGATAAAGCTCAGTATGATCTATATATAGCAGTTTATACGCTATGCCGGCCCCAATTAAAGCGTATATGCCGGCCATTACACCAGCTAACCCACTAAGGGAAATAAATTTGGTTGACCGCTCCATGAGCGTCCTGATAGAACTGATTTCGGAATAAATGTCTTTATCTTCCATGTAAAGTACTTTGCAGTTCAAAGCAACGGTATTTAATTTACTTATCCAAATTTTTATACTGATTTATGTATGCCTGCCTTAATTTATATTCCACACTAGTGTACAAGTATTATATTTCGTGATATGTGAGCCTTTCGTATAGCCGGCAAAACATCACCATTATTAAGACAATAAAAACTAACCAGCAACTATTAGCCATTAAAATTGTCCTTTCCGGCTTTTATTTTGTCCGGTTCACTCAGAAACAACTCGCCGTTTTCAGCAGTAAAGTCCAAATTTGATCATCATCAAACACTTAAACATCAAGATCATGACACTTAAAAATGCAAAAAGAATTTATTGGACAGGCGCTGTACTAACCTCTTTATGGTTTGGCGCCAGCGGTTTTTTTGAATTAACCAGAAATCCAATTGTTTGGGACATCACCTTAAAATTAGGTTACCCCGCTTACTTTATTTATATACTCGGTATTGCTAAGCTATCTGGTATCATAGTGCTTTTAGTTCCCGACAAACTATTAAGGTTAAAAGAATGGGTATTTGCCGGAATATTCTTCGATATCATCTTTGCTTTCACCTCCAAACTTAGTGTTGTTGGCCCGGCAGGCACCGTTGATGCCATTATTGCTTTTATCATGGTAACTATAACTTACCTCATGTTCAGGAGCATATATCCGGCAACTTATGTTTACCCTTTAGCAGGCGTAAAAAGATAAGTAGCTTCCCTCTTGCTATCATTCACAAATAAAGTACCTCAGACTTCATCTCAGGTACTTTATTTTTGCCTAACATTACGGATAACTCCCTGATAACGTGTACGCAACAATTGACACATTATTTCATAATATCCGCAATATTTTCCCCAATCTGGCCTCTGTGATTACAACATTTACCCGTTAATTCAAGGTGGCATAGAAGTTGAAATAAGCTATTCAATAACCCTATACACAATTTCAGTATGAAACAGAGAGAAACTTTTTTTCAATCCCAGGTGAATATATTTTATCAGGTTCTTGAAGAAATTCAGGAAGAACACTGGTATTGGTTTAATTCAAGACATGGGGTTAACAGGGTGCAGGAACACGACCTGATCATCAATCACATTCAGCTTAATTATGTTGACTCAAAAATCATGTTCTTTAAGTTCCGTGATAATTCCGAAATGCCGCAGGACATTCGCGAACAATGCATGCAGGCCTACGATTGGATATTCAGCTTTGAGTGAAGTGCATATTTAAACACATGAATAGGCTGATCACTTAATTATCCTTGCTTTCTATTTGTAAAGGTCTAAGTAGGCGCATCCGATAACAGTTCATGGCGGTTTCGCCTAATTGTGCTATGAGTTGATAATTGGCGATCGCCCCTACAGCGGCTCCAATTACGGGTATTAGCTGAGCCATTTTTGCAAGGTCTATATAATCCCGGTATTCCTGCTGAAAAGTGCGCCAGTCAAACTCATCAGCATTAACGGGCAGAAGAACGCTGTAGTCATCCCAATGTTGTAATAAATCGTAAACCTCATTACGTCGCTGCTGGCTGGAGTAAGTAAGCTGGAAAACATAAAGTATATATAATCTTTCTTTATAATCCTTTACATCAAACCCGTATAAAGCAGCAACATTAAAAAGCAATTTCATTTTTATTCCAATAAGAACAGGAAAATCGGCCAAACCCATTAATATACCTCCAGCTCCCGTAACGGCGCCTTCTACCGTGGCCGTTTTCTGATAAATATTTATTTCCTGCTTAATATAACTTTCTCTTAATTGCAGGGAAGCATCAGCAGCCAATTTGCTGGTAGTTGTATATTTCGCACCAAAGAGTGCTGCCTTAACCATTTTTTCAATAGTTACTGTTATTACCTGGTGCAGCTTTTCTGGTATAATATTATTGATCTTAGTCTGTATCCCTTTAGCTATCCGACTAGAAAGCGATGGCTTCCTTTGCATCTTATGCTTCCATTCATTTAGCAGTAAATACACTTTTTCTTCGTAGGAGGTCATACTGTTACATTACTTAAATAGCAGATGATTATTAAACCATAATGTTACTATCAATAATAAAAAAAACGTCATGTTACATAGTTTTTCTACAACCCTGACAAAACAGAACACCATTCCCCCAAAATTAAGCATCAAAACTTTACAGGTAGCGAAATTGTTATTATTTGGTTAACAAGCCTTTGCCCTGAATTATTAAATTTGGAAAAACCTTCAACTATGAGCCAGATCAACAAAGAAGACATTAAGCAGGAAGTATTTGACCTGTATGATGATTACGCACACAACCGGTTAAGCCGGCGTTTATTTGTAGAAAAATTATCTCTTTTTGCAGTTGGCGGTTTAACCGTACCCGCACTCATGGCCTTTCTGATGCCCGATTACAAAGGGAACGTTCAGATAAAAGCGGATGATCCGCGCTTAAAATCCGGATACATTAATTACCCCTCGCCCAAAGGTGGCGGAAACATAAAAGGGCTGTTATCAAAAACGATAGATGCTAAGAAAAAACTCGGTGGCGTCATCGTAGTTCATGAAAACCGGGGACTGAACCCTTATATTGAAGATGTTGGCAGAAGAGCCGCCCTGGCCGGATTTATTTCCCTTGCGCCTGATGCACTAACACCACTGGGAGGCTACCCAGGTAATGATGACGACGGACGTACCCTGCAAAGTAAAAGGGATAAGGGCGAAATGGAACAGAATTTTATTGATGCATATAATTACCTGAAAAATCACCCTGATTGTAACGGTAAGATTGGCGTTGTTGGTTTTTGTTATGGTGGCGGCATATCAAATATGATGGCCGTTCGGTTGCCGGAACTGGCTGCGGCAGTCCCCTTCTATGGCAGTCAGCCAGCTATAAGCGATGTGCCTCAAATTAAAGCGCCCTTAATGCTACACTATGCTTCACTGGATACGAGGATTACAGAGGGTTGGCCCCCCTATGAAGCGGCATTAAAAGCAAATAACAAAAAATATCAGGCTTTTATTTACGAAAATGTAAATCACGGCTTTCATAATGATACCACGCCCCGGTATGACAAAACCGCTGCCGAACTTGCCTGGAAACGGACTGTTGATTTTTTTAGTGAGCATTTGACATAAAATATCCGCACCACATAAAATTTAAGTAAAAGCCTCAAATATTCCGTTTGAGGCTTTTTTATTTCTTACCTAACTCAGTAACATAATTGTTCATTGCCTTCACTGGTATACTCCATGATACTGATTACAAAAGTATATCATATATCAAATATCTTTGTATCAGTATAAAAAAGAAAAATATTATGAAAACAATTTTTATAACCGGAACCAGCACAGGTTTAGGTAAATTAACAGCAAAACACTTTGCACAACAAGGCTGGAACGTAGCAGCTACCATGCGTACACCTGAAAATGAAACCGAACTTACTCAATACCCCAACATCAAAATATTTAAACTTGATGTAACCGATATTGAACAGGTAAAAACAGCCACGGCTGATGCTATAGCGGCGTTCGGTAAAATTGATGTGGTGGTTAATAATGCCGGCATGGGCACCTACGGCGCACTTGAACTGGCCAAAGAAAATGATATAGATTGGCAATTCGCCGTAAACACCCGCGGCCCTATTAATATTATCCGGGCATTTTTACCCCATTTCAGAAATAACCAGGGTGGTATGTTCATCAATATTAGCTCGTTTATGGGCGTTACAACGGCTGCACCATTAGGTTCACTATATAACATGTCGAAATTTGCATTGGAAGGGCTAACCGAAGGTTTATATTACGAACTTAAACCACTTAATATTGAGTTAAGACTTATTGAACAAGGCGGATCACACGATAATAACTTTATCAATAATGTTGTTTGGAACACCGACCCTAACATTATTGCATATGATGAATTAACAGCCAAACTAAAACATCTATTCGCTAACGCGGATGACAGCCAGAAAGATGATCCACAAGTTATTGTAAATGCTATAAATGATCTGGCCACCGGTCAAAGCAAAAAATTCAGGACAGTAATTGGCAACTCAGGAAATTACCTGGTATCACTTCGTAATTCAGTACCCATTGAGGAATACCTGGAGACTATTGCAGCCAACTTTTAATTCTTGACATAGACTGTCTGCACATTTAGCAATCAGATAAGGCGCTGTAAAAACGGCGCCTTTATTATTAGCTTTTCCTTAAAACGCTAATCATCAATAATCTAACCGTATGTTAACTTGATATCTATTTCCAGTTAATCTAACTTTAACGTACCCTAATGTATGAACCTATATGGAAGATGATGATGAATTAACCGCGGAATATCAGAGTATATTATCCGATATTTCAGATAACAAAGATCTTGATATTCATTTTTTCACAATCAGGGAAAGATTGAATTATCTAAACAATAAGATTGACGAATTAAACGCAAAGAATCAGGAAAGCCCGCTCCTACTTAGAATTTGTTATGATTACTACCGTCTGCAGGATATCTTACTTGCCGGGAACGCTAAACTTAAGCTCAAAAACGATGGTTTTAAAAATAACTGAAGCCAAAATCAACATTATGTGTTTCATGACCCAATAAAGCCTTTGCTATAATTTCAGTTTGGCTCAATACTTGTATTATAACAATCATAATAATTACAAAGTTAAAAAATCATAGTTGAAGAAGTTGGTAGGGGTACCAACTTCTTTTTTTTTGTGCCTGTAATACCCATCTCCTGTATATATTGCTTACTGTTACTCTATAAAATAGGGTTATTCGATTAAAAATAGTGGGTAAAAAAATCCCCACTATTTCCCCAATACCCAATTGGTATGCCCCAAAATTCTTTACCCCATATTCCTACACATTAAATAAGTTCATCCAAAACTTACATTTTTTCAAAAATAGGCTCACTATTTATAACATTGGTTGAGCCTTAACAGCCAAAAAGTGAGCTTACGCAGCCTTCATTCCATGTGTGAATAATTTACCTTAGCAACACCCTAATTCTCACAATTGTAGCAGGTTATGTGTTTAACCAACCATAGTCAAGCCCGTTTCAAATTGTTATTTATGCTACTGATTTTTTAGTGCAATGTAATTTACGTTGTAGCCATAAACATTAATTTTCACATAACTCTCACAATATTTATGACAAACTTCACAGTAACAGAAAAAAGCAAGGCTTCCAAATGGATGGTTGTTTACACCCGATCACGATGGGAAAAGAAAGTTGACAAACTTCTGCAAACTCAGAAAATCAATTCGTTTTGTCCCACTATCAAAACAAAACACCGGTGGGTTGACCGCGTAAAAGTGGTTGATCTCCCGCTGTTCACCTCCTATTTATTTGTAAATGCCGATCCGAAAGAGCAATTAATGGTAAGGCAAACAATGGGTGTGGTTAATTTTGTTAACCACTGCGGCAAACCCGCCACCCTTACCGACTCGGAAATAGAACGGATAAAAAAGCTTCTTGACAGCCATGAAAATATCGAAGCCGTAAGTTTACCACGTATTAAAGTTGGCGATCAATTAAAGGTTGAAAACGGCTTGCTTTTAGACTGGCAGGGCGAAGTGCTTAAAATAAACGAAAAATCGGTAGTTATGCTAATGAAGGAGCTCAACTGCGCATTAGTAATTGATACTGAACAAACCGCATTGAGCATTATTTGATTTTTAAGCCCTGCTATAATAACCTTTCACCAATCACTTTAAAACATGTAATAATTATGGAAAGCCACCATGGACGGACAGTTGAGATGACGATCCGAAAAAAGGGATTAAATATTTCTGAAATTGCACGCCTGACTCATGTTAACCGCAGATCGGTTTATAACTGGTTTAACCAAAAATACCTTAAACCAGAAATTATTTACCGGCTGGGAATTGTTTTGAAACACGATTTTTCTGTCGAATTTCCTGAACTGTTTTCAAAACAAGATTTTTTAAAAGATCAAAAAAACCTTAATGTTTCTAACGATGTTGACCTGGTTTCTGAAGAAATACCGGGTAATCATATCTGGAAAGACAGGTACATATCATTGTTGGAAAACTATAATAAGTTATTATTATCCTATACTCAACGTGAGGATTCTTTACAGAACTATCACAAACAGTGATTAATAAAATTTAGAGTAAGCTTAAAACCTTTCCAATAATTTTAAGCTGAGAGCAGGGAAACTATAATTAATTATGTCAAAAAAGCTGTATACAAAGATTTATTTTTAAATTGGTTCACCATTATAAGTAATCATATTACTACTAATTCATAAAATAAAATACATATGCTTGTTGTTTTAAATATAGTTTTCCTGCTCTCTTTCCTGGTTTTTGCATACCTGAATTTAAATGATATTGATTGGTATTTATGGGTACCTATATATTTAAGTGCCGCAATATGCTGCGGATTAGCAGCCTTTGGTAAATTTTACTCCCTTATATATATTTTACTGATGGCCTTTTACCTGGTTTATGCGGCTTTGCTTTTTTTTCAAAAAGATGGCGTACGTGACTGGGTAACTAAATATAATAAGCCCAGCTTAGTTGAAAGCATGCAGGCAACCAAGCCCTATATAGAAAAAACAAGAGAGTTTTTTGGCTTGCTCATTATTACAGGAGCCTTGCTAATAAATTACTTTGCTGCTAAATAACTTAGTCATGGCCAATACACCAAAATTAACAACCATATTTTCTGATATTATTAAGGAGAATATTACCGGCGATGCATGGAACTGGATTTATGCGCAAAGTAACATAACCAATAGTTTTGATGTTAACTCGGCATTCGCTATCATGCCCCGAAAAACGGGCAAAGCATTGGTGCAAGTAAACAATCAATATCAAGAGCTGATAAATACTGTAACACCTGGTTTAAGTATTAGTAACTGGACAATAGACCGGCTTAGCCGTGTTTGGGTACTGACTCAATATCAGGATGTAGATCAGGATAAGTATTTTCGCACCATCGAAAACCTATTTTCCACTGCCGAAATGAATGAGCAAGTGGCTTTGTATTCTGCTCTTCCTTTTCTTTATTATCCCCAACTATGGGTTAAACGCTGTGCCGAAGGTATCAGGAGTAATATCGGCATAGTATTAGAAGCAATTATGTACCATAACCCGTATCCAGCAGAAAATTTGCCTGAAGCGGCGTGGAACCAAATGGTTTTGAAAGCTTTTTTTACTGATAAACAAGTAAATAAAATATTCGGGTTAGATAATAGAGCCAATAAAGAACTTGCACGAATATTGATTGATTATGCCAGGGAACGCCATGCGGCTGGCAGAGAAATAAATAATATGCTTTGGTACCTGGTTGAAAAATTTGTTACCGGGCAGCAATTAAACAAGATGAAACAAGGTCATTTTAATGATTGATTGTTTCCTTAAAAATATTAAAAATGTGTTGCAGTCATAATACAGAAGAGAAAAGCGTACCGTTAACGCAATCAACAGAGAAGTTTGACATGGATTTGATCAAGGGCATGAGGTTTTTTGACCCGCATGTACATATGACTTCACGTACTACTGATGATTACCAGGCAATGGCTGATGCTGGCATAGTTGCCCTCATTGAACCCTCCTTCTGGCTTGGTCAGCCACGCACCGGAGTTGATAGTTTTAAAGATTATTACAGCAGCCTTGTGGGTTGGGAAAGATTTCGATCATCACAGTTTGGCATAAAGCATTATTGTACCATCGGTTTAAATTCGAGAGAGGCTAATAATGAGGCGCTGGCCGAACAGGTGATGGAAATGCTCCCTTTGTTCATCTATAAAGACGGCGTTGTTGGAATTGGTGAAATAGGATTTGACGATCAAACTGCTGCCGAAGAAAAATATTACCGTCTTCAGCTTGACCTGGCTAAAGAATCTGGCCTACCAGTGCAGATCCATACTCCCCATCGCGATAAAAAACGCGGAACACAACGCAGTATGGATATAGCCATTGAGCATGGCCTCGATCCGCGCATGGTGATAGTAGACCATAACAATGAAGAAACTGTAAAGGAAGTATTGGACAGAGGTTTTTGGGCTGCCTTTACCATTTACCCGTTTACCAAAATGGGCAACCAGCGTATGGTAGAAATTACCAAGCAATACGGCCCGGAACGTATTATGGTCAATTCTGCCGCAGATTGGGGAATCAGTGACCCAATGGCCGTACCAAAAACTGCTGCCCTCATGAAACTTAATGGTATAAGCCTTGCAGATATAGAACTGGTTACTTATCGTAATGCCATCACAGCTTTTGCTCAAAGCGGGCAAATTAATGAAACCGATTTTATTACCGCTATTGACCAAAGTGCCAGGTTTGAAGGGAACAGTATTTTACGTGGTGGCCAGCAGCCCCGCATTGATAAATCTTCTATCATTATCAGCTAAATACATTGGAAAAAACACTGGTTTATTTACGGATGATGAGGCCTGCTAATGTGGTCACCTCCATTGCTGATGTATTGGCAGGTGCAGCTATAGCCGGCTTTTTTTCAGCAGAAACTTTCAGTAATCACCTACTGACAATAATAATGCTTTGCATTTCAACTGCTTGCTTATACGGTGGTGGCATTGTATTCAATGATGTTTTTGATGCCGACCTGGATAAAATTGAGCGCCCGGAACGAGCCATTCCAAGCGGAAAGGTTAGTTTACGCCAAGCTTCCATATTTGGTTCAATCCTTTTACTTATCGGAGTTATAGCAGCAACATTGGTTAGCCTCACATCTGGCTTATTAGCTTTGGCAATAGCCTTGTTTGCTTTATTATACAATAAGATCAGTAAGCACCATTACTTCTGGGGGCCGCTTAACATGGGATGTTGCAGGGGCTTAAACTTACTTTTAGGCGTTAGCATTATAGCCGGAGCCTTATGGCAATGGTATTTTCTGGCTCTGGTGCCTATTATTTATATTTTTTCAATTACTATGATTAGCCGTGGTGAAGTACACGGAGGCAGTAGGCTGAATTTATATATCGCAGCCATATTATACTGTATAGTAACAAGTTTCCTGCTTTGCTTTTCCTACCTCAATAATAAACTGCTTTTATCGGCTGTTATCCTGATCCCATTTTTATGGATGATATTCAGGCCATTGTCTAAAGCAATTCAAAACCCAATAGGTAAAAATATAGGAGGTGCTGTTAAGGCCGGTGTTATTTCATTAATATTGATGGATGCAGCCTGGGCTGCCACATTCAGTACTATTTATACAGCCTTAATCATTGCATGTTTACTACCTGTATCCATTTTTCTGGCGAAAGCTTTTGCCGTTACTTAATTATTAAATTCTAAACGTTCTTTATTATTTACATGAAGCATTTATCACAATCATTTTCTGTTAAGTTTGAATACCCGGTTTACTTTACTGCTGGTATATTTAACCAAACCAATACGCTTCTCAATGATTTTTTGCTCAATTCGGCAACATCTTCATCTATACGCAAAATATTGTTTGTTGTCGATAAAGGCGTTATCGACGTCAACCCTAACCTAATACAAGATATTCAGCAATACTTTTCACTTTATAACAAAGTTCAGCTCATTCAAGATATCTTAATTGTGCCGGGTGGTGAAACTGCCAAAAATGATCTTCTTTACTTTAACCAAATTGTAGAAGCTGTAAATACATACGGTATTGACAGGCATTCCTATATTGCCGCAATTGGCGGCGGTGCGGTACTTGATATGGTAGGTTACGCTGCTGCTGTTTCTCATCGGGGCATCAAACATATACGCATACCTACTACAGTACTATCACAGAACGACTCAGGAATAGGTGTTAAAAACAGCATCAATTTTTTGTCCAAGAAAAACTTTTTAGGAACATTCGTGCCGCCAACTGCAGTATTTAATGATGAACAATTTTTAGAAACCCTTTCCGATCGCGATTGGCGTTCAGGCATTTCAGAAGCCATAAAAGTTGCTTTATTAAAAGATGCAGAGTTTTTTAACTGGATAGAAAACAACACCCCGGCATTAGTTGAGCGTGATATTAATATCATGAATCACCTGATATGGAAATGTGCACAGCTTCATATGGAACACATAGCCGGTACAGATCCATTTGAAAGCGGCTCTTCCAGACCACTTGATTTTGGGCACTGGAGCGCACACAAACTGGAATATCTGACCAATTTTGAAATACGCCATGGTGAGGCCGTTGCCATGGGCATTGCATTAGATACTGTTTATTCCAATCTCGCCGGCCGTATATCATCTCAGGAATGCAACAGGGTGATTCAGACCCTTCAAAATCTTGGTTTTGAAATTTCGCATCATTTGCTACAGGTTGAAGGTGATAACAGCCCGATTTTGGCGGGTCTTGAAGAATTTAGGGAACACCTGGGCGGCCGGTTAACCATTATGTTATTGAATGGTATTGGCCATGGTGAAGAAGTGCATGAAATAGATACAGAAATATTAAAGCAGGCCAGTGAAAAGCTTGGCCAAATTGGCTTAAATTGCACCAACTAATATCATATGAAACTTACAGCGGGGCATTTAACCTATTGTACCAATATATATGCAGGCGAAACCTGGGCCGAACATTTTGAAGCACTAAAGTTTAGCTTTCCTGATATAAAGAGCCAATTATCACCCGATGCACCAATGGGTATCGGCCTACGTTTATCTAATACGGCAAGCATTGAAATACTACAGGGCGATAATTTAATACAGTTTAAACAATGGCTGCAAATTAACGAAGGCTATGTATTTACAATGAATGGTTTCCCTTACGGGAACTTTCATAACGTTGTGGTAAAGGACCAGGTACATGCACCAGACTGGACAACCAAAGATCGTACTGCTTATACCATCCGTCTTTTCAATATACTGGCTCATTTATTACCTGAAGGTATGGATGGCGGTATTTCAACCTCACCCTTAAGTTATAAATATTGGTTCAACGGCGATACTACACTCAAAACAGCCAAAATAGAAGCCACCAATAATATATTAAAAGTAGCTGCAGAACTATATAAAATTAAGCTCCATACAGATATCACATTACATTTAGATATAGAACCTGAGCCCGATGGAATCCTGGAAACCGGAAGAGAATTCATTGACTGGTATGAGTCAATGCTTTTACCTCAAGGGATAGCTTTTTTTAATGATGAATTTCAGTTGCCTGCCGCTACAGCCCAACAAATCATTAAAGAATATATCAATCTATGTTATGACGTTTGTCATTTTGCCATAGGTTATGAGCCTCATGAACTTATTATCAATGAGCTTACTCAAAAAGGCATAAAGGTTGGTAAAATACAGATAAGCGCTGCTTTAAAGGCTAAGTTTGCCACATCGGGCCATGATAGGCAAATGATCAAAACTGAATTTAAAAAGTTTAATGAGCCAACGTATCTTCATCAGGTTATTGCAAGGCTTGCTGATGGAACACTATTACGATATTCGGACCTGCCTGAAGCACTGGCTACCACTGATGATCCGCAGGAATGGCGAGCCCATTTTCATGTACCTGTATTTTTAGAGAATTTTGGCTTGCTGCAATCCACACAGTCCGATATTGTTAATGTATTGGCTCTACAGGCTCAAAATTCCTTCACCAACCATCTTGAGGTTGAAACCTATACCTGGGGTGTATTGCCTGATGCTTTGAAAATTCCGCTTACTCAATCTGTTATAAGAGAACTGGAATGGGTTAAAAACAAATTAATAAACCAATAGAATAATGCACAAAACTGTTGTTATTGATATTGTAGGCTTATCAACTTCTGTAATTGGTGAGCATACACCCTTTTTAAAAAAGTATATAGCCAGTAACAAGCTATCCTCTATTGAACCACTTTTACCAGCGGTTACTACGGCAGTACAATCTGCTTATCTTACCGGAAAATACCCATCTGAAAACGGTATTGTAGGCAACGGTTGGTATGATCGCATAGATAGCGAAGTTAAATTTTGGAAACAATCAAACAAGCTGGTGGCTGGAGAAAAAATATGGGATAAAGCAAAAAAACAAGATCCTTCTTTTAGCTCGTCAATGATGTTTTGGTGGTATAATATGTATTCAACTGCCGATTATTCTGTAACACCAAGACCCAATTATCTGGCCGACGGTCGAAAAATGCCTGATTGTTACTCCCACCCTGCCGAATTGCGAGATACGCTTCAGGAAAAGCTTGGGCAATTCCCCCTCTTTCAGTTCTGGGGCCCGGGTGCAAATATTAAATCAAGCAAATGGATTGCGGATGCATCTATGCTCACAGACGATCTCCATAACCCTACCCTTACCCTGATCTATCTTCCTCATTTAGATTACTGCCTTCAAAAGTTTGGCCCCGACCAATCAGTAATAGCTAACGAGCTTAAAGAAATTGATGCATTGGTTGAGGAACTAGTTACTTTTTACGAAAAGAAGAAAGCTCGCATCATTCTGCTGTCTGAATATGGTATTGCTCCGGTAAATACCCCCATACATTTGAACCGTTTGTTCCGCGAAAACAACTTATTGCAAATACGTATAGAACGCGGGTTAGAGCTACTTGACCCAGGCGCCTCCAAAGCATTCGTTGTTGCCGACCATCAGATTGCTCACGTCTACATCAATGATCCATCCGTAACCGAACAGGTAAAGGCATTACTAAAAACGGTACCGGGCGTTGAGCTTGTACTTGATCGTGATGCACAAGCCGCTTATCATATAGATCACGAACGTGCCGGTGATCTGGTTTTAGTTGCTGATGAAAATAGTTGGTTTACCTATTACTTTTGGCTTGATGATGCCAAAGCACCAGACTACGCCCGTGTTGTTGATATCCACAAAAAGCCGGGATATGACCCTGTAGAAATGTTTATGACGTCAAAAGCCCGTGCAGGGTATAAATTATTGCGTAAAAAAGCTGGGCTCAGGTATGTGATGGATGTAATTCCACTGGATGCCACCTTGATTAAAGGATCTCACGGCCGGGTTAATGTTGCCGAAAAATACAAGCCCCTACTAATAACTAAAAATGATATTTCGCAAAATAGTATCACTCCTACTGATGTTTTTGACATTATTTGGCGGCATTTAAACGATAAAGACGGCTTTGCCTCAGGAGTTTAATTACCCTCTGAATAAAAGGCCAACTCAATGTATTATGAATCTTAAACCAAAATCCTACATTTGCCCTCTTTAAAAATTATAACTATGGAAAATTTTCAAAAATTAAAGGACCTGATTGCTGCTACCGAAACTGATGTAGCAAGTTTTTATGAGAAGGGTAATAAAGCAGCAGGCACTCGTCTGCGTAACGCGATGCAACAATTAAAAGTATTAGCTACTGATATCCGTAAAGAAGTAACTGAGAAAAAGAACGCATAATTAAATAGTAATTAAAAGCTCTTAACAAAAAAGACCTGGCTAAATTAGGAGGGCACTGAAAAAGTCCTTTTAGGCTATAGGGGGTAGAAAATTTAGTTTTTCTGCCCCTTTTTTTGTATCTTAAAATGTCGAAAGAAAGATACCAAGATGCTTATTCAACAACAGCAGATCCAGTTCAGTGCATTTTCAGGGTTATACGATCTGATCGTTCCGAAAGACAATCTTTTGCGGAAGA